>Ga0207421_10006217_pt1 | contig 13076 bp, 18 predicted proteins | sample SodLakKL_010_SED_4_FD_187542 | JGI IMG/M metagenome (GOLD analysis project Ga0207421, IMG submission 187542) | Alkaline sediment microbial communities from Lake Tanatar, Kulunda Steppe, Russia - 8KL_010_SED (SPAdes) (version 2) | ecosystem: Environmental > Aquatic > Non-marine Saline and...
GTCGCCGAACTCGAGCCAGATGACACGCTTGTTAATGCTTCTACGCGCACGCTCGAGCGTTGGGTGCACCAAGCCGGCGATCGTCTCCGGGCCGAAACCAAGGACGAAGGCTGGAAATACGTTACTCCGCACGATCTTCGTCGAACCTGGGGTACGTTGCTTGTTGAGGACGACGTTGAACCCGGTATCATCATGGAGTGGGGCGGCTGGGAAGACTGGGAGACGTTCCGAGAGCACTACCTCGGAGCGTATTCCATGAAGAAACAAAAGCAAGAACAGCAAAAGGTGAGCTGGCTATGATGGGGCCATCGCCAAGATGGGTCCCGCTCACGATCATTTTGTTGCTGATGATTGCGCTTGTAGGGTACGAGGTGTGGATTGCACTATAACTCTCAAACACGTACTGATCAGTCCCCACTGCGGACAAAACACCGGTCTGTCCAAAAATTATATTGTCACACACGTTGAAGGGTTATTATGGCAATTGAGGTCAGATCACAAGGCGGGAACTGGGCCGTGTACGTTAACGGACGAAAGCATAGCCGGCACCGGCTCAAGTCTCGAGCAGAGGAGGAGGCTCGTCGACAGGCACGGAAACGAGGCACAACCCTCCGAGTCCAGAATCGAAACGGACAGTTCGGCTACAATCGCAGCTACTAATTCTCGCGCGCTATGTCCAACGATCAGCCTAAGCCGATAACAGTGGAGCCTATCGATGACGAATCAGAAGAGCCAGCTGCGGAGTCGGATCAACTGCCCAAGCCTGCACTGGCTGGGTTCGCGATCGGCCTGATACCCCTGGCCTATCTTGGCTATCCGTTTGCCGGACTCATCGTTGGTGGTTTTCTCGGCGGGGTTGGTTACGTCGCTGCACAGTACCCAGCACAAACTCGAGAATGGCTCTCTCGAAGCTGAAACTCCACCAAATAACAATAATTTTCGATTTTGGCGGTGGCTGACCTATCTAGAGTAGATAGAAGTGAGTCTTTAAGCTGTGCGTGTGCTCTCTGAGATATCGATATCGGCATCTCTGTCGATTACCTTTTTTACGGTCTTGGCATCCCTAACTGATAGATTATAATCCAGCCGAATTAGGTCTTGATCAATAAACCGCCGACCATTCCCGCCGTGAACGCCAATATATTTATCGAGGTTCTCAGACGTAATGTCCTCAACAACCTCATTGACGGACATTTGCTCTTCTGCGTCATCTAAATCTTCATCTTCGCCGCCACGGAGTTCGGCGATCGTCTCTTGGTACATCTGGCGCTGGAACTCTTTCTTCCGCGCTTCGTAATTGTCGACGACCTCCTGGCTTGGCGGGCCAAACCGCATACGAGTATGCCGGACGACTTGGCCGTCAATGATCTGTCGGGGGTATTTCTGCAGGTTTTTCCCCGTCTGGTCTGTGCGGTCTGGATCAATCCATTTCCACTTCCCCTCAACCCAATTCCCTCTATTCTTATCCGTGATCTCGTAAAACGCCTGGAGCCTACCCTGCGTTTGAGAGTCCAGCTCTCCAAGCCGGGGAAGCGTGAAATAGAGCGCCAAATTATGCGAGCGGATCAACTGCATGGCCTGATTAGCAAGGATTTGGGCTCGATCTTGCCACGTACGACGACCAAAACTAACCCCGGCTTCGTCGAGTACGTAGGCGTTGCCGGGGTCGTGATCGCCATCGGCCAGGATCTCGAGCAACTCGGCGACGTCGAAAATGACCCGGTCGGCGTTGAAAGTTGGGTCAATCGCTTCGGCTAATCGTATAGCCGTCCACGATTTACCGGACCCTTCGCGACCAACGAGGCAAGCCATGAAGTGCTCGTTATCCCGGTTGATGCGGTCCCAAATACGACGCATCAGCCACGCCTCGGGTACTTCGTTGGGTTGTTGAAGCGGTTCGGGAACGTCCCGGTCTGTCGTCTGCGGGTTAGAAGCCGTCTCTATTTCGGGCATTGTTATCGATCTCAACTTGTCGGTGTGGGAGGAAGCCTAACTTTAGCGCGACTTGGTTTAGGACGTGAACCGCGTTTCTCAGTGCGTTTGGCGGCTGCAACTTCGGAACTTCGCGCTCCTCAACTTTGTTGTGATCAAACGCATCCGAACAGTCTACCTCGGTCACTTCCGTCCCGCCGTGGTTGCTCATCAATGTGTTGAGAGTCGTGTTCTCCTCGGCATTCGGAGTTAGATCCTTCTGGAGCAACGATTCAGAGGCTTGGACGTACGGATAGATGTACGTGTAATACAGGATCACGGAACGCTGGAAATTCCAGTGAGCTTTATCGACCTCCGAGCTGCTAACTTGGCCTGGGTCGATGTTTGCGACCTGCTCGAGTTCGTCGAACTGAAACATCGACCGAACGGCTTGACGTCGCGCTTCGTTGACCTCATTGGCGAACGTGGCGACTTTCTGGTCAACAGGATCCTTATCTCTGGTTGCCATCAGACTCCTCCTTTTGGGATAATGATCAATGCGCCAGTCGGCCCGTGCATCCAATAGCTGTTTTTCATGCCCGGCTCGAGGTCGTGCAACCGTACGAAGGCCTTTGGGAGTGTGCATTTTTTCGACGATTCACCGGCCCCGTTTGATATAACCGAAAACTCGCCCATCGGGACACACTCTTGATCCTCGAAACTGCGCGCGATCTCGAGAATCTGCTCCGATTGTTGTGCAACCATTTGTCTAGTAAAACCAAACACGTCCAACACCATAAATGTCCACTTGCCTGGACACTCCTATGTCCATTTACGTATCCATCGGTCGGACAACTGATAAGATAAGACGTTGTGGCTATTTTTATGGCAACTGCAGCCATGGCAAAAGAGTCGATTCGAAATCGTCTTCCTAAAACTCCTGACGAAGAGCTAGTAGTCGGGACCGCTCAGAAGAAGGCCGAACCACATCTCAAAGACGTCGAGTCTCAACCAACGATCATCCACTCGTTCGCAGCTGGAGCGTTCAACACGCTGGCGGTTGCGGCTGTGACGCTGATGGTCGTCATTTTCGTCGTCGGCATGATCGACCAGTCGATGTCGATGGACGAAGAGAGTGAGTTCTATGGGAGTTATGAAACTGTCGTCGGAACTACCGGAGACGCGTTCAATCTTGCTGCGGTCGCACTCATCGTGCTCGTGGCTAGCGTCATCCTCTGGTACGTCAGCAACTTCGGAGGCAACGGCAACCGCCTCCGGTGATCCTCGTAAGTTAGGGACACATCATGTCAAACCTTCGCGTTTTTGCCGTGATAATTATCTTAGCCGTAGGTGGGTTTGCGTTCGTCGGCTCGAGCTACGAGGCTGCAGGCTTTGACCGACAAGACGCAGACTTTCAGATCACGGTATCGCACGACGAGTCAATATCGCTCGAGGGAACCGAGATAGAGGATTTTGAGGCGACCAACCAAGCAGACGAAGAGCTGGTCGAAGGAGATGATTACGAACTGAATGCAGACGATGGAGTCATACAATTCCTGAGTGACGGCAACACTGACGAAGGCGAAGCGGTCCAGGCATCCTACAATGCAGAGTTGCCGAAGGACATTGCCGAGACTATCGCCGGCCCGATCACGTCGACCATGGCTCTTCTCGGCATGGTTGCGTTTGTAATCGCTATCTCGGTGGTCCTTTCGTCATTAGCTGAGTTCCCACGGGGGCGGTTTTAATGTTGGAACTTAGCTATCTGTTCGTCCTTGTTGTGGCATTTTACTGCAGCAAGGTCGCGATCGTCAACCGGGTTGAAGAGGAAACAATGTTCGCGGTTGCGATGATCCTTTTCGCCGGCTTGGCCTTCGCTTCACTTTCAGTTCGGCCAGTGTTCGCTCCGGATGAGACGGTATCGATGGAGCCGATGCTCTGGTTGACAGGCATCGCCTCACTGCTCAACTTTGTTCTTCTGACGCTCGCGATGACGGACAGGCTGCCATCTCGAGAGACAAACCCAATGACAAACAATGCAAACTAATACCACAAACCAGACGAAGACGGTCGAATACGATCGTCGCGGGGACGAGGCTCGTGTTGCACGAGACATGCGTCCAAGCGAACATGAAACGAGCGCCCTTGCAGAGACGCTCCTGCGCTCGGGAGCGCCTGAAGCGATCCGGCAACAGCATCTCGAGGGCGAGATAAACGACGACCACGTTCTGGGCAACCTCAAAGATGAGGAGCTGCACGAGCGGCGTTTCAACATTCGGAACAACTTGGAATTTAACAAAGCGATGCATCCGCCCGCTGAATCGGTCCTCCAAGGCGATCTTCGCGATGAGTTCGGCCTAAAAGGTCCAAAGCATCCACTGACGACCAAAGAAGTGCACGACCTGCACGACTCGGCTGATGCAGTCTACGCCCGCTCCACGCGTGCGCGCGAAGGATGGTTTACTGAGTCGCTGATCAAATCGATTCAAGAACTTCGCCGGCCAGACGATCGCAAAGAGAGTGACAGCTCGAGCAACAGTATCCTCGGCGGCTTGCTCGGAGGTGGTAAGTAATGGTCCTCTCGTTGCTTTCCGCGCTGTTCTACCTGATCATGCCCTGGGTTGGCCTTGTGGCCTTCCTGGCAGTGATCGGTCTCCGAGTCGTTCCACGCCTGCCGTGGCGTTTCTCGAAAAAGCTGGCCGAGTGGCATCTCGCAAACGGAATGGGGGTTATGGGTTCTGAAGTCGCTCTGGTCAGAACAACCGACAACCAATACACGCTTTCGCGTGCGGAGTACGACGCTGATAATGGTGTGCTCTGGGTTGACTACGGCGAGTCACTCAAAGGCTACGCGACCAACGGAGAGGGTCTGAAAAGCCTGCCGTTCCTGGGGACGAACCTCTGGCTGGTTTACGAGAACCTCGGCGCTGTGTTGGACATCGTCTCACCAGAAATTGGTCGTGCAGCTCGAGCCAATTACGACGAGACTTACCAGGACGTCACAGCCGCAAACATCGAAGGCGGAACGCCTGCACTCGCTGACGGAGGCGAAGCACAGCAGCCGCAGGGCAAACACGAAGTGCTGATCCCCTCCAGCGGCGTTGTGGCTGACCTGCGTAACGCGATCAACTTTGCACCATACGCTGTCGAGCCACACGCGTTCAAACGTGTTGAGCAAAACGCGAAGTTGTCGATGTCCGGATTCAATAACTGGGGTTCGATCGCCCAAGTTGGCGGGATGCTCGGGGCGTTTTTCATGGGCGCATTGATCACCTGGTGGGTTTCCGGTGACGGTGGCGGAAACGGCAGCGGTGAAGTGGTCCCGATGACGCTCACACTCCTCGGGGTGGCTTGAGATGGAAGAAGCCGGCAGCCGCGACGCTCGAGACCGGCGACGGCGTCCTTCCCGCGAAGAGCAGATGCAACGGCGCGAGTTCGCCGAGGAGTTAGAACTCGATCGCCGGCAGATCGAACAGGTCGATGGAGAGTTTGTCGTCGGCGACGAAGGGCAGGAGATCCTTCGCGAGCGCGATCGCCAACGCGCAGCCGAAGAGATTAATGCAGAAATTGACCAACTCGACATCCGACCCGAAGATCTCGACGAAGACGAGGGACAATGGATGTTGGGAGATGACCGACAGTCCGATCTCGAGTCTGAGCTTCGTCGAGAGGCTCGTCGCGAACAGCGTCGACAGGAACGACAGGCACGCCGTGAGGCTCAAGACGAGATCGCCGAATCGGTTGAAAGCCGGTTTGGCGTTTCGGTTGACCGCTCTGATGTTGACGTCGACCTCGAGAGCGGTGATGTTGATCTCGCCAGCTCAGTCGAGGATCAGATTGAGCAGCAACAACAGCAACGCCTCGCTGACCGTCAGCGAGTTGCCGAAATGTTTGACCGGAGCGTGAGGGAAACCGGTGGCGGTGCAGCAGAAGTCGCCGAACAACTTGACGGTCAAAGTGATGTCAGCGTTGACATCGAGCCGACGACCGACCAAGCAGTTCAGCGCGGTCGTCAAGAGGTTGCGGGGACTGGCGCGGCGATTCGTGAGCCGGGGCAGTTTGACGACTCTGTGCGGGTGGGTTCTGACGACGTTACCCCTGGGGGTAGAGCCTCCGAAGACGTGCTCCGCGAGGTCGAACAACGGCAACAACAGCAACAAACTGCTGATGCTGCTCGAGACATCGGAGTGTCGGTCGAAGACCTCGAAACTGTGACCATTCCCGAGGACGATCCAACCCAAGTCGATCCACAGCGACCAACGACCGAGCGGGATGTTGTCCAGCCAACCGAAGAAGCGAGAGAAGACCTGATCGACGAACAACGTTCGGATATTGAACAGCAGTTAATCGAAGAGGAGGGTCTCGATCCGGACGAGTTCGACATCACAGAAGAACGCGGCCGGTTTGAGGTCAACGTTGAGCCAGAAGAGCGTGACAGTTGGGTCGGTCGTCGACTCCAAGGAGCTGCAGATCGTTGGGATGCAGGCGCGGCGTTCGTCGGGACCGGCGTGGAAAGTGTTGTACCGAGTTTCGACCTCGGTGCAGCGGCCACGACTCCGGCAGGCACAACTGTCCAAGAGACTGGCGTTGAAGCCGATCGCGTGACGGGCCAGTTTGTCCGTGGGACTGGTGAGGTTCTGAACCCTCCAGGCATCGCGCTGTTTGCAGGCGATGTCGCATCCGGTGGCGCAGAGATCGGCGTTGATGCAACGCAGGCTCGAGGAGCGGCACAACAGCGGTTGCTCAGCCGTGATCCCGAAGACATCACCGAGCGACCGTTCGATGTTGGCGCTGACATCGTCGAAGGCTTCTCGCCAGTCCCGCCACAATGGGCAGCAAGCAGAACGCAGGCAGGGGTTGAAAGCGGTCTCGATGCACTGGTTGCCGGCGGCGCTTCTGCAGCATCCGACCCAGCCGGAACCACCGGGCGTGCGGGCGGTTTCATTGCCGGCGGCCTTGCCGGAGGCCCAGCGATCGCTCGTGGCGGGCGTGGGGCAGCGCAGAGAGCACGCCAGTTAGACGACTTTGATACCAGACAACTGGCGTTTGCTCGTGACGATCGCGCGCAGCTCGACCTTCAGCCACGGACTCGAGATGAAGTGGCCGTCTCGCCACGGCAAACGTCTCCAGACTTTGACCCGAGAGTGACGGAAGGCGTCGGACGGCGTGAACCTGGGCGTGTTGCAGACGCCGATGCGTTGACTCCGGACGTCCAGCCGGGCGGTCCTCGAGCCACACTGGCCGAACGACAGGCGTTTGCACAACAGGTCCGCCAGCAACGCGCAGCCGCCACGACGCCAGAGGCTCCGTTGTTCGGCGCTGATGCAGCTGCATCAACGCCAGCATCTGCAGCCGCTATTGAGCGTGGGGAGTTCCAGGACCCAGAGATAACCGCGTTCGACGACGGCGAAACTCTCGATCGACAAGAAGAGGACCTGAGCCTGTTGGCACAAGACGCCGACGCTCAGATCACAGGCACGCTCGAGCGTGAGCAAGCGGCCGAGCAACAACTCGAAGAGCAGATGACGGCTCAAGATATTTGGACGGACGCCGACGTTGCCGGTCGGAGTGTTGTCGGTGATGACCTGGCTCAACAGCCACTCCTCGGAGATGCTGCCCAGCTCGATCAGGCCGCTCGACCGCGTGCAGGAACGAGAGCGAGAACAGCAACTCGACCAGCACAAGACCTCGCACAAGTTGGAGAGTTGGCGGCAGACCCAGCACAGCGACAGGCACAGCGGCCAGCACGTCGACCGCCACGAGGTCCGCAGCGAGCACCGCCTCGGATGTTCGGACCATCACAGCAACCCGATGCTGATCCAGTTGAGACGGATCCAGAACCCTCAACACCGTGGGATCAGGAATGGGAACGACCGGTCCTCGAGCCGGACGAAGTCCTCGGTGGCGGGACCCCTAGCCCGTGGGAGATGGACGAGCCAGAGACTGACAAAAGCGGTGGAGGGAGACCACCATGGGAGGGAAGCCCGTTATGACGCAGACCGTGAAGTCCTCGATGTCGTGGTTCTTCCTCCTTTTAGTGATAGTCTTCGGCATCGCGACGATGATCCTGGTCGCGTTAGATGGCACTATCGAGTACATGTTTGCCACCACGGCCGAGCACGCAGAGAGTGAGAGCAGTCAAACCGGGCTGTCCACACTCGAGACGGTCTGGAACTATTGGCCGTTGTGGTTGCTTGGTATGCTCGTCATCGCCGGGTACAGTGAAGCAGTCCGCAAATCCTCACCAGGGGGTGGCGTGCGATGACCAGCCGACTGATGGCTGTGTTCGTGACGATCGCGCTGTTGTTCATGACCGTCGTCTTTTTGATGGCGATGGTTCCGACGCTCGGGGCGTTGAACGACTCGCTCTCGTCAGCATCAGAAGGACACGACAGCGTTGAAACTGGGATGTTCGACACTATCGAGACCATCGTCGTACGCTTTGCCCCGTTCGTTTTGGCGATCGGCGCAATCCTGTACGGATACTTTTCGGTGGTCTCAAGACAGCGTTTCGAGGGATCAGGAGGGCTGAGATGAAAAAAAGAGATGAGATAACGGTCGACGATTTGCAGAGGATTAAAGAGGATGTCTGTAAAGAATCCTCGATTGATCCAGAAAGGGTAAGAGTGGCAACAATCAGCAAGGTGAGCAAATGAGATACAGACGGCTTTTTATAACATCAGTTTTGGCTATCTTGTTGTTTGTTGGAGTAGCAGCTGCAAACCCGGCTATCATAACTGTCCAAGAAGTTAACACAGGAGAGGATTTTGAGGATGGGAAACTCGACAATTTTGTTGTTGAGGGTGACGATTTAGTTCATGACGAAGCTGGGCAGGCAGCTCAGTACACATCTAAAGAGTCTGACGGGGAAATCACCCAAGCCAAGATAAACTATACAGTAACAGGAGTGGGCGACATTGTTACCTTCCAATTACAGTATTTTGATGGCCAGGAGTGGCAGACTTACAAAACAGCGACCGAAGATAACGAGGCAGAAGAGGAGGCCAAAAAGTTAAATGTCAGTGATCAGAGCCAGGATGAATGGAGAGTATTTGTTGAATCGGCAGGCTCTGATAACGTTATCCACGATCATGATTTTAGCTATGAAACCTCTGAGCCAACTGTTGAAAACGAGTTCCCGAGCAATGAAGAAGTTGATTCGTTAGATTTTGATTTTACATTCGATTTGGAAGACCCAGACCTCGAGACACAGTATTCTGACACTGTGGAGTACGAGGTTTTCGTGAACGGTGAAGAGATCGAGTCCGATGAGATCTCTGAGAATAAAACGGTTGAGGTTGAATCGGACAATGTTGATTATGGAGATAATGAGTGGTACGTAACTGGAGAAGACGAGATAGGAAACGAGTTCACATCAGATACATTCGAGTTTTCTGCTCCAAACCAAATCGAGATTCGCGACGTCAAAACTAATGAATTGATTGACGACGCAGAGGTCACATTGGAGTTTTTCTCTGGTGAGGTTGTCATAGAGGAAACCACAGAAGACGGGCTTATTGATATGTCTGGGTTGGATGCTGGTGAAACGCTAGTCGTTACAGTCCAAGCCGAGGGATACCATGACCGAACGTCGATAATTGACTCAGTCTTCTCGCAGCAGAATATATACCTTCTCGAGGATTCAGATGAAATCGATGATGCAAACGTCGTTTTTGAGTTGGAAGACTACAGTGGGCAATTCGATTCGGCAGAGAGCCAACTAAGAATAGAGCGACCTGTTGACGTTAACGGTGAGCGAAGCTGGAAAGTAGTTGGCGGTGAGCGGTTCGGTGCAGCTGGTGAGGTTACTGAGACACTGGAGATCAACCAGAGGTACAGGCTCGTTATAGAAAACGAGGACGGGCTGACCAGATCGCTTGGAGACTATACCCCAACCGAGGATGTAGTCACGACGCTCGAGGTGGGATCAATTGAATGGGCTGCCGAGACCGACACATACCGATGGAACGCCGATTACAAAGCTGATGAAACTGGCCACAACGTGGAATGGATAATTGAGTCGGATCCAAACGAACTCGAAAATATAGACGTTGAGTTAACTGACCAACTTAGCGGTGATTTGATTGCTGAGGAGTTTGAGGAAGGCCCAGTCTCGGATTACTCCACACAGTTCGATGTTCCAGAAGAGTACGAGAACCGCACGCTGGTAATCGAATGGACGGCAGACAAAAACGGGGAGGAGATTAGTGGCAGCAGAGCCATCGGAGACCGGCCGCCAACGGTCGACAATCCATTCGAGGAAGAGTGGGCGCTTTTAGTCGTCGGTTTGATCCTGATGGGAGTCGGGCTGCTTTTCGGAGGAGCGTTCGGCGCGATCGGCGCGCTGATGGTCTCGATGACCGCCGGAGTGTTGTGGTGGTTGGGCTGGCTCGAGGTTGGCGTCGGGATCGTGTTACTGGCGTTGATCGTCTCGGTACTGTACGTCCTTGGAGGTGAACGATGAAACGAGCACCAGAGTTAATGATACTCTTCGCGTGCGTCGCTGGAGCGACGATGCTCATAGCCGGCAGTGGCTTGGGAGCTGAGCTTGGCGGCACGCCAACGACAGGCGGCGAGGAACAGATCGAGGACCTCGAGAATTTGGTCCAGGAAGCAGAGAGTGACCAGCGGGGCGTTGACTCGATCATCGGGCTGGCGATCACATCGGTTTCGTTAGTCTTCTCGATGATCCCGATACTGCTGTTTGCGCCTGTTGCACTCCAAAACCTGGGCTTCCCGGCCTGGATTGCAGTGCCGGTCTCGTTGCCGATATACGCGCTGTTGGCGCTGTTTATCGTCGAGGTCCTCAGGGCGGTGAACATCCTATGATAGAGCAAATAATCCTCGAGTCAGAGGCGGCAGAAGAGATCGTCAACTGGGAATGGGACTTCTTCCTTGACCCATACTTCGAGTTGTTGGGTCCGATCTTTCCCGCGATCGTGGCGATATTCGTTATCTCTATCTCGTTCATCTGGACGCGGAACATGGCGCTGCCGACAGTGCTGATGATCCTCCTCGGAGGCTCGATGGTCACATACCTGCCAGCAGCCGCCCAGACCGTTGGATTGCTGTTGGTCTTCGCCGGAGTGGCGTCGGCAATCTGGATCGCCTACAGCGGCAACGGGAGGCGGTTGCGATGAGCACTATTGACAGGAGAGGCATGGGAGCTGCCTACAGCAAACTCGAGCAGGTCGTCATACTCCTGTTTGCCCCGGCTTTGTTGATCCACGAAGGAGCTCACTGGATCGTTGGTAGCCGTTGGGCGCTCGAAAGCGAGTTTATCTGGAACTGGCGCGAGGGACAGCGACCGCACGTTATCTCAAAGTTCCCGGCAGGAACAGAGTACTGGAAGATTGTCTTAACACAGATATCGCCAGCGATCACAGCACTGCTCTTAGCGCCGGCGTTCATAGCGGCCATATTTTATTTTGGTTTGCTTACACCGATGTCAATATATTTGATGGCTTCCTGGGCAGGCATCGCGTTATTGAGTCCTGAAGATCTTTCGGTTCTGCGATGGGATATGAGTAACCAAGAGGCTGGATATACATGACCTACAAAAACGTTATGGAGCAGGGCGTTGTATCAGCAAACAACCCAGTCCGGGGGATAGAATGAGGAATACAGGCAACGATTTTAGGGATCTGGCGGTAATCGTCATCACGCTAATCGTGGCGGTTGCTGTTGTTGGATTGATAGTGACGACTTTCGCTGGAGGGGGTGGCGCAGATGAGCGGATCACGCTGGAAGGCGACGGATCAGAACAACTGATTGACGTCGATGATGAAGCGTATGACGTTGTCTTAAAGGACTCGACTGGGTACGGAGTTGCGTTCGATCCTTTGAGCGGATCGGTGTCAGCGCCCGCTGAAATAGCCACAGATGACGGCGTGACGATCACATCGTACGCAGCACTCGACGAAGAGGCAGCAACTTGGCGAGACTACCATCTCCTATCCACACAAGATGGAGAGATTGCTATCCAGTTGATCGACGAGGAGTGGGTTGCATGTGCCGACATAGATGATGAAAGCGCGTGTGCATCTTACCCAGCAGATGACCCGTACGCGCTCACTATGGTTGGCGCAACTTACGACGATGTGAGTGGGGAGATCAGCTTGGCTGTTGACGGCGATCGCGTAGCTACCGAAGCACTCGAGGAAGATGGCGACGAGATCCAGCCAACTGATACGTGGTTTGGGACTGTCGACGAAGTCCGCACGCTTGACCGGAGCGTGAACGATAACGAACTAGAAAAGATTGCTGATGATCCGTTTGCTCCACAGTTGAGCGGTGAAGTGTCCCGGCTGATGTTCGACGAAGGCGAGGGAGACACAACCTATGTGCTGTTCGAAGACGAGACGGTCGACCTGGACGAAGGCGCGGACTGGACCGACGGGATTGAAGGCTCGGAGATCTCGCCAGATGAGTTCGACGTCGACGAAGAGTCGGGGACAATCTCATTGTTCGACGATACTCGAGTGGCATCGTTGCCAGTCGTTTATGCGAGCTGGGGTGGCGGGCCAATAACACAGATAGCAGGTGATGTGCCGGGCACCATCGGCGCGGCGTTCGCACTGGGCGCGGTCGCGGCGATCGTGCTCGTGGCAGCGGTTATCCTCCGGACAATCCGAACACCTGCGAGATTGAGATAATGACCAATGACACGAGACAAGACAGCGACGGATGGGATCGATACGACAGGACTCTCAAGGCGGGCAGTGCTCGCGCTGGGGTCAACAGCCGGTCTGGCCGGCATTGTTGGAGGTTCATCAATGAGTAGCTACATCGACATAGGAGACGGCGACGGAGTACCGATTAATAACTGGAGAGTCGGAGCAGCCGACGATCTACCAGCTGACGGAGACGGGAATGAGGGGGACGTCTACTTCACGACTGACGTTGGAGTCGGCGACTTCGTACATGACGGATCCGAATGGTATGAGATGGGTGGCGGGGCGACCGAAGGAGAGTACGAAACGCTCAGTACAGAGTCCCTAAACAGCATTCGGTATGCGGACCAGAGCGATGGGGTAGATGGTATCCTCGACCCTATCAAGGATCTACCATCAGACGGAGGGGCGGTATATGTCTCACCCGGAACCACTGACTTCGACGAAACGCTTGTCTTATCTCCATCGGACCTGCCCGATAAATTGGTACTT
>Ga0207421_10006218_pt1 | contig 13075 bp, 9 predicted proteins | sample SodLakKL_010_SED_4_FD_187542 | JGI IMG/M metagenome (GOLD analysis project Ga0207421, IMG submission 187542) | Alkaline sediment microbial communities from Lake Tanatar, Kulunda Steppe, Russia - 8KL_010_SED (SPAdes) (version 2) | ecosystem: Environmental > Aquatic > Non-marine Saline and...
ACCCGGTCCGCAGGCTGGCCGGCTCGCTCCCGGTGCTGTGCATCGATCCCCCAGCGGATCCCGCTGGTGGCGACCCACCCCGAGATGACGTCGAGGTCGTCCGTGCTCAACCCGAACCGCTGGCGAACCACGTCCCGACCGACGACGTCCAGCACCTCCGTCGCCCGGACCCGCCCTGCCGCCAGATCCAGGATCGCGAGCAGTGCGTCGGCGACCGGGTTGGTCCGCCCGATGTGTCGGTCGGCGATCGTGACCGGCACCTCGGGCACCTGAGCGATCCCACCGAACGCGGCCTGGACCAGCGGGGCGTAGGTGTCGATGTCCGGTGTCATGATCAGCACGTCACGGGGCTCGAGCGTCGGGTCGTCGGCGAGCTCTCCGAGGATCACGTCACGAACCACCTCGACCTGGCGGGCCGGCCCATGGCACGCATGGATCTGGACCGAACGGTCGAGCGCACGACCCGACACGATCTCCAGCGGGAACGGTTCGTCCCGGTCCGGCGCCCGATCCCCGCGGATACCGGCCTGCAACGCCTCGAGCAGCGTGGGCGGCGGGGTTCGCTCCGGTGACGTCGGTGCGATCGAACCGTGCTCGAGCAGCAGTTTGGCGGCATCGTCCAGCAGCCGACCACACGAGACCAGCAGCGGATGCGCGGCGTCGGGGCGCGCCTCCCCCGCCCGTCGCGCCGCGGCGATCCGCTCCCAACGGGTCGCGGAGGCGGTGGGCACGAACAGCTCGACCGGTCGGCGGGTCGCCAGGGCCGCGAGCACATCGAGGTGTCGCGGCGGCAGACCGGAGATCCCGAACGACAGCAGCGCCGGCGGCAGGTCATCGATCTCCGCGGCGGGGTCGCGCAGCCGGTCGATCGTCCGCTGCAGGCGCTCCGTGGGCTCCACGCCCGTCCGCGCGACCAGCGCCTCCCACAGATGCGGCTGCCACCGGGAGCGATCGTCCAGGGCACCGCCGTCCGGGCCCACCGCCTCACCGCGAGCCCACCGGGAGGCCAGTTGGGGGCGGTAGAGCGCGTAGCGATCGAACACGTCGGCGATGCTGCGGGCCAACGCCCAGGTCCCGCGGTCCACGGGAGCGTCGGCCCCTGCCAGGTGCCGGACGAGGCGTGCCAGTTCGGGATGGTCCATCCCCGCGCGCAGTTCGGCCACCACGGACCACACCAGCCGGTCTGGCGACCATGGATCCGGGCCGGCATCCACGAGGCGGCACGCAGCGGCGATCCGGTCGATCATGGCCCCGGGGAACGGGAACTCGAGGTTGGTGGCGATACCCCGCCCATCAGGGTCCAGTCGCTGCGCAAGGTGGTGGGACAGCCACCGCTGCATGCCCCGACTCTGCACCACGATCGTGATCGGCGTGAAGGGATCACCCGGCGCGCCGTGCCGCAGACGCTCGAGCAGCGGGTCGAGGAGATCCTCGACCCGCGATGCGGTGTGGACCCGCAGCCCCGGAGCACCGGGCGCATCGATGCCGGTCACGCGCTCCCCCGGTGGTCGAGCAACCGGACCGTCGTCGCGTTCCCGACGTGTCGGAAGCGTTCCGCGACGCAGGTGAGCACGATCACCTGTGCGTCGGTCGTGCGTCCGAGCAGCGCACCCAGGCGTTCGAGTCGTTGGGGGTCGGTGTAGCCGAGCGCGTCGTCGAGCACGAAGGGCGCCCCATCGGCGCCGGCGAGTTGCGCGGCCGCCAGGCCGGACAGGATGGCCAGCTGCTCGCGCGCTCCCGCGGAGAGCTGCTCCCAGGCCAGGGTGATGCCGTCGAGGGTGCGCGCCTCGATCGCCAGGTCGTCGCCGAGCCGGACATCCACATCGTCGCTGCGGTAGAGCAGCCTGGCCTGGTGCACGATCCGTTCGACGAGCGGCGCCCGGTAGGCCCGGTAGACCTGGTCGCGGGCGGCGGTGAGCTCGTCGTACAGCAGCTTGGCCGCGGCGGCCCGGGAGCGCAGGCGCCGTTGGTCCGCCCGGGCCCGTTCCAGCTGTTGCTCGAGGTCCAGGGCCAGCTCGCCGAGCCCCTCCTGTCCGGCGAGCTCGAGGCGCTCGCGCAGCGCGGCGCGGCGCTCACCCAACGAGGTGAGGCGCTCCTGCGTGGTGTCACGCTCCTGGCGCAGCGTCTGGGCATCCAGCTCGACGGCCTGCGGATCCAGCGCATCCAGGTCCGCCTGAGCCGCGCGGAGCTGGTCGGCGCGTTGCCGGAGGGCGGCGTCCGCCGCCACCAGTTCCTGCTCGAGGGACTCGTCGCTGCACGCCTCCCGGGCCGTGGCGAGCGCTGCCTGATCTCGGGCCAGCTGTTCACGCCGACCAGCCAGCGTCGCCTCATCGGTTGCCGCCCGACCGGCCAGGTTCGCGAGCTCCTGTCGTACCGCCTCGTGGGCCGCTCGGGCCTGGGTCAGCTCATCGGTGGCGCGTTGCTCCGCAGGGCTGGCCTGTTCGAGCTGCGCCCGCGCTGCGTCCAGATCGATGTCGGGCCCGACGTCGGACGCCAACCGGGCACGCAGGGCGCGGACCCGGTCCTCGGCCGCCCGGGTCGCACGCGCAAGATCGGCGACCTCCATCCCCTCGAGCTCACGGTCGATCTGGGCATCACGGCGCTCGAGGGTCGCCTGGTGTCTCTGCACCTCACGTGCGACCCGCTCGGCATCCGAGGGGTCGGTCACACCCGCCTGCCGACATCGCTCCGCCACGGTCTCATCGGCGAGGTCCACGGCGCGCTGGAGATCACCGGCGGATCCTCCAGCCCGTACCTCCAGGGTCAGCACGTCGGGGACCTCGAGGTGCAACCGGTCCGCCACCGTGCGCGACCACGGGGTGCCGTCGGGGACCAGCTCCTGCGGATCTCCGTCGACCTCGACCTGCAGATCCCGACCGGGGGTCACCGCCACGGTGGGTGCTCCGGCCTCCAGGGTGGCGACCGCGACCCGGCGCTGCTGCTCCGCCTCCCGGATCGCCGTCAGCAGATCGTCGTCCAGGCTCGTGGCGGCGAGGGCCGCCTCTGCAGCGCGGGCATCGGCCTGCAGCGCGGCGATCCGTTCCTGCCGCCCGGCGAGCTGGTCGTGTTCCCGGATGGCCTGCGCGAGGTCGACCATGACCTGCGCGGTCTCACGGGTCGCGCGGGCCTCGTCAGCGGCGGTGGACGCGGCCGTGAGCTCCGCCCCTCGGGCCTCCAATGCCTGGTCCAGCGCGACGCGGCGTTCCTGGAGCGGAGCGAGCCTGGCCTCGAGCGAAGCCACCTCATCGGTGAGTTCCCCGAGCGTCGAGGTGGTGGCGTGCCGATCATCGCGCTCGCGCAGCGCCGCCGTACGGCGGGCTGCCGCGGCCTCGTGCTCCGCGCGCCGCGCGGCGACGGCCTGGGTCCGGGTGGCGATCGCCGCGAGCTGCTCGTCGAGTTCCGCGAGCCGTGGGACCACCTCCTTGTCAACCCGTCGACGCAGCGCCGGGAGTTCCTGCTCGATGGCGGCCAGGTCCTCGCCGGCCGAGTCGAGCTCCGACAGGCGTCGCACCACGTCGGCGTGGTGCGCAGCGAGGTCCTCCACGGCGGCGTCCGCGTTGGCCAGGACCCGGCCTTCCTTGCCGCCGGGGGTGAAGTAGCGCTGCCATTCCGCGGTCACCCGCTCGAGCAGATCGTCGCCCCCGGTGCCGCCATCGCCGCCGGCGACGGCATCCAGCCGATCGGCCAGGACGTGACTGCTCTGCAGGGGGACGGCGGACAGATCGCGACCCTGCTCGAACCGCAGGGCGGCGAACAGGTCCAGATCGACCTGCGACTCCAGGATCGTGCGCAGGCGATCATGGGCCGGCGCCCCGGTCAGGTGCTCGGCGACCGGGCGATGGACGTGGAGTTCGGTCGCCGGCTGTCGGTTGAACGTCTTGGTGCAGGTCACGTGGGCGTCCCCACAGACGAACTCCACCTCGACGGTGCTGCCGACATCGCGATCGACCGGCTGGAGCGATCGGACCGGCTGGGCCCTGGAGGTGTCCTTGAACTCGAGGAGCACGTCGACGGCGTCCAGCAGGGTGGACTTGCCCGATTCGTTGGGTGCCTCGATGATCGTGACCCCGTCGGGTGACAGGCGGACCTCGCAGGCATGGATGCCGCGGACGTCGACCAACCGGATACGAAGGAGCCTCACGGAGCCACCTCGTCGCTGAGGCGGACGAGCAGGCCGAGCGCATCGGTGGCGGTCCGGCCGTCGTCGCCGGAGGTCTGCGCCTGCTCGAGGAGGCGGTCGCGGGCGATCGCGGCGTAGCCCGACAGCGGGAGTTCAGCGACGTCGGTCACGTCCGGGGCGATGGTGATGTCCCGGTGCCGTTCGGGGTGTTCGAGCGCGCCGAAGACCTCCGACCGCTCGTCGAGAGCATGCTCCAACCGTGCCGCCTGCGCCAGCGTCAGCGTGCCCTCGACCTTGAGCTTGACGATGGCGCGCGGACGGTCCGCGATCGCATCGAGGTCGCGGAGCAGCAGCTCGAGGTCGTCGTCACCGTCCACGGACCGGGCCACGACGTGGAAGTGCCAGCTGCCGATCGGTACGCGCTCGACGGCGGGCGGAGCCGCGGCGAGGTCGACGACGAGCACGTTGCCCGGGTCCTCCTCCGGATAGGCGGTGGGTTCCGGCGCTCCCGCGTACCAGATGCGGCCGGTCCCACCCACGCTGGTCGTGGAGTGTCGGTCGCCGAGGGCGAGGTAGGCCACCCGCCCGTCCCGAACCGCCGGTTCGATGTCGGCCACCCGGAAGGTGCCGGGCTGCGAGAAGTCGCCGGACAGCTCATCCGCGCCCCCATGGGCCACCAGGACCCGGACCACATCGTCGGTCGGGAGTTCGGCACACGCCTCCGCCAGCAGGTCCGTGACGGGGTACTTGCTGGACCAGGGAACCCCGACCACCTCGACGTCATCGACCGGATGGCGCGGTGTTCGGTCGTCCAGCACCTCGACGTGGGGCGGGCAGCGGTCGAGGAACGCGCTGCTGCGGTAGACCGACCCGGGGTTGTGGGGGTCGTGGTTGCCCGGCAGCAGGTAGACCGGCACGGTGACGGCTCCGAGCGCATCCAGGGCGCGACCGAGCGTGGTGCGATCGGGCTGGTTGGTCTCGAACACGTCACCGGCGACCACCACGAAGGCGCAGTCCCGGTCCCTGGCCAATTCTGCCATCCGGTGGATCACGTCGATGCGGGCCTGCGAGAAGCGCCCCTGCGCCTCTGGCCGCAGGAAGTGACGGGTCATGCCGAGTTGCCAGTCGGCGGTGTGGAGGAACCTGACCATGCGCGACCCCTGGTTGCCGAACGGTCCGACGGACCCTATCGGCGGGGTGGGACACGGCCACGGGAGCATCCGCAGGACGCGTCAGACGGCCCGGACGGCTCAGTCGACGGCAAACGTGACCTCGTCGCACTCGACCCGGTCCCCGCTCCCGGCGTCGATGTCGAAGACCACCACTGTCCAGTCGCCAGGGGTCCAGTAGGTCTCCTCGAAGCTGAACTCACCCCCACGTGCCGAGCGTGTTCTGCCCGTGGTACGCCTCGTACTGCAGGTTGGCCTCGAAGGTGTCGGAACAGCCCACCACCTCGACGGTCACCGGGCCGGGACCGGCGGCGAGCCAGCCGTCGCCCTCATCGCTCGGGAACACGATGGTCGCACCCACCGACGGATCCGTCACGGCGCCACAGTCCAGGAGCGCCTGCTCCTCGGCCGGAGGGCGGTGCTCGGCCACGCCACCGTCACCGCCGGGGTCGTCCGACGCGGCCGCGGCGATCAGCACCCGTCGCCTGGTTCGGCAGACGGCCATCCTCTCAGCCTTCCGCGACTCGGTGAGGGTGCTCCGTCAGAAGCGAGCCGGGACGCCTCCGACAACCACGTAGGCACGACAACGGGCGGCTGCGGGGATCCGCAGCCGCCCGTGGCGGTCATCGATACACGGCGGACCGAACCACCGTGCACGAGGTCACTCGACGGTGACGGTGATCGTCTCGGTCTGACCGAACGCGGTGTGGGGGCCGTCGGCGAGCTGGACGCACAGGTCGTAGGTGCCCGGCTCGAGGTCGATCTCGCGTGACTCAGAGCCGTCACCGAGGTGGAAGTGACCGTCCGCCTCCGCCTCGTCGCTCGGGCCGGGGATGATCTCGCCGGTGTCGTAGCAGCCGGGGGGGTCGGTCATCACGTGCAGATGGCCTTCGCCGACCACGGGTGCACCGGCCGGGGCGAGCTCGATGCCTTCGGCTTCGAGTTCGACGGTGAGCGGTGAGCTGACCGTGTCCCCGTCCTGCGGGGAGACGAAGGACGCTTGCGCGTCGTCGGGCTGCTGCTCGAGGCTGTAGGCAGCGTCTTCCTCTTCAGGGGCGTCCACGTCGTTGTCAGCGCCGTTGCAGGCGACGAGAAGGAGTGCCAGGACGGCGAACAGGGCGAATAGACGTTTCATGGTCTTCCTTCAGGTCGGGGAGGATCGCCGTCCCGGCGCAGCGGGGGAACCGACTGCCTGCAGAGCAACGGGTTGCCCGTGCCGCCATCCGCCAGGGTGGGCACCCTCACGGTACCAGATCGGTACGACATCGGTAGGAGGCACGGTGGGGCGGGACGGTGTCCGCTCGTTCGACGCGGGATCGAGCGCGGATCAGGCCGCGCCGTCCCCACACCTCGTGTCGGGTTCATCGAGGAGGGTTGCGGCATCCTCAACGGGTCGTGGCCACATGACCGCCGGTCGACCGGGTCCGCCGGCGGGACGCAACTCGGCGTCCAGGCGCTGGACCAGGGTCGGGAACGCGGCCGCTTCGACGGGACGCGACCACAGGAAACCCTGCGCGTGTTCGCAGCCGAGGGCGCGCAGCATGGCTGCCTGCGACGCGTGCTCGACACCCTCGGCGACGATGGACAGGCCGAGGGTCCGACTGAGCTCCACGATCGCTCGGGTCACCGCAGCCCCTTTGGGGTCATCGAGCTCTAGAACGAAGGATCGGTCGATCTTCAGGATGTTGACCGGCAACCGACGCAGGTAGGACAGCGAGGAGTAGTCCGTGCCGAAGTCGTCGATCGCGACGTTGACCCCCAGTTCGCGCAGGGCACGCAGGGGCGGTGCCGCGCCCAGTTCGTCCATGAAAAGGCTCTCGGTCACCTCGACGATCAGCAGGTCCGGGGCAAGGTCGTAGCGCTCCAACACCGCGGCGATGTCGGTCACCAGGCCGGGACCGAGTTCGGCGGCGGAGATGTTCACCCCCAGACGCAGGTCATCACGGGCTCAGCACGCCGCGTTCGGGATGGGCCCAGCGCACCAGGGCCTCGACTCCCAGCACCCCCTCCCCCGCCAGATCGACCACCGGCTGGTACACGAGGAACAGTTCGTCACGCTCGACGGCGAGGGACAGGTCCGCGGCCAGGTTGGACCGGTCCAGCGCATCCGTACGCAGCTCGGGACGGTAGAGCGCGATACCGTCACGTCCCAGTCGTTTGGCCTCGTACAGGGCCAGGTCGGCCCGTGCCAGCGCGGTGTCGGTCTCGACCACCAACGGTGGCTCCAGCATGGCGATGCCGATCGAGACCCGCGCCCGCCCGTGCCGACGTGTGGCACGGTTGAGCCGCTGGGCGATGGCGACCGAGGTCGTCGTGGAACGTCGCCCCGTGCCCCAGGCCGGTCAACGCGTCCTGCCCCGCGCGTTCGCGCAGGGCCTCCAGCGCCAACGCCGTGTACAGCGCACTGGCCGCGTGGGTGGCCACGACCTCGAGGTGTTGCAGTTGGGACCGATCGAACGCGCACCGTTCCGAGCCCGCCGCCAGGAGGAAGCCGTGCCGCCCACCGTTGCTCTGCAGGCTCGCGGACGCCAGAGCCTCGACGCCTGCCCGCCGCAGTGCCTCGTGACCCGCGAACCCGCTGCCCTCGATCGCGCCAACCGTGTAGGCCGAGGTTGCGGATGATGTCCAGGATGCGACCTCGCCGAGCGCCTCGGTCGAGAGGCCGGACAGCCGCTCCCCGAGCGGACCGCCGTGGGCCCGCACCCGCAGCTCGCCCCGCTCCTCGACCACCAGCACCGCCGAGTCCAACCCGGTGACCTCGCCGGCCACCTCGACGGCGAACCGACCGATGTCCGACGGATCGCCCAACGCGGCCAGTTCTGCCGAGCGCCGGGCCAACCGCTGCCAGGACGATTCAGGCTCCGGGCCCCCGAACTGGTGCAGCCGCTGTTCGAAGGCCGTGGCGACCTCGGTCACGATGCGGATGTCGGCGGACGACAGCGGGTCTCGCGCCTCGACGTTGAGCACCCCGACGACCCGCCCGTTCCAGCGGATGGGCAGGCTGAGTTCCGCGACGACACCTGGGACCGCCGCGATGTATCGCGGATCGTCCTGGACATCGGGAACGAACTGCGCGTCGCCCGTCCGGAAGGTCTCCGCGATGACACCACGCTCGACGGTGAACCCCTCGAGCACCTGCCAGTAGCCGCGCATGGCCAGACCACGCAGGCGACCACCGACCTCGAGGTAGATGCTCGGCAGGGGGAAGCCGAGCGACTCCACCCAGTCGACGACCGCCTCACCGAGTTCCTGGACCGACCGGGCCGCCAGGACACGCTCTCGCAGCGCACCGGGGGCCTCGACCTCGCGGTGCGCTGCTGGCACCCCCGCGTGTGCGGTCGTGCGAGACGCCATGTCCATACCCTCCCTTCGGCCGGTCCACCACGAACCCGAACCCACGTTGCCCGTCACGTCGGCCGGAGGTGAGGCGCCGGGGCGTGGTCCACAGCTCGTCCACAGCGCGCCGTTCACTCCCCGGTGTGCGCCTGGCAGGGCACTTCCTGGGGAAAGGTTGGGGATGACCGGTGGACAACCTGTGACTTCCCTGTGACTTGCCGGTTGCCTCTGGACAACCACGACCTGGCTCGCGTAGCTTGCTCAGCGTTGCTCGGGACGAACTGCGGAACACCTTCGAGCAACCTCCACGAGGATCGTGCAGAGCCTTGTGGGGCGGGTGATCGGCTTGACGGCCGGCCGCCTGAGGTGGTCGGGTCGAGAGGCCCGACGCGACGGCTGACCGTCCGGAAGGACGGTGGGTCGCAGCGGGTGGCCCGGAAGGGTCAGCCACCAAGGATCGACGCGTCACTGCACTGGACGCGGAGGTCGCATCGCTCGCCGCAGCGGGTGTGATGCAGGTGCACGGGCAGCTCCTCACCGAGATGCCCGGTCATCGAGGCAACGGCTGGGTTTCACGACCCGGTGCACGACCGCGGCCAGCGGCCGAGCTTCCCCCCGGGGAGGCGAAGACCGCCGGATGCGAGCAGGACGACCGGCCCGCGAGGGCAGGCACCCTGCTCACGATGGAAGAGCCCGTCGGCAACGGCGGGTGAGGCACCAGGTGCCGGGCTCACGCTCCTCGGGGAGCGTGGTCGGGACACCAGCCGACGGAGATCCGCGAGGATCCCGACGGTGGTCGCACGGACCCCGCAAGGGGAACGAGCGATCGGGCGAGGGTTGGCGAAAGCGCCCCGCTCCGCAGAACCCCGGTCGCCCGCGAGGGAGCCGGGGTTCTGTCGTTGTCCTGGATGCGTTGTCCTGGATGTCAGCGGTCGGGGCGCGTCCGCAGGATCCAGGCGCCGAACCCGGGCACGCTGAAGGCCAACCGGCCCCGCTGCGGCACCCAGCACAACCCCAGATCGAGCAGCGAGCGACGGGCCGGCGACGCGGCCTGGTGGGTCACCTCGATGGTGTCCAGCAGATCGGCCATCGCCGCGTCGCCGCCGGCCTCCGCCAGCGCGACGACCAACAGGGCGGCGCGACCGGTCGGCACCCGGCGCCACCTGGCCGCGAAGAAGTCCTGGACGCGGACGTGCACCCGCTCCCCCGCGGCCCGCGCGACCTCCAGACCGATGTGATCCGGGTCGGTGGCCAGGTCCCACAGGGCCTCGCCCCACAGTTGCACGAACCACGGATAGCCCCCCGATGCGTCGTGCAGGGCGTCGATGACCAGGTCGTCGACCTCGGCGCCGGCGACCCGGGCGAAGGGCCGACGCACCGCATCGGCCGTGCCGGCCCGGTCGAGCAGACCGAGGTCGATCCGGGCCAGACGCTCCGTGTAGGTCTGGCCCTCGTCGAACAGGTTCTCCGCGGCGGTAGGCAGACCGGACAGGAGCAGGCCGAACGGCCGATCCTCCTGCGCGGCCCGGTGCGCGGCCCGCAGCAGCGGCTTGAGCAGCAGGTCACCGGCCTCGTGGACCTCGTCCACGGTCAACAACACCCCGCGCGAGGAGCGCTGGGCGAGCAGCGCGACATCCGCGATCAGCGACTCGAAGGTCGCCGCCGGGTTCCCGCGATCACGCAGCTTGACCCCGACGCCGGCGACCTGGATGGCGGTCAGGGTCCTGGCGACCTTGGCGTCGACGCCGTCGAGCAGCACGGACGCGTCGCGGAGCAGGGTCTCGCGGGCGACCCCGAGGCTGCGATCGTCCCGGTCGGCTTCGAGGTGGACGGTCAGGATCCCCCGGTCCGCCGCCTGTTGACGGACGTACGCCAGCAGGGCGGTCTTGCCGACGCCTCGGACCCCGCGGTAGAGCACGAACTCCGGCGCGACACCCGCGGTCAATTGCTCGACGATGATCTTCGCGCGGCGCAATGCGGGTTCACGGCCACCGAAGTCCGGAGGGATGCGGCCCATGCCCGGGCGGAACGGGTTCGCCGCGGGTTCGAGCGCACCCGGTCCGGGATCGTCATCCTCGAACGGGTTGACCATGGCGGGGCCGTTCCGGACGGAGCGACGGCAGCTCGCGCCGGCATGGCGCTGCGACCCCATCCTCCAGTGAAGTATAGCAAACGCTAGAAGAGCTAGCGGGTGCGAGAACATCGCGCGACCGCCCTCGACTCAGCTGCCGGCCACCTGGTCGCGCAGTGCATCGAGCCAGCGTTGCACCTGCCGGGTGTGCTCCCAGGTGACCATCGGCGACTGCTGCAGACCGTCGGCCAGGCACCGGTGGACCTCGCGCACCTCGTAGCGGTACCCGAGATCGGCGCCGACCACCTCCAGGTCCTCGACGATGCCGCCGTCCACGCGGTGGACCACCCGGGGGGTGTTCTGGAAGGGATGCTGCAGCGAGAGACTGCCGTCCGGCCCACCGACGACCGCCTCGACACCGTGATCGGAGACGAACGAGCACGACCAGGACGACAGGGCCCGTGGATGGCGCATCGCCACGGCCAGCTGCGCATCGACACCGGTACTCGCGAGCGTGCCCAGCGCCCGCGCCTCGGTCGGCTCCCCGAGCAGCGCGATCGCGAGGGTGAGGGGGTAGATCCCGACATCCAACAGCGCGCCGCCGCCGAGTTCGGGCGCGAACCAACGACGGGCGGGGTCGACCGGTCGAGAGATCGAGAAGTGCGCGGTCAAGGTGGTGGGCTCACCGATCGCCCCCGCGGCGATCCGCTCCTCCACCGCCCGGAACCCGGGCTGCAGGCGCATCCACATCGCCTCCATCACGAACACGCCCCGTGCGGCTGCCCCAGCCAGGACCCCGTTCACCCGCGAGAGGTCCATGGCGAACGGTTTCTCGACGAGCACCGGTACGCCCGCTTCGACACACGCCATGGCATCGAGGTGGTGCCGCTCGTTGGTCGTGGCGATGTAGACGACATCGACATCGCCACCCTCGAGCACATGATGGTGACGGCCGTGATGGCGCGGGATGTCGTGGGTTCGGGCGAACGACGCCGCCCGATCCACGTCGGCCGAACCGACCGCAACGACGCTGCCGCCCTCGGCGACGATGGCCGGGACGAGGGCGGCCGCGATACCGCCCGTGCCCATGATCGCCCAGCGCAGGACCATCCCCGTCTCCTTCCTCGCTGCCTCGAGCGACATCCCTACCACACCATCCACACCCCGACCCGCCTACGCTGCCTCGGAAGCAGACCACCGACCAAGCGAGTGACCCGTGCGCATCGGCATCCTCACCGGCGGGGGCGACGTCCCCGGGCTCAACCCATGCATCAAGGCGGTCGTCGAGCGGGTGATCTACGACGGCCACGAGGTCATCGGGATCCGCCGCGGCTGGGCTGGGCTCCTGGAACTGAACCCGGACGATCCGGAGTCACGCGACAACTGCGTGATCTCCCTCGATCGCAACGCCGTCCGCACGATCGACCGGTCGGGCGGCACCTTCCTGCACACCTCGCGGACCAACCCGGGGCGCGTCCGCACGATGGAGGTCCCGCGATTCCTCGCCGATCAGGCCATCGGCGACGGACCCCACGACTTCACCGATCACGTCCTGTCCAACCTCGAACACCTCGAGGTCGATGCACTCATTCCGATCGGTGGGGACGACACGCTGTCCTACGCCCTGCGCCTGCACCAGGAGGACTTCCCGGTCGTCGCGATACCGAAGACCATGGACAACGACGTCCACGGCACGGACTACTGCATCGGGTTCTCGACCGCGGTCACCCGCAGCGTGCAGTTCATCCACCAGCTGCGTACCTCGACCGGGTCGCACGAACGGCTCGCGGTGATCGAACTGTTCGGGCGCTACTCGGGCGAGACGTCCCTGATCAGCGCCTACCTCGCCAGTGTCGATCGAGCGATCATCTCCGAGGTCCCCTTCGACGTCGAACGCCTGGGTGCGCTGCTGATGGAGGACAAGCGGCGCAACCCGTCGAACTACGCGATGGTGACCATCTCCGAGGGCGCGACGATGCTGGATGGTGACATCCACCTTTCGGGGGAGGCGGACGCCTACGGGCACCGCAAGCTCGGTGGGATCGGCGAGTCGACCTCCGCAGCGCTGAAGCAGCTCACGGGTCAGGACATCATCAGCCAGAGCCTCGGCTACCTGATGCGCTCGGGCAACCCCGACTCCCTGGACCTGATGGTCGCGACCAACTACGCCGTCATGGCGGCCGACCTCGCGGTCGACGGTGTCAAGGGGCGGCTGGTCGCACTGCGCGACGGCACATACACCAACGTGCCGGTCTCGGTCACCGGTGAGGGCGCCAAGCGGGTCGACGTCGATGCGCTCTACGACGTGGAGGCCTATCGGCCGAAGGTCCGCGAGGTCGCCGGCAAGCCGATGTTCCTCTACTGACCGGCGGCCGGCGG
>Ga0207421_10006219_pt1 | contig 13073 bp, 11 predicted proteins | sample SodLakKL_010_SED_4_FD_187542 | JGI IMG/M metagenome (GOLD analysis project Ga0207421, IMG submission 187542) | Alkaline sediment microbial communities from Lake Tanatar, Kulunda Steppe, Russia - 8KL_010_SED (SPAdes) (version 2) | ecosystem: Environmental > Aquatic > Non-marine Saline and...
CCGCCCCTCTCGCCCCGGCGATGCCGCCCCCGCGCACCGCGGCGCGCACCGGGACCGCCGCGCCGGGCCGTCCGGCCGCCGGCGGGGCACTCCGGCTCAAAGCCTCTCCGCTTCCCCACTCCCGGAGCTCGCTCCGCCCCCCGGAGCCGGACGCCCCAGCGGGCGCCCCTCCCGTCCTTCACGCTTCGGAACGCACCACGTCACCCCAGGGCAAACGCAGTTGGATCAGTGGTGTTCGACGGCGGCGGTCGAAAGCCGCTGAAGCCAGTTCTCACGCGTCTCACCACACCACCAGGGGCCCCGGCAAGCGCCTACAACCTCCTGCTCGCCGCCGCGCTTCCAGGCGGGTTGTCCAACTGCGTTTGCCCTGCGCGTCACCCCGCCCGCCTTTTCAAACGGAGAAAATTTGGTATAACCTTCCTTTCATGTATCCGGAGGTGGACAAGCTCATCCACGCTGGGCGCTCCCAAGAGGCTTTATCTCTCATAGATACGCGGATCCACGCTGCGCAGCCCCGACAGGAAAGCGCACCGATGGCGGCGGAGGAGCTCTCATGGCTTCTTCGGAGGAAAGCGCAGTGCCTGTTCCAACAGAACCTGAGGGCGGAAGCAGGGGCGGCAGCGCGCGAGTCACTTGAGCACGCGGAAGCCTCTGGAGACACCCGGGCGCAAGCGGAAGCCCACAACGCCCTCGGGGTGATCCTCGCCAGTATACACGATCACGACCGGGCACTGTTCCACCTGGAAGCAAGCTATTCACTCCATCGTGAAGCGCACAGTGACCGACTCGCTCCCGTCCTCAACAACATCGGGAACGAGTGGTCGCACCTTCACCAATGGGACCGCGCGCTCGAGTACTTCCGGAAAGCGTTGGAGGAAGCGCAACGCAACGCGATCCGCCACGTCGAGGGGATCTCGTTGGGTAACGTAGGGCGGGCGCTGAGCGCTCTGGAGCGGCACGAAGAAGCAATACGGGCACACCGCCGCGCAATACACCTCTTTGCCGACGAGGGAATGTGGACTCAGTTCAGCCACGCCCTTATGAAGCTCGGTCATGCCCTCGAACAGGCAGGGCGCCTCAATCAGGCGGAGCGAGCATACCGGCACGCAGCTGACTCAATGGAGCATCGCGGCGATACCGCATGGATCGACGAGATATACGGCGCCTTGGGATCGCTCCTTGTACGGCGGACCAAGCCACAGGAAGGCATCCACTACCTCAGGCAAGCAATCTCGGCACTGGACCCCTCAGCGGCAAACACCAACCTCCCTGACTTTCGCCATGCGCTCAGCTCCGGGTACGAGCAGCTGGAGAACCTCGCGGAGGCGCTCGAGCACGAGCGGCACGCCTTCGACGCATTGCAGGACGCCTCTCAGAAAAGCCGGGAGACCGGCGTCTATGAAGCTATTGCCCGGGTAGAGATGCAGCGCGTGGAAACGGAGAAGGAGCTCTACCGCGTCCGCAACGAGGAGCTCGAAGCGGCGCTCAAGGAGGTGGAGGAGCTGCGTGCAGCGCTCGAGGACAAGAACGCCGAGCTATCTGAGCTCGTGGTGCGCGACCCGCTTACGGGCATGTACAATCGCCGTTTTTTCGCCTCCGCCCTGAAGGCGGAGATCCAGCGCAAGGCACGGTACGGCGGAACGCTGTCGCTTGCCATGCTCGACCTGGACAACTTCAAGGAAGTCAACGATACATACGGACACCGACCGGGGGACCAGGTCCTGGCCGGCGTAGCTGAAGTGATCCTCCGCAATACGCGGGCTACCGACATAGCCGCCCGATACGGAGGGGAGGAGTTCGCAGTCATTATGCCTGGAACGGACGCCCCCACCGCGGAAAAAGCATGTGAGAAGCTGCGATCGCTGATCGAAGGGCGGGACTGGGGCCATGTCGCACCCGGGTTAACTCTGAGCGTAAGCGTAGGGGTTGGCCGGCTCGGCCCTCAGGAAAACCAGGAGGAGTTCGTCACCCGCGTCGACGGGTTGCTCTACCATGCGAAGCACACCGGTCGCAACCGCGTCGTCTCGTCCGGGTAAGGCTCATTCACCGCGTCACCCGTCAGAAGAGGAGCCCGCGCGTTCTGAGCGTAGCGAAGTAGTGATCCGAGAGGAATCCCAACGGTTTGATAGCCAGATCGAACTCCTGGCCGAGAGTCTCGAGCACGGGTTGATCTTCGATCGCCTGCCTGTCCGCCGGCCGCGCCGCCTCCTTCCTACCCGCCGAAAACCGGAAGCAGATGCCGCTCCAGGATATTCTGAGTCACGTTCTTGGCGATCGTCCGGCGATTTTGCTCGAGTGCCGAGCGGTAGCGTTCGCCCATCTCCGCGGCAACCTTGTACGCAACGTGGAGCATCTGGCGAAAGCTCGGGTTGAACTCGGGATGGTCCGGCACGTGCCGTAGCGCGTTCGCGAACTGCGAGCCGCTCCACGCGCGGACCGTCTCGGCGCTCGGCAGCGCATCCCGGTCCACGTCGATCACGGCGGCATACGGCGCGCACAACTCGTCGTAACGGTCGAGGGCCGTGGTATACACTTCCCGTGCAATTGCCAGGCCGTCTTCCCCCGACTCCGCCAGGCCGATGAGCTCCTCGAGCCACGTAGTCCCCGCAGTCTTGATATGGAGTCCCGCATCGAACTCCTTGATCGCCCGGTTCATCGGGCCGTAGATCGAGAACTTGTCGCTGCCGCTGTGCACGCTCAGCTTGAGGTTATCGGGCAGGCCGAACTCCTGAACGGCAAAACGGATCACCGCGAGATCTTCCCGGAACTCTTGAGTGAACTGTTCCAGGTCGCCGGCGTAATCGACACCCTTGTTGAACCGGCCGGTGAACTTCGGGGCAATCGTCTGGGCGGAGATTCCTTCGTCCGCAACGGCGGCCAGGATAAAGAGCATGTCCACCGGCGTTTGCGGTTGATCCGTCTCGTCGATGGAGACTTCGAAACAACAGTTTTCCTCACCCTTCTGCTCTACCACATGCCTGTATGTCTTTCCCGCTTCCTGTATCGCCAGAAGGAACTTTCCGGCTATAGACGCTACATCCTCCTCCTCGATCCGGAGCGTCCGCGCGAGTCCGGGGATCGAGAGTTCCCCAGTCAGATTCCGATGGCGCGAGACGAAGAACTCGATATCGGCATCGCTCGCACGCGTTCCGATAGAATCGGCGACATCCAATGTGAAGAAATCGCTCCCGGGGATAAAGGGATCCACGGTCCCGAGCTGAATATGGTCAGCATCCACATGGTACGGTCCGCCCCAGCCGAGCGCAGACACCGCTGCGTCAGCCTCGGCGCGAACGCTCTGAGGTTCAGTACCCACGGTCTTGTGCTCCCGGTTCGACTTATTCCACACCGGGACCACCTCCACGCCATGTTCCCGTGCAGCAAGAAAAGCGTGAAGCTGAGCCTCCCCCTCCTGCGCAAACCGATCGCCGACGCCCATCGTGTACTTCTCTAGTTGCATATCTGTCGTCTTCCTCCTTGTCTGTGGCTGACTCGCTACGTGTTGTGCCGGTCGCCCATCGCGGCTTGGACCAGGTCCTCCGGGATATCGTCGAACGAGGCATAGTTCATCGAGTAGAGCCGGGCGTAGAGCCCACCCTTCGCCATGAGCTCCGAGTGGGTGCCGGTCTCGGCGATCCCCCCGTCCTGCAACACGATAATGCGGTCCGAGCCGCGGATCGTGGAGAGGCGGTGCGCAATCACCATACCGGTCCGATTGCGGAGAAGCTCCGCAAGCGCCTCCTGGATACGCTTTTCGGTATAGCTGTCGATGTTGGCGGTCGCCTCATCGAGGACGAGGATCTCCGTGTCGGCAACAAGCGCCCGCGCAAAGCTCACGAGCTGCCGTTGGCCGACGGAGAGGTTCCCGCCGCCCTGCTCCACCTTGGTGAAGTAGCCGTTCGGGAGGCGCGAGATGAACTCGTCCGCACCCACCGCCCGCGCCGCCGAGCGGACCTCCTCCAGTCCCGCGTCGCTCCGGTTGTAGCGGATGTTTTCGAAGACGGTCCCCGTGAAGAGAAACGGCTCCTGGAGAACCATCGCGATATGCCGCCCGAGCGAGCGCTGGGTGACGTCACGCACGTCGTATCCGCCGACAAGCAGCCGGCCCTCCCACACGTCGTAGAAGCGATGGACGAGCGCGGTGAGGGTAGTCTTGCCCGAGCCGGTCGGCCCCACCAGCGCCACGGTCTCCCCCGGGTTCACCCGGAAGCTGATATCCCGAACGATCGGGCGCCCGGGCTCGTAACCGAACGTGACGTTGCGGAACTCGATCGATCCGTCGATCCGGGTAAGGTCGACCGCATCGGGCTTGTCCTCGACCTCCACCGGCACATCCAGAACCTCGAAGATCCGCCGGCCGGCCGCCATCGCGCGCTGCATGATGCTGTACTGCATCGTGACCGATCGAATCGGCGCGAAAAAGCGCTGCACGTAGAAGAGGAACGCCACCATGACACCGACGCCCACTTCTCCGACCAGCACCAGGTTCCCGCCGACGAGCACGACGATTCCCATCGCTACACCGGTGAGCGTGTCCACGATCGGCAGCATGATCTGCGCAAAGCGCGAAGCACGAAGCTGAGCGTCCAGGTTCTCCTTGGCCTTGTCGCGGAAGAGCACGTAGTTGACATCTTCTCGGGCCATCTCTTGGACCGCGCGCACCCCGTTTATCCCCTCGGCAAGAGCCCCGTTCACCCGCGAATGGGTTTCCCGAGCACGGACGAACGCGCGCCGCGCGTGCGGCAACCACACGATACGGACGATCAAGAGCACCGGGATGATCGCAATCGTCATCAGGCCGAGCTGAATGTTCATCGACACAAGCACCACCACGATTCCCACGAGCAAGACGATGTCCCCGACGACGAAGATAGACTGCTCCAGGAAGTTCTGAAGCGCCTGGACGTCGCCCTGCAGGCGTGACATGAGCCTGCCCACCTCGGTCTTATCCATAAAGGAGAGCGAGATCCGCTGCAGATGCTCGAACATGGCCCGCCGCAGGTCAAAGAGCACGCGCTGGGCCAAGCCGGCCGAAACGTGCTCCTGCACGAAGTTTGCGACGAAGTTCAACGTCACGACCCCGAAGAAGACCATCGCCACCCCGGCAAGCGCCTGCACGCCGGCCCCCGCACCGACCAGGGCTTCGTCGACCGTCCGCTGGATCACCAGCGGCACCGACAGCTGGGTCGCCGTGAATCCCAATACCCCCGCAAGCGCCAACGCCAGACGCCCGCGGTACGGGCGCACGAAGCTCGCAAACCGCTGTACGACGTGACCGTCGAAAACCCGGCCGAACATCTGCTCGTCACGGTCGGTCTGGGACCCTACGACCGCGAGCGGCGGCCGGTACGGGTCGTGGTGCTCATGACCGTCACCGCTGTCGCTGCCGTCGCCGGCGTCGCCCTCGCTTGACCCCCTCCATGCGCCGCCGTCCCACCTATCGCCGTTGCCGAGCCTCGCGCCGGATCCGTGCCGCTTTCCACGACTCGTGCTGTTGCCCTTTCCTCTACCGTCCTGGCTGCTGTTGTCGGTGCCCAAGCTCATCGTTCGTCTCCCGTTGGGTCCTCTCGTTGCTTCCCTCGCCGTCGTCCGTTCCCTCGCCCTGCGCCGTCAGTGCCCCCTCGCCGCAACGCACGCGAAGCTCGGGAAAGCTCACGGCCCATCCGCCGACACCGCCTCCGGGTTCGACTGAAGGTCGTAGAGCGCCCGGTAGCGTCCGCCCTGGGCGTAGAGCTCGTCATGCGTTCCGCGCTCGAGGACTCGCCCGTCGTCTACAAAGAGTATCTCGTCTGCGTGCATGAGGGAGCTGAGGCGATGCGCGATTATGATTGTCGCATGGCGGTGCGAAATGCTCGAAAGGCCCTCGCGAATCTGCTGCTCGGTGCCGGCATCAATAGCTGCCGTCGAGTCGTCAAAGATCATGATCGGCGTCTGTTGAACGAGCATCCGCGCAATTGCCAAGCGCTGCCGCTGTCCGCCGGAGAGCGATACACCGCGCTCCCCCACCAGCGTTCGATATCCCTCCGGCAACTGCTGGATATAGCTGTGAAGCTGCGAGACTTCCGCTGCCCACTCGATGTGCGCTTGATCCGCCCACGGATTCCCGTACGCCAAATTGTTGTCCAGGCGGGAGGTAAAGATGAAGCTGTCCTGTGGGATGAGCCCCACCGCCCGCCTGAGACTCCGGAGCGTAACGTCGCGAATATCCTGCCCGTCGATCGTAATGCGCCCGGAGGTCACGTCATAGAAGCGCGGAATCAGGTGCGCAATCGTAGACTTGCCGGCTCCCGGCGGCCCCACGATCCCAAGCGTCTCACCCGGACCAAGCTCAAAGTCGATGTTCTCCAGCGCATGCTCCCTGTCGTCGTCTTTCTCGTACGCGAAGCTGACACTCTCAAAACGAAGACGCCCTTCGGTGACCACGAGCTCTTTCGCGTCCGGTCGCTCCCGGATCTCCGGCTCTTGATCCAGGACCGTGAAGATACGCTCCCCGGAGGTGGTGGCGCGCGCAAAGGAGTTAACCAAGAGCCCGAGCTGGCGTACCGGCATCTGCAAGATGAGCATAAACGCAAGGAACTCGGCCAGAACGCCGATCGTGATCGCGCCGGCAAGCGTCATCCGGCCGCCGATAAGCAGCACCAGGCCCATCGCAACGAAAAAGCCGTAACTCATCGCCGTGCCGTTGCGCACCTGGAGCCCAATCCGGTGCAACGTGAGCCGGAGCGCCCGGCGCGAGCCGCGTTCGAACTTCCCCAGCTCGTAGTCTTCCCCGGAGAACGCGCGAACCACGCGAATCCCCGCCAGGTTCTCCTCCATGATCCGGGTGAGGACGCCCAGCCGACTCTGCAGCCGGTGCCAGCTCTTGCGCAGCCTCAGCCGCGTCACGATCGCGCGCCACCCCACAAACGGCACGAAACTCAGCGCAACGACCGCCAAGAGCGCATTGGCCTGCACCATGAGGTAGCTCCCGACGCCGAGTAAGACTCCAAGCACGCAAAGGCGGATGATGCCGGTGTTGACGAAGAGCCGTACCCCCTCGATATCGAGCATTCCGCGCGTTACGAGATCGCCGCTGTGCACGCGGTCGTGGTAGCTGAAGCTCAGCTCCTGCACCTTTCGATAGATAGCCAGTCTCAGCTCGTACCCCACATGCTGGCCGACCGCCTCACCCTGATAGTTGTGCAGCATCGTGAAGAGACCGCGCAGCACGCTTGCACCAAAGAGGAGCCCTGCATAGAGCATAAGCGCTCGCCGCGCTTCGTCCACACCGGCCCCCCGTTGGAAGAGCTCGTACGCCTGATCGACGGATCCGCCGAGCAGCTGCGGGATGAAGAGCTGAAACGTCACCGCGGCAAGCGTCGCACCGATTGCAACAGCCATCCGTGCTCGATGCCGGAACGCCATCCGCGTAACGCGCCCGAGCACTTTGACGCCGCGCGAAAGCTGTGAAGCTGATTTCGTAGCCAAAGCCGCTACTCCTTCCCGTGATCAGGGGCGTGCCGATCCCGCTACCACCGGCCGGCCGTTTCCGCAGGCCGGCCATTACCGTCGGTCACCGGTTCCCGCCGGCCGGCAGAGCGCGCCCGGTGCGTGCAGGCCTTGCGGCTCGGCCGGCGCGTTACCGCCGGGCCCGCGGTCTCGCCCCTTATCCTCCCGTGCCGACGAACACCTATTCTCCGCATACATGTGGACTCCCGAGCTAATGGCGCCCGGTCTGGTGCGATGAGGCTCCGTTCGGCCTCCCGGCCGAAAGTTTCAAATGCGCGTCAGGAGCCTGGATGGCCGGGAGAAACCAGTTCTTTCCAGAAGGCCGGAGAACGACGAAACGTGGAATGCCGTAGTCCAGCAGAGCGCACCCTCTGAAGCGGCATCACTTAAGCACCTAACGGTACCATATCCGACATCCTATATACAACTGGCCGACATTCACCATTCACCGAGTGGATTCCCGGAAGTTGTCCCGACGGTCTCCATAGTGGCGTATCCACACGCAGAGCTGATCAAAATGCGAAGGCTCACAAAGCGAAGAACGTCGGCTCTTCAAGCGTCGACGCGAACATTCTCATTGCAAGAAGGACCAGGTAAAATCGGTGCCTGTTTCCGACACTCTTCCGGTCCTCCGCATTACCTCACGCTCCTTGTCACTTCGCCGATCCGCCTATGCATGCGCCATTATGGCCTCTATTTCAGTTCGCGTACCAGATACTGCAGCTGCCCACTATAGAGCGAGAGCTCTTCCTCTTTGCTACGGTAGTTCGAAGTGACCCAGGCATCCGGAAGATGCTCGGTATCATGTATTCGAATAACTCGGATAGTTCCTTTGGCAAACTCGACAGTCGACAACCCGCAGTTCCAAGCAGGAGCTACATCCAATCGTTCGTGCACACTGTATTTCTCCGCCAGCCCGTACTTCTTCAACAAGTAGAAGATGGCACCGTCAATCGAGGCGCCGTGTCCGACACAAAGCAGCTCCTCGCTGGGGGGACAAACACGCTCGATGAACTCACCAACCCGGTTGACGATGTCCGTGTCGGTTTCCACTTCGCACGTCCACCATGGCTCACGGATAGGCTCTCGGAGTTCAAGCGTAGGGCATAGCTGTTTCATTTCCTCCACCGAAGCACCTCCTTCCTGCAAGAGACGTTCCCCCTCAGTACTGTCGACGGCCTCACGGAGATCAGCGCTCGGAATCAAAGGTGTGTTGAGATACTCCGATATGAGAGCGGCAGTATCGAGCGTATGCAAGTACGGTGAGGCAAAGACCGGCCCCGTGAAACACTCCCTTTCGTGAAGCCGCTGTGCCAGAAGTAGAGCCTGGCGTCTACCGAAATTGCTTAGCACTTTCGTACGCGCAAAGCTTATCGCGTGACCGTGCCTCGCTAGATGCAACTTCATTTACAATCTCCCGAGCTCACACTCTCCATATAGGTGAGTCGCCCGCTCACTGAGAATCACACCGCCAAACCCTTCCTTCCATCCTGAGCACCCCAGTCGGAACCAATTTAATCGTACTGGATGGCCGAAGCCGGAGGAAAGCGCCACAGCTCCCAACCGCATACAATGAGCTATCCCTCTTCGCAATCCAATCGATCGATGAGCGCCCCAAGCTCCTCCATCGAGCGCACGACGTATGCCGGCGTTTCCTCCGGACCTTGCGCCGTAGCGCGTCGTCGGTCATTGGGATGGATTAGTATGGACCCTAGACCCAGAGCGTTTGCCCCGACCACATCTCGTTCAAGATGGTTCCCAATCATAAAGACGTGTGGGTAATCAGCCTCAGACACATCGAGAGCCGCCAAGGCAGACCGGAAAATCCGGCTATCTGGTTTTGAAACCCCTGCCAACTCTGAAATAGTGACAACGTCAAAGAGCTCAAGTAGACCATGTTGTTCCAGAACGTTGACGGGCGTCCGTGGCCTACTGTCCGCTACAATCGCGAGCCAATACCCTTCGTCTCGCAACCTGCGGATCAAGTCAGCGGCACCCGGAAGTAACTCGGCCCGGAGTGTCGTTCCCTGAGCATCTTTGACCTCCGTCTCCTCCCACATCAGGGTATCCCCGAGATCAAACAGAAGTGCTCGAAGTCGGTGGTCCGAATGATAATTTCTCCATTGTTGCGGCATAGGTACTTCGCATACTCTACCACCCGGCTGGTGTCAACAACGGGGTCAAGATGTGCTAACCATTGGACAATATGGGCAATGCCCCGCGCGGAGTCCGGCGCTTACCTCAAGTCGCTGGAAACGGTATCGTAAGATAAGCGCAGCCACTCAGTCTTTACGGCTCCCCCCAGATCGCGGTCGCCTCAGAGGGCTGCACAACACTCAAAACCTATTCGCTAACCAAAGGAAGGGAGTGCTACGGTGAAGATCATGAGCTTCAACCTTAGGTATGACAATCCTGCTGACGGCGTCTATGCCTAATAATATCACAAGGAGGCCGTCGTTGCCGCCATTCGGGCACACGATCCTGATGCCCTTTGTACCCAGGAAGGTCTTCGTCACATGTTGGATCAACTCTCGGATCGATTACCTCATTACGTACTGTTGGGGGACGGGCGCAATGAAGACGGGAGTGGTGAACATGTAGCGATCCTTGTGAAATCTCAGTCACACTCCGTTGCGGAGTACGGCCAGTTCTGGATTTCTCCTTATCCGGAGGTACCAGGAAGCTGCGCCTGGGGTGCGGATCTTCCTAGGATCTGCACGTGGGCTTCGCTTCAGGACGCAGCAACCGGTCATCTACACTTCGTATTCAACGTCCACCTCGACAATCGAAGTGGTCACGCTCGCTTGGAAGGAACGGGGCTCATGAGACGCCGGATACGAAACGTGTCAAAGAAGCAGAACAACCAGGGAACCGGACGAACGCTTGTGCCAGGCACCCTGCGTTTCCACCCATCGTCCTGGCCGGAGATCTCAATGCAACGCCCGACACTCGCGAGATTGCAGAATTGTGCGCGGATGAAGAACTGGCCTTGAGTGGCTGCGTGGAAAACGCGACGGGGACGTTTCACGGGTTCACCGGGACCCCCGATTCTGCGCCGATTGACTATATCATAACAAACACCCGATTTCGCCGGGAACCCCTTCTTGTTGATACCGAGCAGTACCTCGGCATATGGCCATCCGACCACTTCCCTTTGGTAGCCGAACTGACGCCGGCGGGAGGCTAAGATGCTCGTCATCGGCCGTTCCCGTTTGTAGCCTCAGAGAAGCGGTGAGGCGCGAAGCCGGTTACTCTGCTGAAAGACTTATAGAAATTGCTGTAATCATGGAACCCGGCTGCATAGGCAGCTTCCAGAGCGGTCGCCCCTTCGTTCAGCAACGTAACCGCTTGCATGACCCGAATGTTTGTTACGTACTCGTGTACCGTATATCCGGTATTCTGTTTAAACAGGCGACACATATGGTACCTACTCAGCCCGAACAAGCTTTCCAGCCGACCCAAGCTCAAATCACCGTTCGGGTTCGACTCTATGAAGCGTATGATCTCTGAGATCGTCGGGTCGTACTGCACCCCGCCTCCTTCACGAGAACCTGAATTGGGAGTAGCGCCTATTTGCTCCGCCGCCCGATTCAGACATACCAGAGCCTGAAGAAACAATGTCCGGATCATCACTTCCGTTCCAGCCACCGGTCGGACAATGTATTGCTCGATTTGCTCCAGATAACCGAAAAACTCCGCGACGTGTTCGTTGTGCTGAAGTACTTGAAGGCCTCCGTGAGCCATGGTTGACCGGAGGAAACCAAGCACGTTATAGGCCGATGACTCGAACCCTCGAAGATAGCGGGGAAGAAAATGTATAACGATCCACTCGGAGCGCTCCTTGGACACAGGTTGCGCAGTTTGAACTTGGTCAGTCCTCACGACAGCTATATCACCGAAGCCGAGCTGATATGAATCACCTTCCGTCCGGTATTCCAGTCTACCAGAGATGAGACAGAAGAGTTCGTACGCCCGGTATCTTCCCTGCGTAACAACAGAATTGGTGCCGCTGATCGCGTGCTCATAGTGAAACCCGGCTTCCACTGACCCGAATTGCGCCACTGTATGCATCGTTCCCTCTCAGACCACTCCGAATCCCCTATCTCTTTTGCAATAAGGGGAGTCATGCTCCAACAGCTGAACCTGCTCGATCACCTTTCGCACTTGAAGCACTACGACTCACTTCGGCCGGAGTGGCCCCCGCGACCCGACGAAATGCCTTGTAGAAATTGCTGTAATCATTGAAACCGGCAGCATCTGCTGACTCAAACGCTGATTTTCCTTCAGCAAGCAATCGCATCGCGTGAATCACTCTGCGGTTGGTCACGTATTCATGAACCGTATACCCCGTATTCCGCTTAAAGAGCCGGCACAGGTAGTGCCTGCTAAGTCCGAACTCGTTCTCCAGTCGCGCGAGGGACAAGTCCTCCGAGAGATGATTTTGGATAAAGGAAACGATCTCCACTATTCGGGTATCGTAGTGGCAGTTCTCTATCGCATCGCCATCCCCATGTTCCGAAGGTGCCCCACGCTTTGCGCAGTTGTTCAAGAGCGCTAGCATCTGTGCAAAGAGCGTCCTTATCATAAGGAGGCTTTCTGGACACGGATTCTTGACGTAGTCCTCAATGCGAAGCAAATGCTGGTAGATGGCTTTGTTCTGATCATTGACGTTCGGGATTACGTTCCCGTTTCCGAGCCGATGCTTCTCTAGAAAGCCAAGCATGTTGTAAAATGGAGATTGAAAGTCAAGTAAGAACCGCGGCCGGAAATGCACTATGATATGCTCACAATAGTCTCCACTTAGAGTCCTGCTTGAATGCATCTCTTTACAATTCAAAACAACTATATCGTGTTTTGAAAGCGTATACTTGTTTCCTTCTATTTGCATCTCCAGCCTGTCAGTTAAGGAATAGTAGACCTCATAGCATGAGTGTATGTGCACGGGTGTTCGTTTGGGTACCGACGCCCGAGCGTGACGATACTGGAACGCCCCCTCTTCCGAACCGATTCGAGCGATATCCGTCGAAGAGCTTACCGGGGCTCCTCGATGTTGCCGAGCAAGGAGGCTTCTGTAGCTTCTACGGCCCTCAAGGTTCGCATATAGGTGTTGGCTTGTACCGGTCATAGCGGAATGTCCTCCGAGTCGACGGTTTAGGTGACTCGCGGCGTGCCCGAGTCACACGATTCTCGTGACGCGCAGAGATCGCGTAGATTCGTTTCCGTGCTTTGGCTTTGGCCCAAGGATCGCCATTCTTAGCAGGCGATAAGGTAGACACTGAGACGTTCGCTTCACCCACTATGTCTCTCACTGTCACTATCCCTTTGTCCTGCTCCCGCAGAGTCTGGCTTTAAACCGGTTCGATAGCTATTATAAGCCCCTCACAGCGATATTGACAACCAACATCACGCCTCAATTGGTAGAGGTCCACGTCAGTAAGGGAGAAGTGAGGGGTTCTTGCCTCGCACCCTTGCGGGCACACGTCAACCGGCTCCCGTATGCCGGCGCGCTCCGCTCAAGCTCTTGCCCCGCACCCTTGCGGGCACACGATCCCGAATAGGGCTGATCGCGTACTCTGTACAAAGCG
>Ga0207421_10006220_pt1 | contig 13069 bp, 9 predicted proteins | sample SodLakKL_010_SED_4_FD_187542 | JGI IMG/M metagenome (GOLD analysis project Ga0207421, IMG submission 187542) | Alkaline sediment microbial communities from Lake Tanatar, Kulunda Steppe, Russia - 8KL_010_SED (SPAdes) (version 2) | ecosystem: Environmental > Aquatic > Non-marine Saline and...
CACGACAGACACCACAGTCAGGGAGGCGCAGCTAATGTGTGGCATTACTGGCCGCATCCGGTCCGGGAACGCGGTCGGCGATCTGATGGCCGGGCTCGAAAACCTGGAGTACCGCGGCTACGACTCGGCCGGTTTGGCGGTGAAAAACGGTCAGGGAATCAACGTACTAAAAAAAGAGGGCGAGGCCGCCGAACTCCGCGCGCTCGTCGACCAACAGCAGCCAACCGGCCCGATTGGTATTGGTCACACGCGCTGGAGTACCCACGGCCCGCCGACCGACGCCAACGCCCACCCACACACCGGCTCGACAGATCGTGTGGCGGTCGTCCACAACGGCATCATCGAAAACTACGACACTCTCCGCGAGGAGCTCAAAGGCCGCGGCCGAGAGTTCACCAGCGACACCGACACGGAGGTCGTCCCACACCTCGTCGAGGAGTTCCTGGAGGCGGGTGCCGAGCCGTTCGACGCGTTCATGGACGCGGTCGACCGCCTGGAAGGTAGTTACGCGCTGGCGATGGTAGTCGAAGACACCGACGCGATCTTTGCGACCCGAAACGGCTCGCCGCTCGTCGTTGGACTCGCGGATGACGGTTACTTTTTGGCGAGCGACGTTCCGGCCTTCATCGAGTTCACTGACCGGGTGATCTACCTCGAAAACGAGGATGTCGCCGTACTACGGCCCGACTCGCATGCCGTATTCGACCGGTCGGCGACCGCCGTTGATCGGCCAGTTGACACCGTCGAGTGGTCCTCCGAGGACGCCGAGAAATCGGGGTACGATCACTATATGCTCAAAGAGATCCACGAACAGCCAGCCTCGCTCAACCAGACGATCCACGGTCGGTTCGATCCCGAAGACGAGTCGATCACGTTCGACGATTTCGAGCCAGGAGATTTCAGCGACATCTCGCGGGTTGAGTTCGTCGCCTGTGGCACCTCGTACCACGCCGCGCTGTACGGCTGTCACCTGCTCGGCCAGCGTGGGGTTCCGGCCTACGCCCACCGAGCCGGCGAGTACGCCTCGAATCCGATGCCCGTCGACGACGAGACGCTCGTGATCGGTGTCACCCAGTCGGGCGAAACAGCCGACACGCTCGAATCGCTCCGCCGACTGGAGGATACACCGGCGCGCACGCTCGCGTTGACCAACGTGATCGGCTCGACGGCTGCCCGCGAGACCGACGATGTGCTCTACATTCGGGCCGGTCCGGAAATCGGGGTTGCAGCAACCAAGACGTTCTCTTCGCAGGTCACCGCGCTGGCACTGCTTTCCGAACGGCTCCACCGTGATATCACCGGCGAGCCAAGCGAGAGATCCGGCGAGTTGCTCGACTCGCTGAGCGCGCTGCCCGAACAGATCGAGTCGATTCTGGATGCCGACCCGACCGCCGAGCTGATACGAAAATACCAGGGCATGGATGCCCACTTCTTTATTGGTCGGGGGATCGCCCACCCGGTCGCCCTCGAGGGCGCGTTGAAGTTCAAAGAGATCACCTACGAACACGCCGAAGGGTTTGCCGCCGGCCAGCTCAAACACGGCCCGCTGGCGTTGGTCACTCCCAACACGGTCGTGATTGCAGTGTTTACCGGCGACCACGACGAAAAAACGCTGAACAACGTCCGGGAGGTCCAGGCACGCGGCGCGCGAGTGATCGGTATCGCCCCCGAAACCGCCGAGGAGGTCGCCTCGACAGTCGACGACTTCGTTCCGATTCCGCGTTCGACACCGGAGCTCAACGGCCTGCTGGCAAACGTCCAACTCCAGTTGCTCTCGTATCACGTGGCCAACCGGCTCGAACGCTCGATAGACAAACCGCGCAACCTCGCCAAAAGCGTCACCGTCGAGTAACCACTCCTTTCTGTCGTTATTTATCCGCCGTCTCGTCGACGCCGCAGCTACCTGTTGGTCGACTGTGTGATCGTCTGTTCTCGGTTGCAGTCTGGACGGCCACTATTCGGATAGCGTGGCTGCAGTAGGTGGGTGCCTACTCGATAGTAGGACCCGTTTACTCAAGCCGATGAGTCGACAGTAGAGGCTCATGTTTGGAACGGGCGGAATTCGCGGCCCTGTCGGCGAGACAATTGGAACCAATCTGGCGATTCGGCTCGGCCGAGCCCTTGGCTCGGAGGCCAACACGGTTGTCGTCGGCCGAGATGTCAGAGCCAGCGGTCGGCTCTTAGAGCGCGCGCTGGTCGCCGGTATCGAAGAGTGCGGCGGGGATGTCGTCCGAACCGGGGTCGAATCCTCGCCGACGATTGCCCGCAGCGTCTCGTGGCTCGGCGGTGATCTCGGCGTGGCCGTTACCGGCTCGCACAACCCATCAGGCGACAACGGGTTCAAGCTCTGGACGGCCGCGGGGCGCGCAGTCGGCCGCAGCGAGTATCGCCGTATCGTCCGTCGCGCTAACGCGGGCACCGTGTCGCTGGCACCGGCCGACGAGATCGGCTCGACGCTCCGACGTGACGACTGTCGTGATCGTCACCGCAGCGCGCTACTCGCGGCGTTCGACTCGCTGGACGGGCTGTCGGTCGTCGTCGACCTCGGCAACGGAGCCGGTCGCCTGACCGCCGACGTACTTGACGAACTGGGCTGTCAGGTGCTGACGCTCAACAGCCATCCGGACGGGACGTTTCCGGGCCGGCCGCCAGAACCGACAGCCACGACCTGCGAGCGGCTCGGCCGTGTGGTGGGGTCGACCGACGCCGACCTCGGCATTGCCCATGATGCGGACGCCGACCGCATGCTCGCGGTCGACGAGACGGGCCAGTTCGTCACTGGTGATGAGCTGTTCGCGCTGTTTGCGTCCGTCGCTGCCGAGGCTGGTCGGCAGATAGCGATGACTGTTGATACCAGCTCGCTCGTCGAGCGTGCTGTGCGGGCAGCCGGTGGCACGGTCGTCCGGACCGCCGTCGGCGAGATGGCAGTCGCCGAGGCGATGGACGACCCACAGATCGTTTTCGGTGGCGAGCCAAGCGGGCTGTGGATCTGGGGCGACCACACTCGGTGTCCGGACGGCCATCTGGCGGCGTGCAAGCTGGCCGCGCTCGTTCGAGACAACGGGCCGCTGTCCGCACAGCGTGAACCGTTCAGGGGGCGGTACACCACACGCCGTGCGTGTCTCGATGTCGACGCGAAGTACGACGCCATCGACCGGATTCGGCGTCGACTCGGCGGCGAGTACAATCGGATCGACACCACCGACGGTATCCGAATCGAAACCGACAGCGGCTGGTTTCTGATTCGGGCCAGCGGCACCGAACCGGTCGTCCGTCTTACCGCCGACGCAGCCGATCCGGCGGCCGCAGACCGGCTGTTTGGGCGTGCTCGGCGGCTTGTCGAGTCGACCGCGCTCTCTGTGAGTCAATAAAAGAAGCCGAAACGGAGTGGTTATTCGGCAGGTGCGGCGACGTACTCGTCTTCCCACTCGCGTCGCTGTTCGATCAGCTCGCGGCCTTCTTCGGCCAGCTCATAGTAGTTCGTTCGCTGATCGTGCCGTCCCTTCTCGACGAGGCCATACTCGACGAGCGTATCGAGGTTGGGGTACAGACGGCCGTGGTTAACATTGTCGACGTGCTTTTCGATCTCGCGGCGGACCATTTGACCGGAGGGTCGACCGAGGCCTGCAATCACGTACAGCAGGTCTCGCTGGAAGCCGGTCAGTTCAAACATACGGGTCATCCGTATGGACGGTCACCCCCAACCATCATTGTTAGTTACTGCTGAATACAGTATGGAGGAATTTACCGGGTGACGTAGGTAGGGACTATTTATCCGAGTTAGGGAGTCGGTAAGTAAGCAACCCTGAACGACTTATCGCGCCGCCTGCTGGCGATTGCAACGATTGCAACGATATTCAACACACCACGGCAGGACACTCATACTCACAAGACTGTGACAGAAACAGACAGCCAACTGACAATCCGTGGGGTCGTCATGAAACCGCCGGACTCGGGCGAGATAGCTATCGTTTTTTCTGTATAAACAGAACTTCATACGCGTTCAATTTGTTATGAATAAATCACTTATGCGATGGTTGAGTATCGATCTGATATGGTCGCGCAATTTCGCTTCGACGCCCTCCGTTGGAACCAACTGGCAGTCCGCAGCCGCCGAGGGACTGACAGATGAGCAGGCCGATCCACCGATACATTCTGGTGGTCGGCGTGCTGCTGGCCTCCGTGGCTGTTTTCGCCGGAGGTATCGCCGCAGTCGACGAACCGGCGACGGCCGACGCCGACTCTTCGACGCAGACGGTCGACGCCGAGACTGGAGTACAGACAGCCGACGGTGAGCCGACTGGAGGCTCTCAGGAGAGCTCACTCCTGATAGATGAGCTGTTCGAAGACCCCGACGAGACGGTCTCAGAACCACAGTTGGACGTCTTCGTTGCCGAGTCAGTCGTCGAGGCAGGTACTGAGACGACTGTTGAGCTTGCGATTCTCAACACTGGCACCATCGAATCGGGGACCGCACTCGACGAGCCCACCGCAACGGCTCGCGGCGTGCGCGTATCCGTCGACGACGATGAGGCCCCACTGACAGTCGACTCAGGCGAGACGACCGCCGGCTCCATCCCGCCCGGTGAGGTCGCCACCGTCCCGGTCTCGGTTAGCGTTCCCGAGTCGGCCGACGGCGACGAGGGCGAGCTCTCGGTCGACGTCGAGTACACCTACACCGGCGTTGATGCCGACGGCAACGCGACCGACGAAACCGACACCGACAGCTTCGATATCGAGATCGAGGTCGGCGGTCGCTCGCAGTTCGAAATCGACGACGTCGAGACGGACGCCCAGGTCGGCACCGACGGCACCGTCGAGGTCGACCTCGAAAACGTCGGCAGCGACGACGCCGAGGCCGTCCGCGTCACCGCCCAATCACCCACCGGCGGTGTCACTGTCGGTCCGGCCAATGGTGGGGCAGCGACCAGTCCAGAAAACGGAGAATCAGCAGACCAACCACCGAACAACGAGGACCCCGGCGGCACAACAGAAGCGGCGAGTTCGGCCGCGTTCCTCGGTGAGCTCGACAGCGACGAGACCGAAACCGTCGCGTTCGATACCCGGATCGACGACCGTGTGAGCGTCGACAGCTATCTGCTCGAACTGCAGGTCGTCTATGAGGACGAAGACGGGATGCTCCGAGAGTCCCCGACGCTGGCGACGGCTGTCGAGCCGACCGCCGGCCAGACGTTCGAACTCAGTGATCTCGACAGCACACTCGAAGTCGGCGAGCGCGGCACGATCACCGCCACGCTCGAAAATACCGGTCCCGAAGCCATCGAGACGCCGGTCGTCCGCGCCGAACCGGCCTCCGAGCGGATCGATATCGACGAAACCAGTGTCGCCGTCGACGACCTCGACGAAAACGAGACGGCCGAGATCAGCTTCGATGCCGAGGTGAGCGGACAGGCCGACCCCGGCGCCCGACAGCTCACGCTGACCATCGAGTACGGAATCGACGGCGACCGCCTCGAAAGCGATCCGTTCGTCGAACGCGTCGACGTTGCTGAGGAACGACCGGCGTTCACGATCACGGCTGAGGACGCCGACGTTCCGGCCGGCACAACACAAACGGTCGAGTTGAACGTCACCAACAACCGCGAGGAGCGACTCTCGAATCTCAACGTCTTTCTGTATCCCGACGGACCGCTCGGCGTCGACGCCGATGAAGCGTTTATTGCCGAACTCGACGGCGGCGAAAGCGAGACGGTTGCAGTAGATGTGACGGTCGACGAAACCGCCAGTCAGCGTGACTATCCGCTGGATGTCGACATCCGGTACGACGACGAAACCGACGACGACCGCATCTCACAGCGGTATCAGATACCGGTGACTGCCGACGAACCGCCGCCGGACGACGGGGTGTTGTCGTCGCTCGTTCCGGTGGTCGGTATGGTCGCACTCCTCGTTGGTGTTACCGCGGCGATCCGCCGTCGACAGTGAGATGTGGGATCCCGATCAGGCCGTCGAACGGCTCTCGGCGGTAACGCTCGAACACGCGGTTCCCGTTCTCGTCGTCGTTCTCGTCCTCACAGTCGTGTTCGCGGCCGGAATTCCACAGATCGGCCAGGAGGCCGGCACCGACCAGTTCACCGAGGACGTGCCAGCGATGGAGGCCATGGAGGATATCGAAGCCGAGTTCGAGGGGGAGGTGGGCGACGACGAGACGACTGCCCAACTGTTCGTTCAGGACGACAACGTCCTCTCTAGGGACAGCCTACTCAGGGTACTCGAAACCCAACACCGGCTCGAAGACGACGGCACACTCCGGATCAGTGAGACGGAGAGCCACGCCGACCGGATCGCAACTGAACTCGATCCGACCGCCGAGACGCCGACCGACAGCAAGCGAGCCATCGAGAGCGCGACCGACCGCGAACTCTCGACGGCAATCGCGACGGTCGACGACGAGAGTGGGTTCGACGGGCAGCTCTCCGAGGAGTACAACCCGACAGCGCAGTCGGCCTCGACCGCACTCGTCGCCGTCGAGTACGACGTCCCCGGGTCGGTTCAGACGAGCCAACTGGAGACGCTACAAACCGAGAGCGCGACAGTCGTCGACGACGTGCCGGGCAATGCGATCGGCGAAAACACGTTTCTGTTCGGCGAAGGGATTCTCCAAACCGAGATCACCGCGCTGCTCTCCGATACGTCGATAGTCGTCTTTCCGGCCGCTCTCGGGTTGATTTTGCTCTTTTTAGTCGTTGCCTACCGCGATCCGATCGATCTCACACTCGCGCTGTCGGCACTGGTGTTGACGATGATCTGGACGTTCGGCTTCATGGGGTATGCTGGCATTCCGTTTTCGGATGCGATCGTTTCGGTGTTTCCGCTGCTGTTGGCTGTCGGCATCGATTTCGGCATCCATACGATTAACCGATATCGAGAGGCCAGGCTCGGCGACGCACCCGTCGACGAGGCGATGAGTGAATCGATGAACCAGCTCGGAACGGCGTTTCTGATTGTGACACTCACGACCGTCTGTAGCTTCGCGGCCAACCTCACCAGCCAGCTCGGCTCGATCCAGGACTTCGGAACGGTTGCGGCGGTCGGCATGCTGTTTACGTTCGTCATCTTCGGTATCTATCTGCCCGCTGCCAAGGTGACCGTCGACCGGCTTCGGGACAGATTCCCGATTCCGGCGTTCGGTAGCTCGCCTATTCTGACCGAAGACTCCCGGCTGGCCCGCGGGTTGGGCGGCGGTGTCTCGATTGCTCGGGTTGCTCCCGTCGCGTTCGTCATTGTGGTTGTCATTTCGGCCGGAGTAGCCGGTGCCTACGGCTCGGGTGTCGACACCGAATTCTCCGAGGAGGCGTTCTTTCCCGACGAGGAGTGGATCGACCGTTACGAACAGCTCCCCGAACCGTTTTCGCCGACAGCCTATACCTTTCTCGACACCATCGATATCCTCGAAGACGATTTCGGTGAGTCGATCGGCGGCGGTGTGACGATTTATATCGACCAGCCGGTTCGTGCCGACGACTCCCTCGAACAGCTCGACCGCCTCGGGCGAAATCCACCCGATAGCTTCGAGCAGTCGACCGCGGGCGAGGCTGAAACCGAAAGCATCCTGACGGTGATCGACCGCCAGCGCGCGGTCGACGAGGAGTTCGACCGGCTGGTCGACCGCCACGACCGCCTGGGGACGGGTGTTCCCGATCGAGATATCGAAACAGTGTATGACGAACTGGATAACACAGCGGAGGCCGAGACGGGGCAGTATCTGTCGGCCAATCGCGAGAGCGCGCGCGTCGAGTTCGCGGTCGACCCGGACGCTGAGACGCCAGCCGTCGTCGAGGACGCCCAGCGGGTTGGCGACCGAACGCCGCTTTCGGCGGTCGCGACCGGCGACCAGATCGTCCAACAGGAAGTAATCAACGCAACATTGGATTCGGCACTCAGAAGTCTCATCGTGGCGTTCCTGCTGACGACGGTGGTGTTAGTCGGCAGCTACTGGCTGTTTGAGGGGCGGGCGAGCTACGGCCTGATAAATCTCGTGCCGGTTGTGGTGACCGTTGGCATGCTGTTGGCCTCGATGCGACTGCTCGGCATTCCGCTCACGCCGATTAATGCTCCCATACTGTCGGTCTCGATTGGGTTAGGCGTCGACTATACGGTGCATTTCGTCCATCGTTTCGTCGACGAATACGAGACGCGCGAGACGTTCGACGCGCTGGCAGCCACCGTCGCCGGGACGGGCGGCGCGCTCACCGGGAGTATGATTACGACAGTCTCGGGAATCGGTGTGTTGGTGGTCGCGCTGATCCCGCTGATACAGGAGTTCGGAATCCTAATTGCACTCGGCGTCGGGTATGCGTATCTCGCCTCGCTTGTCGTGACACCCTCGGTAATTATCCTCTGGGAGCGACTGACCGGTGGGGTTCCGGCACGGTAGTGTTCGCTGGTTTCGGCTGCTCTACTGCAGGTCGGTTTGCGGCTCGTCGTCGAGCTGTTCGCAGTCAAGCGGTCGGCTTTCCTCGCGGTACTCGGTGTATACCGACTCGGCCCACTCGTGGACCACTGGATCGTTGGTATCCAGTGCCGCCTGAAGTCGACCTGCTTCGTCCCGGAGCAAGAGACTCAGGACGTCGTCGGTGAGTGTGACCGCCAGCGGGACCGCTCCGTCGTACAGAAAGAGCGACGCACGCTCGTGTTCGGCCAGCCGGCGGAGCTGACGAGCAAGCGCGTCGTCGTCAGTGACGGGAGTGATTGCGTCGACCGAAAACACGCCTTCGAACTGCCCGCCGGCCTCGACCCAGTCGGCGACGGCTGCCAGGGTGCGGTCGTTGAACGCATGCGAGAGCACGAAGACGCTGTCGGCATCCCTTATGAGATCGATCACCCGACTTACCGGCGCGCCAGGACGGGTCTGGGTTGGGACGGTGACCGTCGCGTCCTGGAGTCGGCGGAGATCGAAATCCAGCGCGTCGGTCGGCAGCCACTCGACGAGCTCGCGGAGCGTGTGCTCGGTTTCGAGACTCCCAAACAGCTCGTCGAGTCCTTCGGCGACGAGCCGCCCGGTCGCGGTCGCGCTATACCCCTTGGAGTGGTGTCTGATCCACTGTCGCTGTTCGAAATCACGCAGAATCCGGCCGAGCGTTGGCTGTGAGGCGTCGGTCGCCTCGGCGAGTTCGGCCCGGGTGTACGTGCGGTCGGCAACCAGTCGCAACACGTCGACGCGGTTCGCCGACCGAGCCAGAAATTCGATATCGTCCAACACCCGATCCATACCCGCTGTTCGACTCCCTGCCGGAAGTCCCTTTCGTCGTAATTTCACAGCGTGAAATCCTGCTGTGTGGTGAGCGTTCGTCACTGTGCGCAGCCATTTCTTTCCATGAAATTTTTTCTGAATTAATTTATACGGCTCCGGCCCCTTCCTTCAGTTGATGACGGAACACCGGCGACCAACGAGTGGCTCGGAATTCGAGCGATGCCCACCGGAGGCTCGACAGTGAGCCAGCTCCGGCGCACGCTTGGGCTGTTCGTGCTCGTCAGCGTCTTTTTCGGCGGGACGTTCGTCGCGGCGAAAGCCGGCCAGGCCCACATCCCACCGCTGTTGCTGGTCGCCCTTCGGTTCGATATCGCGGCCGCCCTCTTGGTGGGGTACGTCCTTGTCACCCGCGAGCGCGACGAATGGCTGCCGAAGACCCGCGGCGACATCTACGCCATTCTGGCTGCGGGCGTGTTTGCCATCGGACTCGCAAACGGGCTGCTGTTCGTCGGCCAGGGGTCGGTCAGCAGTGGGGTGGGCGCGATTCTGTTCGCGCTGGTTCCCATCTTCGCCCCGCTGTTTGCCAGCCTGCTTTTGAGTGACGAACAACTGTCGACGGCCGGCATCGTCGGTACGGTCCTTGGATTAGTGGGCGTGGGTATGGTGATCGAGATCACGCCCGCGACGCTGTTGGGACTGTTCGACGGTGGCGCGGTGATCGTGCTTGCGGGCGCGGTGAGCCTCGCGCTCGGGACAGTGTTGATTCGCCGCTCGGCGGCGACGCTGTCGAGTACAGTCCGGACGGCGTGGGCACTGCCAGTGAGCGCGGTGGTCTGTCACGCGCTCAGCATCGGTGCCGGCGAGTCGACGGCCACAGTCGAGTGGACGCTCAGCGCGCTGATCGCGCTGGGATACCTCAGCGTCTTCGCGGGCGCAGTCGCCTACATCATGTACTTCAGTCTGCTCGATGAGATGGGCGCGACACAGTCGAGCCTGGTGTTCTACGTGAGCCCGATCGTTGCCACACTCGGCGGTTGGCTCCTGCTCGGCGAATCGCTGTCGACGACGACGATCACCGGCTTCGGGGTTGTCGTCGTCGGCTTTGCGGTCCTGGGCCACGAGTCGCTGGTGCCACCGGTTCGGCGGCTGGTTGGACGGGTCGTTATCAAAACGACCGGGCGTCGACAGTGGATCGAAACGCGCAGCAACTAACTCACGATGACTGATCCGGTGTGGTTCCTCGCACCGTATGTGCCTGCAGTTCGTTGCCCCACTGATCCCACTCTCGTACCAGAACCGTCTCGGCGTCGTCGCTGCTCGAAATCTCGACGGTATGGAACTGCGTTTCGTCGACGTTCTCGTATTCGGTGTATTCGAGATACCACGTCACTGTCTTGCCGTTGCCGTCGGTTGGGTCGGCGGTGCGTGCGTTCGGCCAGCCGTCGCCGTACTCGTACATTCGGCGCGGATCTGCGTCGGTCTCGTCGACGACGAGGTAGCCATCACCCCCAAGGTCGAGCCACGACTCGTGGTCGGGTTGGGCGTCGACGACGCGCCACGGATACGTGTATTTCCGGCAGTGGTTGTCGCCGACAATGCTGAAGCTGGTGTTTCGGGCTTCGTAAAGCGGTCGGGCCCACGCCTCGCGGACCGTCTGATTCAGTTCGTCGCCACCACGGCTTGCGCCCGGCAACAGCGGGGTATGGTGAACTGGGATGCAGTGGTCGACTGTCTCATCGATGGTCTCTTCGAGCCACTCGGTCTGGTCGGCTGGAAACGCCGAGTACGAATCCAGCCCGACGAGCTGGAGGTAGTCGCCCACGGTGATCGCCCCGTAGTTTTCGCCGACCGGCTCCAGAGCCTTGAGATTCGGATACAACTGCTGGAAGTGTCCGGCGTCGGGAGACAGCAGCTCGCCATCCCAGTCGACTTTGCGCCCGTTCCAGGTGTGCGGGATGTTTGCTGCTATCTCGTGGTTGCCAGGGACCACAAACCGTGGATGGAGTTTTGATTGGTCCATCGGTCGACCGTACTCGGCCCACCATCGGAGCCAGTCGTCGGCATCGCTCGCCGTGCCGTCGAACGTGTGTGTGAGCCAATCGCCCGGCGAAATGATCAGATCGTACTCAAGCTCGCCGAACGCCTCCATTACTGCTGGGCCGCGACCGACGGCTGCCATCCCGATCCCCTCGCGCCACGGATGGTGATCCGAGGTAACGCCGATCCGAATCGTGTCGGGTCGTTCGGCTGGCAGGGTTTCGAACGCGTGGCAGACAGTCTCGGAGGCTTCGATCTCGACGGCATACCGACTACCGGGGTCGAGTCCAGTAAGCTGCGTGTGGTAGACGTACACGTCAGCCGTGGTGGTGAGTCGACGGCCAGCGTCGCGTTCGCGGTGTTCGAGGTCGTCGTCGACCTGTCCGTAGCGAATCGTCTGTGGCCCACCGCCGTCGCCCGTCGCATCGATCCAGGAGATCCCGACTGCGGTTGTCGGCTTCGGCTGTAGTAACGCGTAGGGGTAGACGGCGGCGGCGGTGGTCATTAGTCGACTGTGCGGACTGTGTGGTGTTAGGTCTCATGGTCAGACGGTCGACCTCGACGTAGGTACTGACGGTGGCGAGGGTGGTTTAGATATTTGGAAAAACTCAAATTATTTAGTACAGCAGCACCGAGAGCTAAGCAATGAGCGACACAGATCAGGGGTCGTGGACAGAGAGCCTCAGTGGGCGTGAGCGCGTCCGGCACGTCGTCGAGTTGCTGGATGAGCCACTTGCTGTCGAGGAGATTGCCGAGCGCGCCGAAGTTTCGCGGACGACGGCGGACGACGAGCTCGGACGACTGCAACGCGACGACTGGGTGCTTGAGACCACTGTCGACGGAAAAAAGGCCTACGACCTCAACCCGGTTCGGCTGCTGTTCGACGAGGTGACCGACCTGATTGCCTCGCACACCCGCGAGGAGCTCGAAGCACAGTTGACCGCGCTCAAAGCCGACCAAGAGGAGTTGGCCGCCGACTACAATGTCGACTCACTGGCCGAGTTCCGGGAGACGCTTGTGGCCGCGGAGCTGTCGGCTGCGGAGCTTCGTGACCGCCGGAACGCCATCGCCACGTGGGAGGCACTCAACACTGAACTCCGGCTGGTGAAACACGCCCTCCAGCTGTATTCGGACGTGATCGAACTCTCCTCGCCGGAGACCGACACCCCCTCGACGTTCGCCTGATGGTTGTCTTTCTTGCTAATCGGACGAACTTGCAGGCCAAGCGACTCCACGACCGTATCGGCACCCGGCTGGAAGCGATCTGTACTGATGTGTGCCGTCGACGGGCCACCCACCGCGAGCCGGGGCCGTACCGCGTCGTCGGCACCGTCGATCCGCGGGGGTTTCTGGACGACGACTCCTATTCTACCGAGACGGCCCGCATCGAGATCGGATTTCAGCTTCGGCCCGGCGAACCACACGAGTACTACTGGATCAACTGGATCGAACCCGACCGGAATATGCTGGTCGGCTGGCACCAAGACGACACCCACGACGATCTCGGGGCAGTGCATCTGCAACTCAATGACGACTCGACGGCTATCGAGCATCGGGCGGCGGAGTTCATTGATTCGCATCCACTCGATGTGGTCGCCCGGCGGCTGGCGGCGCTTGCTAATGTGGTTCGGAGTGTCGAGTGGGAGAATGGTCGACCGGTGGGGGTCGGCACATAACGATTTTATAAAGAATGGGTTGGGGCGGATTCGAACCGCCGGCCTGCTCCGTGTGAAGGAGCCGTCATAACCTGGCTAGACCACCAACCCGCTACCGATTGCTACCTGTCGACCGAACTTAAACCCTTCTTTCCAACCCAGC
>Ga0207421_10006222_pt1 | contig 13066 bp, 11 predicted proteins | sample SodLakKL_010_SED_4_FD_187542 | JGI IMG/M metagenome (GOLD analysis project Ga0207421, IMG submission 187542) | Alkaline sediment microbial communities from Lake Tanatar, Kulunda Steppe, Russia - 8KL_010_SED (SPAdes) (version 2) | ecosystem: Environmental > Aquatic > Non-marine Saline and...
TCTTCCTCAGAAAGTCCGCCACTTCAAAGGGCACCTGCCACGGGAACAGGACGGCAATATCGCGATCCGCGATATTGAGTAGTCCATCGATATGTGCTTGTCCATAAGGGACTTGAAAGTGGATAAATTGTTCCACACCAACGGGGCGCAAAACCTCTTCGATTTGTCGAACGGCTTCCCGGTTCGTTCGGTTTCCTACCCCGAGAATCACCGATCGCCTGTCCACCCACATGAGGTCGGCGCCCTCGAATGTCCCTCGTCCACTGATCGTCCTGATGACGGGAACACCGAGATGCCCCAGGGCGCTTGAGACGACAACCTCTTCTCCCCGGCGAACTTCAATTGCGGGACGGGCGAGGATCGCCCCCTCCGGCGTCATGGCGACCAAATCTCTGACGAACAGCGCATTGGGGTGATCGGGAACATCACCCTCAACGTAGTGCACATGGACCCCATATCGGTCGTACACCGCAGCCAAATCGTCATGCTGCCGGCGGGCGATTTCCGGATCCATGATGGAGCGCCAGCGCGCCCGGGCGGGATCCTCGACTCCTTCGATCTCGCTACCCGGACGGCGTAACAGGACAGCTCTGAGGGGGCCGATCTCGCTGTCCAGCCCCCACGCACCCCAGAGCCGCGATACTTCATCCTCAAACGCCGTGTTATCGGCGAACCATCGTTCTCCATGGCTCTCAAGGGGCGGCAAATGCGTTCACCTAGTCCTTCATACTCTGGCGAATCACCCGTGCCATTCGGGCAACTCCCTCGCGAACATCATCCGGGTCTGGGTAACTATACGAGATCCTGAAGTTCGCTGCACCGCGACCATCACAGTAGAACTGACGTCCGCTGAGGGGGCGGACCCCCTCCTCGGCCATTTTTGGCAACATCTCATCGGAATCGAGCCCGGCCGGCAGCGTCAACCAGGTGAAGTATCCCCCTTGTGGGTAGGTCCAGGCGCAACCTTCGGGCATGTACTCCTCCATCGCCTCGATGGCCGCATCCCGCCGCAACCGATATCCGGTTCGCAGCTCCTCAAGACGCGCTTGCATATCCACCTCCGCGAGATACGCACCGACGATCGTGCGGGCCATGGGATTAGTGCCTCCATCGGCCTTGTGCACGTTCATCATCTCGATCAGCCTCGGGTCTGCCACGGCCCAGCCCAGGCGTACACCTGGTGCGAGAATCTTAGACATGGATCCAACGTGTATCACGAGGCCCTCGGTGTCGATGGCACCCAGACACGGGAGATCTTCACCCTCGAATCGCAGCTCCCCATAGGCATCGTCCTCGAGGATCAGGAAACCGTATTCCCTGGCGAGATTGAGCAACTCCCGCCTCCGGGTCAGCGTGGTCGTTGAACCCGAGGGGTTGTTGAAATTGGTGATGCAGTATAACAACTTGGGCATCGTCGCGCCGCGTTGGTTGCGCTCGACCAATAGGTCGCGCAGCGCATCGGTACACAACCCATCCTCGTCCACCTCGACGGATAGCAGCCGGGCACCGAAGTTTCGGAAGGAATTCAGCCCTCCCATGTAGCTTGGGGCTTCAACCAGGACAGGATCCCCGACGTCGATCAGGATGGAGCACACCAGGTTGATCGCCTGCGACGATCCACTGGTCACCAGTATCCCGTCGCCATCGCACTGGATTCCCCGGGTCGCCAACCGTTTTAGCGTGCGCCGCTCGAACTCCTCTGCGAAATCAGCGCCGCCGTAGTTGATCGCTTCGGGTCCATCCCGCAGGATTGCGCGCGAAGCGGTCCCGCAAAACGATTCCAGGGGATACGACTCCGGGTACGGGTAACCATAGTGCAGCGGGATCGCATCCTTCTTCTGCCGGCGGATACCCCCGATCACCCCATCGACCCCGCGCACGCGGGCTCGCTCAGAGAGGAGGGCCTCAAGATTCTTCACGATAAACACACCTCCTAAAAGCTGACCGGTACGTCGATGAGCGTGGGCCCATCGGCGACGAAAGCATCTTCAAGTGCGGTACGGAGGGTCTGGACATCATCCGCCCGCATGCCGCGAGCGCCGAACGCTTCTGCATAGGCAACGAAGTCCGGATTATGGATATCGGTGCCGATGGTGCGTCCGTATTTGCTCTCCATGGTCTTCGCCACCACCCCGTAATGTTCATTGTTCAGAATCACCACGGGAACGGGTAGGTTGTACTTCACGGCCGTAGCCAATTCCTGCGACGCGAAGAGGAAGCCACCATCGCCGCTAAGGGCCGCAACCCTCCGATCAGGTAGCGCAATCTTTGCGCCGTATGCCGCCGGAGTGGACCACCCGAGCGTTCCGAACCCCTGGGGGAATAAGTAGGTGCGCGGACGGTATGCCGGGTAGATTCGAGAAGCGCGATAGCAAAGTGTCGTCATATCGCCGACGAGGACATCATCGGGTCCCAGCACGTCACGTAGTACTCCCACGATGGCAGCCATCTCCCGGCAGACCGGGGACGTATACTCGTTGAGCAGCGACTCTCGGAGCCCCGCTACCCGCTCGAGATACGAGGTCCGATCCGGCAAAGTGACGCCCTCGAGTTCGGCAAGCAGGGCCCGGGCAAATAATTCCGCGTCGGAGCGAATGGTCAAGTCAGAAGTATACCCGTATTTTTGTTCCCAGGGCTCGAGGTCGGCCCAAATAATGGTATCCGGGAGGTCCAGGGTTCCTCCCTGCGTCTCCGCCACACCCAGTTCACTCCCGATGATTAAAACCGTGTCGAAATACGCGATCTCCTCCTGCATCAGAGGCGACCGGCCACAGTTTCCAAGACAGAGGGAGTGATCTTCCGACACGACACCCTTGCCTGCCGATGTGGTCATAACCGCGGCATCCAGTCTTTCGATCAATCGGGTGATCTCCTCGGCTGCATCCTTGGCTCCACCCCCGAGCCAGACCAGCGGGCGTTCTGATTCGGCGAGAAGCCGCGCCGCACGCGTCACATCGGTCGGGTCCGGGGCCAAAAACAACGGCTCGACCGGATCGCCGATCTCGATATCCACCTCTCGCTCGAGAACATCGGTTGGGATCTCGAGGTGAACGGGGCGCGGCCGCCGCGTGCGGAAGTAATCGAATGCATCGAATATCGCCCCGGGGATATCGCGCGGATCGTCGAGCCGACGGTTCCACGCGGTACAACCGTACATGTGGGCCAACTGGTCCTTCATCTGGTGGAGCTCGCCCATGTCCTTATCCATGTAGCGCGAATGATTCTGGCTTGAGATCAGAAGCAAAGGCGAAGAATCGGAAAAGGCCTGCCCGATTGCCGTCGCCGCATTCGTAACACCCGGTCCCGTAATGACCAGGTTGATCCCGGGAATTCCCGACGCGCGCGCGTAACCGTCCGACATAAATCCCCCGCCACCTTCATGGCGGGAAACGATATGTTTTAATTGGTCCTGCTTGTCGCAGAGTGCTTCGTAGATCTCCAGGGTATGCACACCCGGAATGCCGAATGCGGTGTCTACATTCTCCCGCAGGAGTGTCTCCACAACAGCCCTTCCTCCGGTCATTCTCTCGCTCATTGTTTGCACCTCCAGCACACATTGCCCACAGAGTTACCGCTCCCATGGTAATACGAAGTCGATGGAGTGTCACGCGTTGGACGAAATCCGTTAAGGTCCGGAATAAAGAGGCGAGGCCGGGAACAGTATCCTCGACCTCGCGCGGAACAAGCCCCTGATCCAATATCATGTCAGGGCCAGTTAACCCAGGTCCTCCAGTGCCTTCACTGCAGCCCGTAGATTCTCCGAAGGCGTCTGCAAGTGTATCGGCCCACCAGGTGCAATGACCAGCCCCTTTCCATCCACCTGGCTCACAGCATCGCCTATCTGCAATGAGACGGCGGCCGCCGTCTCCCGGTGCATGGTATCGGCCTCGTTTATGCCGCCCATCAACAGTGCATCCGTCTTCATGCGAGCGTCCCGAAGGCTCGGTTTCGCCCAGCGATCATGCCAGTTGAACAGATCTATGGGATACTCGATCACATCATCGAACAAAAGATCATGACCATGCATATGCAACCCAAGGAGTTTGTCGCGATCGGAGAGCCCGATTAGGGGTGCGAGATCATAATCCATGGCCTCTGCAGCGGTTGCTGCGTTATCCGTGCACTCGGTGCACGTGAAGTACGAGATATAGTACACGCCATCAGCGATTTCGAGTGCTGCCTCTAGGAAGGCTCGGATCACATTCGATAGTACGGTGACGGCGGATCCCAAGCCCGCATCGTCCGTGCCCGCGATCAGCCCCTCGATATCCTTGCGAATTCTATCCCCCCGCAAGAATCGCGCCGTCGTAAGCGGGCCATATACCGTGACAAGGATCGGCACGTCCTCCTGGAGGTTACGACGCACCAAGCGCAAACCACGCAATACCTCGTGGAAAGGAGGGCAGCCAGCGGCCTGTGCGCGCATGTGTGGCCACGTTTCAACATCCACGAAGGGTCTCTCCGGATCCTCCGGTAGGCCATGTTCATCCACGGCGCTACCCCGTTGGAATCCCCAGGGCTCGGCCGTATAGGCATACGTAGGTGTAAACACCATGACATCGAACGCGTAACGCATCTGGAAGGCCAGGTGCACGCGAGCCAAGGCCTCCGAATCATCGAAACCCGGGAAATGCCTCCACGCCGTGATCGGAATGCGGTCTGCTCTCTCGTGCAGCAAGGCCGCGCGTAGCCGATCCCACGAAGCACCGGGCCTGCCCCAGCGCCGAAAATCCAGGCGGAGCTCCAACGTGGACTCCTCTTCCTTGCAGCTCACCGTGCAAATCCCCTCTTCCCAATTGAGACATCCTCTTCGTAGAACTTCTCCGATGGCCTTTGCATGCTTCGACGGCGTAGAATGCGCTCCTCCTGTTACGAAAGATCCGCCGAGGCAATCAGCGCCCTGGCCCGAGCACCTTTCCGGAGCGCACATCCGTAGGCTTTCCACGCTCAATCGCGAGGCGCCCGTTCACCAGCACGTACTCGATCCCACGGGGCGGACGGAGCGGCTCTTCATAGGTTGCGCGGGATTCGACCGTATCCGGATCGAACACGGTAATGTCGGCTGCCTTGCCGGCCGCGATTACGCCCCGGTCCGACAGGCCTAGACGCGCTGCCGACTTGGAGGTCATCCGGGCAATCGCCTCGGGTAGGCTTAGCACCTGGCGTTCTCGCACAAACTCCCCCAGAATTCTCGGGAAGGCACCACCGAGGCGTGGGTGTGGGTGCGGCCCGTAGATGCCATCCGTACAGGCAAGCCCAGCCGGGTGCCGCATCGCAGGCAGGATGTCCTCTTCTTTGCCCCAAAACGATATCATTGTGGCTGCCAGTCTCTCCTCCAAGAGCAGATCCATGAGAGCAACGGCCGGGTGCTCTCCCATTCCGTCGGCGATCTCCTGGAGGTCCTTCCCGATGACCCAAGCGTTCTCGTCCGATTTCACCCAGGTCACCATCACGCCTTCGGGTCCGCTCCGGGCGTACATATTCTCGGATGCACCGGAACTCTCCGGCGTGGTCAGCTCATCGAATATGCGCTGACGCGTATCCGGGTTACCCAATCTCTCGAGAATCTGTTCAACGCCCCCGCTGTGCACCCACTTGGGCAATAGCGCGTCGAGCATGGTACTCCCGGCCGCATAAGGATATTGATCAAACGTGACGTCGAGTCCCTGTGCACGCGCATCGTCGATCGCCGCGAGAAGATCGGGCCAAAGCTCCCGATTGGGCAATCCGGCAACCTTGAGGTGTGATACATGCAGTGGGCATCCACTTTTCTCGCTTACCCAGCGCATCTCCTCGAAAGAATCGAGAACCCGATGCGATTCGTTGCGCATATGGACGACAAAGAAGCCCCCGGCCTCAGCAGCATAACGGTTGAGGTCGGCGAGTTCTTCCCGGTCTGCGTACGAACACGGGGGGTAAATCAGGCCGGTGGAAAAGCCCACGGCACCGGCATCCATGCCGCGCTGGATCATCGCCCCCATCTTCTTTCGATCCTCGGGGGTGGTGGGTACATCATCGTTTCCGACTACCGCAGCACGGATTGGACCGTGCGGTAGGAGGTAGCACGCGTTCAGCTCCGGCGGGATTGCATCGATCGCATCGAAGTACTCGGAGACCGTCTCCCAGGTCCAATCCCGGGGTTCCTCGCCCAAGAGACCGGAGAGTCTCCCCTGCCACTCCTCGTGGTCTTCCTTGGAAAGGGGCGCCACGGATAACCCGTCCTGCCCGAGCAACTCAGTGGTAATTCCCTGTTGCAGCTTCACCCCGACCCCTTCAGGCCTGAACAGGGCCAGGTCCGAATGGGAGTGCATATCGATAAATCCGGGGGCCACAATCATGCCGGAGGCATCGATCACCTTGGCATTCTCGGCAACGGCGGAGTCCGCACCATCCCGGAAAACGCCCGCAATCATGCCATCTTCGACCAGGACATCCGCACGGAACGCCTCTGCGCCAGTACCATCAACGACGGATCCACCCTGCAAGAATACACGACTCTCCGCGTTTGCCACACCGCTCACACCTTTCGGATAATCACAAAACAAGACCGAATGAACCAAGGGCGACGAGAACCACGGCGCTGGGGAACATCGGTTGCAGATGACTTTTCGCGATCACTGCACGTTATCCAGCTGTTCACTAGGGATCCTTCTCTGGCACAGTAAAGATTCCTTCTCGAGAACCCGGGGTCCTCTCGGGATTCGTGCGGAGCGGCCGACTGCACCAAGTGAAGACTTCGAAGGCGGACCCGCATACACTAGGCCATTTCGCCCCGGTCATCTACAGGAATGACAACCACTTAACCAAAGCATGGTAGATCACACATGTCGCGAGATTCTCTGTACGGATCAGCAGGAAACCCAAAAGAAGTGCCAGGGGGAACATGCCCAGCGCAGCAACGAGAGCGAAGGGTGAGAAACCAAACAGAAGCATGCGAAGTACCAGGTGAACTGAAACCGTCAGGAGTGCCTGGGCGACCCAGCCCGCGGGGTTTCCAAATCGGTACATCAGGCGCGTCTGCAGGAAACCGCGAAAGACGAATTCTTCGCCGAGCGCCGAAATGACCGCACCCGGCAATAGCCCAAGCGAGGAGAATGGCAGGGCAACCGGCGAAACGAACACCCCACCCGCGAAACCAATGATCCACACGAGCGCCCCCGCGATCATTCCCAACAGTGTCGCCTGCCACAAATGATGTTGAACCAACGCGGCATCGGCAGGGCCAGCTTTATCTAGGTGCATGACACCAACGATCGGCAGGGCGAATACCAAGTATCCGAAAAAAGTGGCCGGAACATCCAGACGTAAGAAACTCCCGAATAGATGAGCATGAGAAATGACATCCGGTGAGAAATACTCCCATGCCAAAATCAGCGCCGAAAGGGCCGCGGTGCCAAGGCCAAGAGCCAGCAATCCCCGTAGGACCAGATCACTGTTCTCGGGAAAGTCCCAGCCCTTGTACTGCATGGGCAACCACCGAGATCCGTAAAGGACTAATGCACCGATGAGAAACAAGGAAATGGTATGTACCAACAAAGCATCGAACAATCGGAACCTCCCGTAGCAGGACAACGAGTCAAGACGCACGCGCTTTGCTTGACTGAACGTGGCATTCAGTATACTTTCAGCGCATGGGACGCCATCCGCGCAGTGAAAGCGAAAATCTCGAGCGCCTCGAACATATCCTGGAGGGCGCCACACGGTCATTCGCCGACTCCGGATATCGTGGCACAACCATGGCCAAGGTTGCCGATACCCTCTCGCTATCTCCGGGCACATTATACCTCTATTTTTCGGGCAAGGAAGCCCTATTCCATAGTGTGATCGCATATTGTCTCTTGAATGAATGGGAGAGCTATCTCGATGGGATCTCAGGATCCGCATTCGGCAATACCGAAACCATAGCACTGCTCAGCAGGCAATTTCGTCGCCTGGTGGCCGAATCCCCGGTGGGCTGGCCGGTGCGCGATACCACGGAGGATCCCGCCTCGGAGCTCGAGGACGTGCTGCGCGCGCTGTACCAGATCCTGTTTCACCACCAGGATGTGATTCGTATCGTCGAGCGCAGTCGTAATTCCTGGCCCGAACTTGCCGAAAGTGTAGAGCACACCCTCGTGCAAGGATTGCGCCGCGGGCTGGCGGATTACCTGTCGATCCGTATCCGTGCAGGCCAGCTGGAGGCTGTCGCCGATACCGGCGCCGCGAGTACGATCATGCTCGATTGCATGTCCCAGTTGGCCGGATCAAAAGATGCACAGAATCCGCGCCATCAGGCCACCCTTTTCACAATCCTCGTTCGCGGTATGACCGGAGTGCGAAACGAAGCGGGTGGATCATAATGAAACGGTTTCACGGCTGGGGCAATGTACCCGGCATGGCCCTCACAAGCTCGATGTGCATCGGGGGCTTGATGCTTTTCATGCCCGTCATCTCCCTGATCTTCCGGGATCTAGGGGCCACGGACTTTTATATCAGTATAGCGGCGGCGGCATGGACCAGCGCTTCAGCGCTCAGCCAGTACTTCGGCGGAATGTGGTCGGACCGAATCGGTCGCGTGCCGGTGCTAGTGGGTGCCTGCCTCGCGGGCTCCATCGCGCTTGCACTGGCATCTTTTACCAACTCCTGGATTCCTTTTCTCCTATGCTTCATGTTCTTCAAGTTCAACCACGCCGTGCAGATGCCCGTATTCTCGTCAACGATCGGCGAATCCGTGGAACCCGCGAAGCGTGGTCGTGCTTTTGGAGTGGTCGAGCTGTGCATTGCAGTCGCCGCCTCCGGGGCTCCACTGCTGGGCGCGCACATGATGGAGCTGACGGGCACACAACAACTGCTACTCCTCGCCGCAGGGCTCTGGCTCGGCGCAGGAATCATCCGATATCGGTTGATTCGCGAAACCCGCCCGGCGGCCACCGCTGCACGGGGGTTTGGTTTCACGGACGTATTTCAGGGTCGCCTTTTACAGGTCACGCTGGTCGCTGTGGGCTGCCAGGTCGCGTTGACCCTGACCAAGTGGGGTCCGTTCATGGCTCTGCACGCTTCAGATTACATGGGACTGACCCGCGTTCAAATCAATACGTACTATGCGGTTGGCGCACTGTGTGCGGTCTTCATCAGTCCCCTTGCGGGCACCGTGGTAGAACGCTTCGGCTGCTATATCACGCTGGCCGTGAGCATGCTCGCCTTCGGGCTGTCATTCATCTTCTGGTCACTACAGACCACGACGGTGACGATCATTCTATCCTACGTACTCATCGGGATCAGTTTTCAGCTTTGTATGATTAGCCTCGGGGCCTTTCGCGTTGCAGCTTTGGACGACGAGGTACGGGGGCGCGCCCTCGGGGCCCTGGGAACCATGGCAATGCTAACGGCCGCGGCCGCTGTCCCGGTAGTGGGATACATCGAGACGTTCCTCGGACCATTTACCCCGTTCTTTACCGGTTCCGCCATCGCCCTCGCCGTGGCATGGCCACTACTGGCGATGTATCGAGCCGGCGATGAGCACCGGATTGACGATGACGTCGGGCCGATGCCCGCAGACGAGGCGCTCGGCGCGCTGAAACCCACGCGCGGGGAAGCCGCTCACGATTCCCCCGGTCGACCAACACCGGTTCGCGAAGAGAGGTAAACCGGCACCGGACGAAGGGCTTATCCGGTAACGAACACGACGCCGCCCCCTCTAAGGTACGGAAGATTCAAGGAAGGTGATGACATTGGAATACTGTGTGGAAATGATCCGGGCACAATTCCCCGCGTTACAAATGGATCTCGATGGATCACCGGCCGTGTTTTTTGATGGCCCCGGCGGTACACAGGTCCCAGAGCGAGTACTCGCATCCATCGAGGATTACCTCGTGGCGCATAATGCGAATCGCGGGGGACCCTTCCCAACCAGCGCACGCACGGATGCCCTCATCGAAGAATCCCGCTTGGCCGTCGCGACGTTCATGGGAGCCGAGGCAAACGAAATCGCCTTTGGTGCAAACATGACCACGCTGAACTACTCGTTGGCCCGCGCGCTGGGCCGGATGATGGAACCTAACGAAGAGATCATCATCACCGACCTTGATCACGAGGGGAATCGTGGCCCGTGGCTCTCGCTGCAGGAGATGGGCATCACGGTGAAGAGCGTCGCGATCGATCCCCGTGATTGCACCCTCGACCTCGAGGACCTCGAGGCGAAAGTCACCAGCAAGACCCGGATCGCAGCCGTCACTGCAGCATCAAACGCTGTCGGGACCATCGTGGACCTCGCCGAAATCCGACGAAGGCTCCCCGAGGGTTGCCTGCTGGTTGTCGACGCCGTACACCTCGCGCCACACAGGATGATCGACGTACGCGAGATGGACTGTGACTTCCTGTTGTGTTCTGCCTACAAGTTTTTCGGACCACACCTCGGGATCATGTATGGGAAACGGGATTCCTTCGACATCCTCCCGACGGACCGGCTTCGACCACAGAAAGACCGGGCTCCCGAGCGCATCGAAACCGGCACCCTGAATCATGAGGGTATCGCCGGCACTATGGCTGCGATAGACTTCATTGCCGATCCAATGAACCTCGGAATCGCGCGGAGCAGGGATCATATCATCCGGGGAATGCGGGCAATCGGCCACCACGAGGACAAATTGTTCGCCCACTTATATGAGGGATTAAGCGCCGATCCACGCATTACCATCCATGGCCCCGAAGTCGACCGCGACCGAACTCCGACGGCTGGGTTTACCCTAGAGGGGGTCGACGCGCGAACCGTTGTTGCATCCTTGTGTAAAATGGGTATATTCTCTTGGGACGGTCACTTTTATGCGCAAACGCTCGTGGAAAGACTGGATCCCGGTCCGGGCGGATTGGTTCGCGTCGGCCTCGCTCCTTACAATACCGTGGCGGAGGTCAATCGTTTCCTCGACGCCGTTGAACGGATCGGAAGCAGCTACGCTTAGGGAGGCTTATCGACACCGTGCCCAAAGCCTCGATACTGAGGAAATTCGCTCCCCTGGCGAGTACCGTGATGGGGTTGCTCCTGGTGGGCCTGGCCCTCATCCAGTTGGGCGTGATCGACAGGAGTACCAGCGGCATATACGCGGCGCTGCGAACCGCGGGATCACTTGCGCCCCTTGCCTTCCTCGGATTCTCGCTCGTACGGGGATTACTATTTGTCCCCGCCGGCACCTTCACGGTCGTGGCCGGTATCGTGTTCGGTCCAATCGCGGGCGCGCTCTACGCACTAATCGGCGTCGGTCTCAGCGCACTTCTTCCGTTCATGCTCGCCAGAAGGCTAGGTGGTCATTGGGTGCACGAGTTCCTGGAGGAGGAGCGGGGCGACCCGAGATTTCTGGCCGCGGTTGATCTCGTCCGCGACAAGGGATTTTGGGGAATTGCTCTATTGCGCACCTTGCCCTTCCCCCCGTTTGATGCGATCAGCTATGCCGGTGGCATCCTCCCGGTGCGCGGCATCGTGTTCCTGCTGGGCACGATACTCGGAAGTGTCCCGGGGGTCATCATTTTTAGCTTTCTCGGGGCAGAACTCCGCCGTCCATTCGGTCCCGTATTCTTTGTGCTGCTCGGGTTAATCGCGGCGGAACTGATCTTCGGTTACCACCTTGTGCGGCTGCAACTCATCCGGTCAGCCAATGACCGATGCGCCGCTGATTCGGCAAATGGCTAACAAAACGGGCACTACCATCATTCGTCGCGGGAAAACCACCCCACCGGTCGGTGTTTCACTTGGGCCCGCCCATCCTGGACTCTGCCTCTCACCCACGGACGCAACGGATCAGCCTAGCCGGATCATCATCCGCACGCCTGTTTGGACAAGATCCCAGGAAACGGGGAAATACGAGATTGGTACCACCACCCTCGGATGACCATGGCTCGGCATCACGATGCGCCATCAATCGTTGTGCGCTCTCGTTCCGATCCCAGTCCGACGAACAACATGGAGGACCGGCGATCGTGTGACAGGCGAATTGTGGCAGGGGATCGGCATCCATTGGGTCCTATCTTGGTCAGAATCGCTCGTGGATACCATGCCAGCCGCCGGCCCAGAGCATCATGCGCAGGTGTTCCAACGCAATTACCCCACGCGCCGAGTTTACCATATAATGGCATCTCTTTTTCCGACGACTTTTCACCATCTCCTTGGTGTCTAAGGCCATCAGCCGTGACCAGATCCCAAGCGGGCTCTCTACCGAGATGTGTCCCACATAAGCAAACGAGCAGGTGTTTGGCAGTCCCCCAGGGAACAGCGGGACATCTCGGCTAAACGGGCCCAACCACCGCTGCAAAGCGGAGGTGATGCTGGGCTAATCCGCGCCCGGCAGCCCAACGAACAATAGGATGAAGGGTAATCCGTCATCCGAAGAGAATGCACTATGGCAGAGCTCCGTACACAATGCGTCCGCACATGGAAGGAGAAACTCAATGCTTACCTTCTACTGTTTTCCGACGTGAACGACCTGCAAAAAGGCGAAAGCGTGGCTTTCGCATCATGGCGTTGAATATGATTACCGCGATATATTGAAAGATCCCTTGCAAAAAGAGGAACTGGAAGACCTGGCGTTGCGGGCGAATGTGCATCTTCGCGATTTGGTGAACCCGAGGAGCACGATCTTCCGGAAGATGAAGGTTAACCGCGAAACCATGACCGACGAGCAAGCAGCAAACCTGATCCTGGAAAACCCGCGCGTCATGCGTCGCCCCCTTTTTGCCACCGAGGATCGTGTCGTCGTGGGCTATAAACCCGAGGCAGTTGAAGGGCTTTTCTGACTGGCGATACCTCGTAGCGTACGCCCACTCTGGGGCCCGGGCATGAAGATCGCCGCAAGTTCGATCATCCGCCCGGGCCCCAGCCACTCCCGAGCCGTCGCGGCGAAGCATTGGCCCGCGCACCAATCTTATCTCCCCGTCATCCCCCCGGATAGCCCGCCAACCACATGATCGAGCGCGATGACCAATGCCGACGGTGAATCAGCGGACACGGGGCCATTCAGGCTACATCTTCGGCCTAAGTGCGGAATATGCATTCGAAGTGGATCGTCTCTTACGTGATCGCTCGGCACGCCCCCCCCCT
>Ga0207421_10006223_pt1 | contig 13065 bp, 16 predicted proteins | sample SodLakKL_010_SED_4_FD_187542 | JGI IMG/M metagenome (GOLD analysis project Ga0207421, IMG submission 187542) | Alkaline sediment microbial communities from Lake Tanatar, Kulunda Steppe, Russia - 8KL_010_SED (SPAdes) (version 2) | ecosystem: Environmental > Aquatic > Non-marine Saline and...
GTTATCAATAGCGGCATTTTCAGTAGGCAGTCCAAAGGAGTCCCATCCCATGGGATATAGGACTTCGTAGCCTTTCATCCTTCTGAATCTAGCGACTGAGTCGCCTATAGAGTAGTTGCGCGTGTGACCCATATGAAGGTTACCAGATGGATAAGGATACATCTCTAAAAGGTAGTATTTTGGTTTCTCTGAATCTTCATTAGCCTTGAATATACCGGCTTCTTTCCAACGTTTTCTCCATTTCTCTTCGGCTTTTTTCAATGTATCGAGGAACGATGCCATGGTTCTTGGAGTTGAGAGGTGGTATTTTAATATTTTACCCGACAGGCTATCGATCTAGATATGTTATGACAAAAAAATTATAGGTTGCATAAATTAGGAAGGTATATGTACGGTTGGTGGAACAGGTTAGCTAGAGTGGATCTTTTAACAGGCAAAGTGAACTATGAAAAGATCGGTGAAGACATTCTCCACGATTTCATAGGAGGTAGAGGCTTAGGACTTCGATTGTTAGTAGAAGAGATAAGTCCTGATATCGATCCTCTAGAGAAGGATGTTCTGGTTTTTGCTGCAGGTCCTCTTACTGGAACTTCTGTACCAACCTCTGGCAGATTCTCCGTGACTTCTAAATCTCCTCTGACTGGTACTATAGCAGATTCCAACGTCGGAGGTTCATTCGGTAGCGAGTTTAAGAAAACAGGATTAGACGCTTTGATAGTTGAAGGGACTTCAGAAGAACCGGTTCGATTAGAGATAGATGAAGATGAAATAAGTATAACTAAAACAGATCTCTGGGGATCAGAGACCGGCGAGTGTTTGGATAAGTTAGAAGGCAAGAGTGGGGTCATCGGTCCCGCGGGAGAAAATCAGGTTTTGTACTCATCTATTGTAACGAATGGTTATCGGGTTTTCGGAAGAGGCGGGATGGGAGCTGTCATGGGAAGCAAAAGATTGAAAGCGATATCTGTAAAAGGGAACAAAAAAGTACCAGTTTCGGATGAAAAACTTCTTCAAAAACATGTTAAGAAAGCAGCATCTAAGATCTCGTCTTCTCCAGTGACCTCTAGAGGTCTCAAAAAATTCGGGACTCCGATCTTGGTCAATCTTCTTGCCTGGCTCGGAATGTTTCCCAAGAACAATTTTAGAGATGCCGCCGAGGAAGAGGAAGCTGATAATCTCTCTGGAGAGAAAATGAAAGATGAGATAGTGGAAAAACACGAAGGATGCCATGCCTGTCCTATAAGGTGTGGATTGAAAACTAAAACGGAAAAAGAGAGAGGTAAAGGCCCAGAATACGAAAGCGTTTGGGCACTAGGGTCTAACCTCGGAAATTTCGACTTAGAAGAAGTGACAGAATTGAACTACCGATGCAATGAACTTGGATTAGATACTATCTCTACTGGTGGAACTTTAGCTTGTGCGATGGAGATGAGCGAAGAAGATGTTTGGGCAAAAATCGACGGTTTTGGAGAAGAAGTTAAAGAAATATTGAATAAGATCGCTTATAGGGAAGGAGTTGGAGATGAACTCGCTGGAGGGTCTAAACGATTGTGTGAAAGTTACAATTGCTCTTTCTCTATGACTGTAAAAGGAATGGAACTTCCTGCATACGATCCGAGAGGAGCCGCGGGACAGGCACTTTCCTTCGCCACTTCCAATCGAGGAGGATGCCATCTTAGAGGGTACATGATAGGAGAAGAGATATTTGGAGTTCCAAAGCTTTTTGACAGGTTCAAGACAAGCGGCAAATCCCAACTGGTTAAAAGATCACAGGAGAGGAACGCCTATCTAGATTCATTGATCGCTTGCAAGTTTTCAGCTTTCGCACTAGATGAAAATTTCTATTCTAGATTCATGCAGAGCATCACAGGAGTAGAATATACAGTGAGCGATTTACATACAGTAGGTGAAAGGATATATGATCTAGAGAGGTTGTTCAACGTCAAGGCAGGCTTTGATAGAATGGACGATCAGTTGCCAGAACGGTTTTCTAATCCATTGAAAGACGGTGCATCAGCAGATAACGTTTTTGATATAGAAGCTATGCTCGACGATTACTACGAAGCGATGGGTTGGGATGAAAGAGGTATTCCTAAAAAATCCACACTTGAGAGACTCGGTATTCAAAATCTTTTGTAAAAAAATTCAATCTGAAAAGCCTTGAACGAAGGCAGAAACATTCTTTCCTAAAACCTTATGATTGTAGCCGCCTTCCAGCAGAGCGAATCTTCTACCGCTACATTTTTCCCTAGAAAAATTTCTAAGAAGAATTCCCAATTTTCTGTAATCTTCGGTCTTTAATTTCCCTCCCCAGTCATCGATATGCTGGTCAAAACCAGCGGAAACACCGAGTATATCGTAATTTTCTGCTTGGTCCAAGTACTTTTCAACTTTTTCCAAGTAATCGGCTCTTTCACCTGCGGTCGGATTGACTATTCTGATGTTCTCACCATCATCTAAACAGTTGATATTACCGTCACCAACATGAAGATCGAAATCCATTATGAAGGCACTCTTTATTTTCCCCCTGACTCTCAAGTTTTCTATCGCTACTGCCATATTGTTGAAGTAACAGAAGCCCCAGCTTGAATCAGGTGACGCATGATGACCAGGAGGTCTTATGACAGCGAACGTAGGAACTTTCTCATAAGCGTATTTTCCAGCAAGAATAGCTCCTCCGGCCGCGAGTTTAGACATCTTGTATAACTTCTTATCCCTTTGCTTTATGCCCTGGATATGATATCGATCATGTACGAGTTCGAGTTCTTTTCTACCAGCGGGTTTTGGTTCTAGGAAGTTTATATCCGAGATCTTTTTGAGAGACTTAGTTATACACTCGATCCTTCCTTCTTCAGCAGCTGGATCTGAGGAGTATGTAGAATCTTTGAAACATGGATGATATATTACCTTCATCTATTTCATCAAAAACTAAACAATTCAGATTTAACCCTTTCCCTTTTATCTTCAAAAAAATTATTAGCGATGCCATTTTTCTAGTCCCTAGAAGAGCGGTACGGAGCAGGAAAAGATGGAAAAGGACATATTGGAGGAGATGCAGAAGTACGGTAGATTCTTAGAGGAAAGAGGACTGAACCTCTCCTCACACAGCGGAAATATCAGTATCAGGAGAGGCGACCAGTTATATATAAAAAGAAGAGGAGCCATGATGGGTGACCTTAAAGAAGAGGATGTAGTGAAAACAGGGATAGAAGAAGACGACAGCGGTGTGATAATCGCATCTACCGAAGTCGGTGTTCATAGAGCCATCTATAAAAACACTTCTTCTCTAGCCGTTGTCCACGCACACACGCCTTACGCTCTCTCACTTTCACTTGTTAGAGATGAGATCGTACCCATCGATGACGAGGGGAAGTATCACCTGAAGAAAGTTCCAGTACTAGATGTTGAAGAATCTATCGGTTCTGATGAAGTAGAAAAAAGACTTCCTCCGATACTACAGGATTATCCAGCAGCTATCGTGAAACGACACGGAACTTTCGCTCGAGGGGAGAACTTAGAAGAAGCGTACAATTGGATAACAGTGGTGGAAAGTATCTGTAAGATCATCTATCTAGTGGAAAATTTAGGTGGAGATACGCTAGAGGAGGTGGATTGGTGACGTTTCACTACATCGAGTTCAAAGCTTATTGTCATGCGACGGAAAGTTTAGATAAAGTTAAAGAGTCGCTTGAAAATCTAGCAGGAAGAGAATTGGAACTGGAGATATCAGATGCTGAAGGTTATTACGGAAATCCGATCAAGATCCTTGAAGGTGAGATCTCTAAGAACAAAGAGATGGACGATTTTTTTGAAAGTCTACCCGAAGAAATCATCCAGCGACTTCGAGAAGAGTTAGATAAAAGGATAGACGAAAGATGCAATTTTTTCTTTCGTATCGACAAGGGTAAAGCTTACCAAAAAGATTTTGTTTTAACGAGTGGCGGAAACAGTATAAGAGTAAGGGCCCGGGTTGAGAGCTATCCTTCCAAAAAAGAAACTGCTGTAGAGAAGATGAGAGACTATCTATCTCAGCTTGTAACTGAATCTTAAAACCGGAGTAGAAACATTTATTTGGTCGTTTTTCTTAAGAGGTACGAGGACAAAACATGGCAGACGTTGAAGCACTGTTGGAAGAAGCGGAAACTCTTCTCAATAGGTTCGAATACGAAGAAGCTTACGAAAAATTTTCGGAAGTTCTCAAAGAGGAGCTAGACGAAAAAACAGAAGCTCAGGCTCGGTTCGGCAGAGCGGAGGCTTCTTTGGGACTTAATGAGATAGAAAGTGAAGAGATCTTGGAAGACTACGAAAAAGCGATAGATTTGAATGACAATCCCTTTTATAGACAATCAGTAGGCGGTTTCTGCATAGATATAGGAAAGTTCGAGAAAGCAGAGGAGCATTATAGGAAGGCTGCTGAATTGGACCCCGATAACAAACACCACTATCTTTCAGATCTCGCGGTAGGATATAGGTTCAAGGCTCCGATCATGATGGAGGAATTTGTTGAACAGGCAGGCGAAGACATAATCCTCAGGAAATCTCTAAATTACATGTTGGAAGCTTTAGAGATAGACAAGGAGAAAGCTGTCGATCTATTATCTTAGTCACATAAACTTTATATCAAACCGTATTACCTAAGAATACGTGAAAAAAGATGTTCTGTCCGGATTGTGGTGCATTGATGAAGCCTTCAGGCGATGAGTGGGTATGCAAAAATTGTGGACTGACGAAAAAGAAAGGCGAGGATGATAATAACATAATCAGTTCTCAGAAAGAAGAGCGAGAAACAGTCGTGATCGAGGAAGAACTTGATACTCTTCCAAAGACAAAAGTGAGATGTCCGGATTGTGACAACAATGAAGCTTTCTGGCGGCTAGAGCAAACTAGAGCTGCAGATGAACCAGAGACTAGGATATACCGATGTACGGAATGTAATCATACTTGGAGAGAGTACTGAAAAGCCTATGATCGGGGTTGATTTCGATGTTTGAAATAGGTAGGATAAGATTTAGAGCACTTACAAAAGATGATCTTTCATTTTTAGAAAAGTGGGAAAACTCTTTTCAAGTTACTCTCTATGCCCGGGCCCAACCATTAGTTTTCAAGAATACTCAAGAGATCAGAGATGAATTTGAAAAGTACATGGAGAACGACGACAAACAGCAGTTCATCTTAGAAAAGAAAAAAGATGATAAAAAGATCGGGATAGCGACTTATAAAGATCGGTCAAACAGCGTTAAGAACGCTAATATAGGAACTTATATCGGAGAATTAGAAGAATGGAATAAAGGGATAGGTAGGGAGATAACTTTGGGGTTATGTGAGATGCTGTTTTTCCAAAAAAATTATGATCGATTGAGTGCACGAAGCGCTTCATTCAATAAAAGAGCACAGACCATTCTTGAGGATGTTGGTTTCAAGAAAACTGGAAGATCTAGAAAGAGCGGATATGTTTTCGGCAAAAGGATCGATTGGGTGATGTTTGATCTTTTGAGGGAAGAATATATGCCGAAAAGAGAGGAACTTTTGGATGAAATACTGGGTGAAAAGAAAGAAGAATACATTAAAAACACCTGTAAGATCAGAGTTTGAGCAGTTAGAAAAAGAAAAAATTATAGTGTAAGTTAGTAATAGTGTTTTGAAAGATATGACGGACCCATCATCCTTGACGTATAAACAGAAAATTCTACTATATTTACGAGATTATCAACATCAACGGGACAGGGAAGAAAGACAAGAGGAGATCACCCAGGAAGGGATATCTAAGAACGTAGGGATCTCTAGAACCCATCTTTCTAGAGTTCTCAATTCCCTTACGGAGCAAAACTTAATCAAAGAAAAATTGGCTTCAGTTGTGGGTCACGATAGAAAGATGAAAACTTATTCACTCACTTCTCAAGGTCTAGCAGTATCTAACAAAATCTCAGAGGAACTTTCAGAGACATCGATCGATTTGATAAGAGGGGACGAAAAAAGAACAGTAAATCTTTCTAGAGTAGAAGAAGAAACTGATGGTAAGTTGGATCTACTGACATGTATCTCAATCCTAGAGGATAAAGATAGTAAAAAGATAGACCTACGTGAAGAAGGGATCTTTGAGCCCGTCAAAATGGTCGAAAATCTTCCTGATATATCCGAATTTTACGGAAGAGAAAAAGAGTTAGACAAGATGGAAAGATGGATCGAGAGTGATAATTCAGTGATGGTGGTTTTAGGACGAAAGGGTCATGGTGCTTCTACCTTAACTGCGAAGTTCATAGAGAGATTGAAAGAGAGACATATCCTTTGGATAAATTTAGAAGAGACCAGTAAAGACAAAATAAAAAACAGGATATCTAATTTTCTTAAAAAAATAGGCAATGAAAGTGAAAAGATCATAGACGAACTCGCTTCCCAGAAAGCCGTAGTCGTATTCGATGATTATTACGAATTAGAAAGCGATGTGGTAAGCTTTTTGAGTGATTTTTTAGAACGTATCGAGAAGAGCGACCCGTTGAAAATGATGGTAACAGGTCGAGAGGGGACTCCCGTATATGAAAGATTTTATCGAAGAAATCATGTTGAACAAGGTGTAGTTAAAGAATTGAAAGTATCACCACTCGGTAAAGAAGAGGCAGAAAATATACTTAGGGAAAATATTGAGGAAGAGGCTCTTGATAGGATAATGATGTTCACTAAAGGTTCTCCCCTACTCTTAAAATTACTCCGGGAGGGCAACAAAGAAAAACTATGCGAATTGACTCCCTGGGAAGAAGAGCAGATATCGCTTTTGATTTATCTAAAAACGGAAACAAAAGATTAAGGGGTTAGATAACAAGTCGGCGAAGCAGTTAAATAGGTATATTGAATAATTTAATCTGATAATATGGTGATGCCTAACCATGCTAAACTTTTTGTTATCTTCCTTGGGCTCATCTTCATCTTGGCAGGTATAACGATTTCTATATTATCAGAAATATTTAATATCGTTCCCATAGGTATGGGTATCATCGGGATATTCCTGATGTTGATACCCTTCACTTACGGAGGGAAAAAATAGTAATATTTTTATCCTAGAAGAAGAGTGGGAAACCTGAGAAATATGTACGAAGTGCTGGAAGTCGAAGCGGAAAAAAAGAAAATAATCGATGATATTCTGTCCGATGACCTCATAAGCAAACAGAATACCAACGTAAGAGATGGGTCTAGTCTAGGATTTAAAGAAGACGTTTCCTACGTAATGGTGGAAGGTAAAGAAGAAGCTGTAGAAAAAGCTATTGAACTATTCAAGGAAGAAGGTGTAGAACCAGCTGAAAATAGAGAGGAAGTTAGAGAAAAAATAAAAGAGGAAGGAGAAGCCGCAGCAGAAGGTATAGGAACCGTTTTTGGATAGACGCGGTAAAAATTCTATCCTCTTATTTCAATCTTATTTTTCCCTACCCGCTAATAAAGTTACTCTTACCCTTTCCCCTATTTTGGCATCTCTTTTGAGCCCCCACATGATATCCGCTTCAGGCGATGAGTTTTGGACCTCTTCCAGCGCATCTTTTACATCCATGATCTCTTTTTCATCGCTGATTGTTATCACACCTATTATCTTATCAAAGTCTGTTGACTCTTCCAACCAGGGCGATCTTAATGCCTCTTTTGTAGCTTTTACACCTTTTTTTCTCCCCTTACCGTAAGCGGCTCCTATCTTGAATTCATCTACTTTTTTACAAAATTCCTTCAAATGCGAGATGTCACTCTTCGTTATAACCGCGTTGAAATCGACGATCGGAAGCTTTATTATTTTATTCATTACTGAAAAAGCTTTACTGATGGGTAGATTAGGATTGATTTCTAACAATTTGCTATTAGGGAAGATCGTGGATGTATCCAGAAATTTATTAGCCTCAGCTTGAGATTCTTCGGATAATTTTTTTCTATTCGGACTTTCACACTCAAATGGCTTTGCCAACAATCCCATCGTGAAAGAACTGTACTTCTTACCAAGTTGTGCACAGACTGGAACGGTCCAACTGCCGGTTCTACCCCCCAATCCAGCGATCAGATAAACGACCTCAAAGTCCTTTATCTTATTTCTTAACCTGGTTTCTGTTTCAGTTTGGGGCCTTTCACTCAAATCTATTTCTGAATTGTAAGCTTCCTTCATATCTTCTTTTGAGATCGGTAGGAAAGACAGCTTAGAAGGTCTAGAAGAAGTTCCGACTTCACATATCTTCACATTAGAAGAAGACAACTCACCTATCTCCTCAACTATATTCCGACCAGCTCCTCCTATTCCTAAAACTAGTGTTGGCGGACGCCCTTCATCTACATGATCTTCACCAAACTTCTTCCTGAACGGCATGATTTTGACCTATCGAGATAGAATAGAAAAGGGGTCTAATAATCTTTATTTAGTAATCCTATCTATATCTTCCTCTAACCTTCTCTTGTCGTTCAACTCGGTCCATCTACCAACTAGAGCTCCCACAATCGGTCCCAAAAATGAAGCATAGTAAGCAGATATACCATCCCCAAACAAAAGAGTCGCTAACGGCGCGCCGAGAAGGCCTCCGAGAAGGCCGACCCAAAATCCTAGAGGCCAACCAATCTTATTTCCTACATAGAAACCAATAAAAACCCCAACCACCAGGGAAACTCCCAAAGCCATGGTAAATTGATAAGAACCAGATTTTCCAAGTAAAGAGATTATCATGAGAAACCCTCCAACGGCCACAAGAATACTCAAAGTCATTCTTCTTTTAATATCGGATAATAAAAATTCCAGGATTTTTTCTTTGATATTCAAGTCTTCCACTGTTTCTCACCTTAAGTATACAGAACTTCAATCATGCCTGTTAAATTTTAATCTTTTGGTAGTATCCCTATTCCTTAGTGAGATGGTGTTCGATAGTAAAGTACAAGTATGGTTTTAAATCATATTAATGATGAGATACCTTGATGGAAGAAAAGATTTCCGCAATAATAATTATATTAATCTTGCTTTCCCTTCTGGGGAGCTCTCCGCCAGCTATGGGAGGTCAAGGTAGTCTATCTGATATAAATACAACTCTAGGAAGCGAAGAGATTAGAAATATCTCGATCGAGGGTGATGATGAGTTGCGAAAGTTTGCCGATAAGAGAGACCTATACGGTAACGGTTCCCAAGAAGCCCCTTACGAACTAACCAATCTTACAATAGACGGTATGGGTGAGAACTACAGCGTATATCTAGAAAATATTGAACTACACTTTGTTATCAAAAATTGCAAAATTTACAATTCCTCCGAGTCAGGTATTAAGATAAACAGAGTCGCCAACTTTACTCTAGAAAACAACTTTGTAAAGAACTCTACTCACGGGATCAGTATTTTATCTAGTGAAAACATAACCATTAAAGAATCAAATATCTATGATACTACTAATGGTATCAATATAATATCTAGTGAAAATATCATCATCAAAAACTCTAGCATATTTGAGAACGATAGAGGGGTCTCTCTGAGAGAAGGTACCAACAACAATACCATCACAAACAACAATATCTCAAATAACGATATTTGGGGTGTCCAGATTTCAGAGTCTAATAACAACTTGATATATCATAACATTTTCTTCGAAAACGAAATTCAAGCCCATGATGAGGGAGACAACCAATGGGATAGAGGAGAAAAAGGCGGAAATTACTGGTCAGATTACGAGAATCGATATCCTAAGGCTAATGAGTCCATATATACAGGTGTTTGGGATACGCCTTATGAGATTTTACCGGAAGATGATAATGAGGATGGATATCCCCTTATCTCTCCGATCGGGCCTCCTACTAACTTTAGAGTCCACCCAGTAAGAGACGAGTACGTTGAAATTACCTGGGATAGCCCTCGATATTCGATAAGATACCCCGTAGAAGAGATAATATTATACCGAGGTAAAGAAAGAGAAAACCTTTCAGTTTATGCGACGTTTAATTCGAGTGTCCGGGAATTTCGAGATGAAGATGTTAACGAAACAGAGACGTATCATTACGGCCTCAAAGCTTCTAATGAGAACCATGTCAGCGTTATGAGTGAAATCAGTAGTGCCCAACCGGATACGACACTTCCCGAAGTCGAAAATGTTTATCCTATGGGTGAAGATGCACCAATCGATCCCACTATCAAAGTAGAGTTTTCCGAAGAGATGATAGCGGATTCCATTCAAATCTTTATGGAAGATGATGATGGAGAAAACATCGAGTTAGAAGAAATGGACGAAGATCCTGATGATATCGAGTTCTATTTTGTGCCTAAAGAAAATCTCAGTTACGAAACGAGATATGAGGTTAGTGTTAACGGTAGTGATAAAGCTTCTAACTGGTTGGAATCACCATACACTTGGAGTTTTACCACCATCTCCGACACAGGTATGATAAGAGGAAGGGTAGTAAATGAAGAAGGAGAGGCTCTAGAGAACGTGAAGATCTATGTTGATGAGGATCATCAAACTTTCACGAATGACTCTGGAGGATTTCAATTAGAAGTGCCTTCTGGAAACATAACGATTGAATTTTCTAGGGAAGGATATGAAAATAAAGAGAAAGAATTTCAGATCAATCAAAGCGATTTGAAGATCATCGAGGAGGATATAGTATTAAGAGAGCAAGAAGGTATAATATCTCGTTGGTTCTGGCCTATGGCTTTCGCCGGTGGAGGAATATTACTTCTAGGTGTACTCGCTTTGCTCATCTCTTTCTATCATTGGGAAGAAGAAGAACCTCCGTTAGATGATGACATCTATGATATAGATTACGAGGATGTCGATCAGGAAGAATTCGAAAGCTGGTGGGAAGACGAAGATTCATAGATTGGAACTGCTTCCTGCACCATCTATTGGTATAGCTGCACCATCGATGAAGCTGGACCTAGGGGAGGATAGAAATGCGACTAGTTCTCCTAGTTCTATTGGCTTTCCTAGCCTATTGAGAGGTATATCTTCGGTCCATCTTTTCAATCCCTCATCATAGGACTCTATATTCCCTCTCTCAAGTTCCTCCTCTATGAGTCCCTTTATCCTGCTAGTTTTATGAGGGCCAGGCAGAACGGAATTTGCTCTTATCTCGGGACCGAATTCTTTTGAGAGGGTTTTCATCAGACCGATCACACTCATCCTTACCGAGTTAGATAGAACAAGATTGGGGATGGCTTCTTTTACGCTGATAGAAGTTATATTGACTATCGTACCTTCTCCTTTTTTAAGATATTCCACTGATTCTCTAACACTCCTGACCACGCTCATAACCAATAGGTCAAAGCTTTCGTACCAGTCCTCATCGTCTGTATCTAAAAATGCCTTGCTGGGCGGTCCTCCGGCACAAGTGACTAGATGATCCAATCCGTCCTGATTTTTGACAGTTTTTTCTACAAGCCTTTTTATATCTTCTTCCTTGGTTATATCTCCAACTATACCTTGTATTTCTCCTTTTGACTTGCTGTTGAGTTCTTCTACAGATTGTTTAAGCTTTCCCTCATCCCTACCATTGATCGTGACATCCGCTCCTTCTTTTGCTAGAGCTTCAGCAGAAGCTTTTCCAAGACCGCTGGTAGAGGCCAAAACAAGAGCTGAATTATCTTCTATATCTAAATCCATGTTTTATCCCTTTTTTTTAACGGTCACAAACCTTTATATAATCTGTTATACATTTAGAATATGGAGGTATAAGGATGCCAAAATATGTGATATTATCAAATCTGACGGATGAGGGTAGAAAAACTATTCTAGATCATCCAGAAAGGATAGAAGAAGTCAATCAGGAGATGGAAAAGAAAGGAGCTAGTATCATCGAACAATACTTTCTGCTAGGTAAATATGACTTTATAACAGTTGTAGAAGCACCTTCAAAGAGTGCCATAAGCAAGATCGTTATGGAGATAGCTTCTAGAGGTTCTATAGACACGATGACCTTCCCGGCGATGGATGTGGATGAGCTGATCGAGGACTTAAAATAGAGCAGATTTATTAACACTAGATGTAAAAAGTGCGACTGTGACCCCCTCTCCCTACGCTGCTTTTATAGTTTAACGAGTGTACCAAATATCTAAATATATTCTTCATATTTTTTGACCATGGAAGACGACATAATCGATCTTCGTAGTGATACGGTAACGAAACCAACCGATGAGATGAGAGAGGCTATGAAAGAAGCGAAGGTGGGAGACGATGTTCTGGGCGAGGACCCCACGGTTAAAGAACTCGAAGAGCTTGCCGCGAAAAAGTTGGGAAAAGAGGCAGGTCTTTTTGTAACTTCTGGGACTCAGGGTAACATCACTTCTTTGTTGACCCATACAGAACCGGGTGAAGAGATAATCTTTGGTAAAGATTGCCACATATATAGATACGAAGTCGGTGGTTATGCTTCACTTGCTGGTTTGTCATCTAGGACTTTAGATGATAGTGAAGGATATATCGATCCATCAGATATTAAAGAAGCGGTAAGAGAGAAAAATATACATCATCCTGAAACATCATTACTCTGTATAGAGAACACTCACAATGTCGCAGGCGGCATCCCAGTCGATTCTCAATATACCAAAAAAGTTTGTGGTATAGCCCGCGAGAAAAATTTGAAGGTGCATCTGGACGGAGCTAGAATATTCAATGCCTCTGGGGCTTTAAATGAAGACGTTTCTAGCCTCGTCGAACCTGTTGATTCCATACAATTCTGTCTTTCCAAGGGATTGAGTGCTCCGGTCGGCTCGATGTTGGTCGGAAGTGAAGAGTTCATAGAGAGAGCGAGAAAGAACAGGAAGAGGTTAGGAGGTGGGATGAGACAGGCAGGTGTGATAGCCGCACCTGGCATCATCTCTTTAGAGAAGATGGTCGATAGACTCGAAGAGGACCATGCCAACGCTAGAAGACTGACCGAAGGTCTAAAAGAGCTGGGCGTGAATATAGATCCTGATAGGTTCAAAACAAATATCGTGATGATGGATACTTCCCAGTTCGGTATGAGAGCGGAAAAAATGAGAGCGAAGTTAGAAGAAAAAAATATACTAACGCTCGCTTTGGGGAAGAACTCGATGAGATTCGTTACACATCGTGAGATCTATACTGAAGATATAG
>Ga0207421_10006224_pt1 | contig 13063 bp, 14 predicted proteins | sample SodLakKL_010_SED_4_FD_187542 | JGI IMG/M metagenome (GOLD analysis project Ga0207421, IMG submission 187542) | Alkaline sediment microbial communities from Lake Tanatar, Kulunda Steppe, Russia - 8KL_010_SED (SPAdes) (version 2) | ecosystem: Environmental > Aquatic > Non-marine Saline and...
GCCAGCAAGGTAAGGCTTGATGTTGAATCAGCCATAGCAGACCCGGCAAAATATTTCATTCCCATACTGGCAGCAAAGGCACCAGCAACTACCTTACCGGATTTAGCAATAAAATCACGGCGAGTTACTTTCTTTTCGGTCATCTTCGGTGAATTCTCTTCTTGATTTTGATCTTCTGACATTTTTTGACCTCCTAGATTAATTTAATCACTCATATTTTATTATTAAACTCCATTTAATATTATCAAATCTAGCTTCATTAATCAAATTAAAGTTAAATTAAACAATCGGACAGGTCGTTGAATTCCAGGCGATTAGGCCACCTAAGACTACCCTCTGATTTATAAAGCCTTCATTTTGCAATAAACTAGCTGCCGTCATCGATCTTAAGCCACTACCACAGAAGATATATACAGGAATATCCTCAGGCAATTCATCGTAATGCTCAGGGAGCTGAGTTAAATGAACATGCTCAGCATCCTGAATTTCACCTTCAGACTCAACCTCATCTTCAGAGCGGATATCAAGAATAAAGCGATCCTCAGGCTCTGTATCAAGCAGAGTACAGAGTTTATCAACAGTAACTGTATTAACAGATGCACTCTTCTTGCCAGCCATATGCCAGCTAATTATACCTCCACTTAAATAACCCTTAATATTATCATAACCAGTCCTATACAAATGCTTAATTGCCTCTTCTGGATATTCACCTTCAGTAACCAGCAAGATATTAGCACCGACTGGAATAAACCAGCCAACAAAACTAGGTAGATTCTGCAGAGGAATTGAAATAGAACCTGGAACATGGGCCGATGCATAACTAACTTCCATTCTAACATCAATGACATAAGTATCATCAGCTGCCATAGCCTCAGCAAATTCTCCAGGTGATAAAGCCGCCGGCTTCTCATAATTAGCTAAAGGGTCGCCGCCAGTCAGATTAGATGCCTCCATATTCTCAAAGTATGGCGGATACTCAAGCATCTCACCATGGAGCTCAATAAATTCCTCTTTACTGTCAACCTGCAATTTAGGATTCAACTTCCTCTCAATACCAATAGTAGTCCATTCCCTATCCGAAATTGCCGAAGCACAGACAGAACCGGCTCCATGGGCAGGACAGAGAATTACTTCATCCCCTAATGGCAGAATCTTATTAAATATAGAATCATAAAGCCAGCTCCCGGTCTTTTCTAAATTCTCCTCACCTAAAAAGTCAATCCTGCCGACATCACCGGCAAAAAGAGCATCGCCAGTAAAGACCATCCAGGGGGTGCCTTCATATCCATAAAGAATATAACTCATAGAGCCAGGAGTATGTCCTGGAGTATGCATGGCTTCAAACTTTAATCTGCCAACCTTAAATTCCTGGCCATCCTCAACAGGTTTGCCATACTCATAATCAAGCATCTCATCAGCATGCCAGATCTCAGCTCCAGTCTTAGCCTTAAGCTCAGTCGAACCGATAATATAATCCTCATTCCGGTGGGTCTCAAAAATCTTAGTTATCTTATAACCCTCTTCAACAGCCTTTTCTAAGTAAATGTCAATATCCCTTCTCGGATCAACAACAATAGCCTCATTACCATCGCCAATCAAATATGAAATATGGGCAATACCAGGGGATTTAATCTTTTCAAATAACATTAATAACCACTCCTTTTTAGTAGTTTAGATATAAAATAGATAAACCATCAAACTTGCAACAAAGATATAAGCTAATGACAACCAACCTCCAGCCTTGAAATAATCTCGACTCTTATAATCCCCGGCTGGCATAAAGAAAGCATTAACCTGATGGGTCGGCAATACAAATGAATTTGAAGCTGAAACAGCAGCCAGAAGAGCCAGCCCTCTCGGGTCAACTCCTATCTGATTACCAATTATCATAACCAGAGGAACAAGCACAACAGTCGCAGCAACATTCGACATAAATAATGTAAAGACACTTGCCAGCAGAGCTACCGCCAGTAAAATTAAAAAGGCCGGACCATCCTGGAGGGGCATAATTATCAAATTAGCAAGATATTGAGCAGCCCCGGTATTCTCCATAGCAATGCCTAGCGGAATAAGTCCAGTCAACAAAAAGACAGTCTTCCAATCAACAGCCTGATAAATCTCATTAAGCTTCACAATTCCAGATAAAATAATTAAGACGGCTCCAGTAAAGAATGCCAGCCCTAAATTAAAACCTAAAATAATAAGTAAAATAGATAATAAAAATGACCCAATTGCAATAAATGGCTTATTCCCCTCAGTCTTCTTGGGTTCAAGGGAAGTCAGAAGTATCAGGTCAGTCTCAGATTTTAACTGTCTGATATTCTCCTCAGGGCCATAAACAACCAGGGTATCACCAGGGCAAAAATTAAAATCAGAAAAATCTCCACTTATCTCCTTCTCACCTCTAATTAAATGGACAGGGTTGACAAAATAATTTTTCCTGACTGCAATATCCCTGATCGATTTACCAGCCAGTTCAGAGCGTGGAGGTATCATCAACTCAGCAAAGGCAGTATTCTCCAGTTCATTATTATCCCTGTATTTATCATACTCTTCCTCTAAAGTTAATTCATAATCCCTGGCAAATCTACACAAATCATCTTTTTCCCCCATAATAATAACTTCCTGACCTGCAGCAAACCTGGTAAACCGCCAGGGAGCATACGAGATATCATCCCCCTCCTTTAAAGCCAGGAGATAAAGGCCATAATTAGACCAGAGATTTGATTCTTCAAGGGTCTTACTCAATAACTCACAGTCTTCAGAGATTTTATAGGTATGAACAGTCGTAGCCAGCTCCCAGTTAGAGATCAATTTCTGCTGCTGTTCCCAGAAACTCTCTTCGTCTCTTTTATCAGAGGGCAATAACTTATTACCAAAGAGATAAAAATAACCAATTCCAAATAATAAGACTGCCAGTCCAATCGGAAAGACTGCAAAAAGATTAAATGGCGCTGCACCCTGTTGAATCAAAAGATCATTAAGAATAATCAAATTGCCTGCTCCAACCATAGTCAGGTTCCCGCCTAAAATCACAGCGAATCCGACTGGCATTAAGACTTTTCTTAACGATAGATTTAATTTCCTGGTCATCTTCCGGACCACTGGCAGAAAGAGAGCAATCACACCAATATTCTGCATCAACCCAGAAACAGCCCCAGCAGATAAAGAAAGAATAACTGTTAACTTCTTCTCGCTCTTGCCGGCAACTGCCAGCAGAGGTCTTGTTATCTTCTGCATCACACCAGACTGCTCCATCCCATAACCGATAATCATAATTGCAATTATAGCAATAACAGCATTACTGGAAAGGCCTGAAAAAGCCTCAGCTGGAGTAATCAGACCTGTCCAGCCCAGAGTTAACATTACCAGCATTGCAATAATATCAACCCTAAAAGCCTCCGTTATAAATAATATAATAGTAGCTGCCAGTATTATCAGAGTTAAAGCTATCTCAAAATCCATCTTAAAGACCTATACTTTCAAGCCAGACCAAAAATACAATTATCACCACTGAAAATGGAATAATTAACTTCCAGTGATTAACCTTTAATAATTCCGGGAAGGTATCAAACTTAAATTTATTCTCCTCTATCGAATCACTAAACTTCTCATAGAAAGCTGCAAAGAAAAACGAACCGGTAAAAATCCCTAAAAGTCCTGGAATCAGAGCATCTACACTGCCTGCACCAATTGCGCCAGCAATCGTGCCTGGACAGTAACCAAGCAACGCAAACCCGGCCCCAAAGATCAAACCACCTGGAATCGCCCGCCTTAAGGAACCAGATTTAGGCTTAAGCTCAATAATATCTCTATCACTCAAAAAATAAACCCCTATCATACCAACAACTATCGCAGTTAAAATGATCTTGGCAACAGTAAAATCCTCTAAAACTAACTGGCCAACCAGCACATTATAATCAGTCACTCCACCCCGGTGGAGCAGAAAACCAAAAATAATCCCGGTACCTAGGCCTTTCATCAACCTGGATTTACTCTCCATTTATATTCACCTGCCCCATCTATAGAATTAAAAGCGCAGTTACGACTCCGCCGATAAAAAACATAATCAGACTTATCCAGCTAGCAATGCTTAGCTGAAATGCCCCGCTGATGCCATGGCCACTGGTACAGCCTCCTGCCCAGCGAGCTCCGAATCCTAGCATAATCCCACCGGCAAAGGCAGAAAAAATCCTCCCGAGTACATTCTGATTTAAGACTGACTCAAATTCAGTTAGAGGTATAAAAGATAGATTAAACTGGCCGGAAATAACTGCTGAAATAAAACTCCCAATCACAATCCCAATCACCAGCATCGACTGCCACTCAAGTTCAGGCTTATACTGTTGATAATATTTCCAATCAAAGACAGCAGCTCCGCAACAAACTGAGCCCAACCTGGCAGAGCCTCTGGCATATGAAGTTGAAGTTCCAAGCGGCTTTTTAGAAATTATAAAAGAAAACCAGCTTAAAACACCTATTAAAGCCCCAACAAGATATGGCGACCAGCTACCAGAAAATAACAACTGACTCATATTAATCAACTCCTTTATATATTAAACTAAGTCTTAATAATATCAATTAGCATGCCTCTTTTAAATAATTCAAGATAGTCGACTTTATTCCTGCAAACCACAAAAATAAATTAATTATTACCTAATAACAAATTCTCGCCATAAAAAAATCCCCATAAACATGAAACGGCAGTCAGATTAGTTAATTTCAATTCAACTAATTCAATTTCTCGCTAATCCAGATTCGCTCTAAATACGGCAATTCTTCGCTGCGGCTTCAGTACAGATACAGTATAGGTACGATATAAATTCGGTATAGTTATGGCCTAAATACGTTTTAATTATCCTCCATGATTTCTCCGGCTCTGCTTCGGGATTCCTCCGGGTCTCCTCCGGGTCTCCTCCGGGATTGCTCCGGGATTGCTCCGGCTTCCCCTCTATAGTGCTCCGAGATTTACCCTGGAAGGCACCAGCAAACCTCCGACTTTAATCCAATAGACCATTCCACTTATAAATACCAGCAGGATTATATTCTTATTAATAAAACAAAATATTAAATTGTTAAAAAACCTTGACATAATTTAAATTCATGGTATAATAATTTTGCTGGGTTTTAAAAAATCTAGTAGTATAGCTCAGCAGATAAATAGGAGGAATATTTAAATGACTTACACAGGTACAGTAAAATGGTTTAACGATCAAAAAGGTTTCGGTTTTATTGAAAGAGAATCTGGCGACGACGTATTTGTTCACTTTTCAGCCATTCAATCTGAAGGTTTCAAAAGCCTTAAAGATGGCCAGGACGTTGAGTTCGAAGTAGTAGAAGGCGACCGCGGTCCACAGGCTGCAAACGTTGTTGCATTATAATAAGTATATAATACTTTAATATAAAGCAAAAAACGTAAGATCCCCTGTCATAAAAATGACAGGGGATTTTTAATATTATAAGATTTTAAGCAAATTTAAAATTCTATTTCTATCGTAGTTCTTGCTGTATGCCTCATAGAAAAGCTAGTCTCACTATCATGATATGCCAGTATAATAGTATAGGTATCCCCTTCTTCAACATTTTCTATAAAATCTTCAGAAAATGGAATTACAAACTCCAGCATCTGAGTTCCCTCTTCAGTGATTGCCCCTGCATATTCGCCAATATACTCTTCTTCTGTCTCAGCATGAGCAGTTGGAGCTGTACCCATATGGCTCTCAATCGATAATTCTGGTTCTCCATCTTCAAAGGCAGCAATTATAATTGAAGCATCTCGCATCCTTAAAGTCGGTTCAAAACCAAAGGCAAGCCAACCCTCGCCAGGACTTGTCAGACCTATATATAAATTTTCCTCGTCCCTATCCCAGTAAAGCTCCATCCCAATATCAGATTCAGCAAAACCTCTATACTCCTCAGCATTTATTACGCCATCAATTTCAGGGGTTGTTTCAGCAATAACCTGTCCTGACATAAACACCACCAAAGCAAGTAGAAAAACTCCAGTTACAATGATTTTTAAATTTTTATTTCTCATATTATCATCCCCTATTTATCGTTTCTATTATATTAATTCTCTGTCAAATCAATTATTCCTGCATTTAAAGAACAAAATCAAACTTAAAAAAGGATATTCAAGAAAAATCATGAAGATATTATTAAAGGTGGTGATATATAATGAAAATAGAAATTCCTAACTATGACACATACAATATTAAGAAGATAGCCTTTGATTTCAATGGAACCCTGGCAACTGGAGGAAATGTTCCTGATGAAATTATTAAAAAGCTGGAAATCCTGGCAGTTAACTTTGATGTTTATATCCTAACAGCAGATACTTTTGGTACTGTTAGAGATATGGTCAGTAATCTAGCAGTTGAAGTTGCAATTATTGAAGGAGATGATGGAACTGGTTTTAAAAGAGATTTTATCCGTGAAATCGGCAGCGACGATACTATCGCAATCGGCAATGGCAATAATGACAGGCTAATGATTGAGGAGGCAGCAATTGGCATTGCTTTAATTGGTAATGAAGGCGCAGCAACCACAACTATTTTAAATAGTGATCTCGTTCTCAGCAATATATTTGACGTCTTTTCCCTGCTAGAAGAACCAGATAGATTAATCGCCTCTCTAAGAAAATAATCTTAAATTTTAAAGGAGTTTTTTCTCATAAAAAGAATATAATAGATGAAAGGAGTGAATTTAATGATAAATAACAATCAATTAACAACTGATTTAAAGCTCAAGCAGGGGCTAAATATCATCGGTCTTATAATTATGATTACTATTAATGCCCTGGCCAACATCCTACCGATAAATGATATACCTACAGGTGATGTATCTGATAAATATGAAAATATCTTTACACCGGCTGGCTTCACCTTTTCTATCTGGGGTATTATTTATCTTTCCCTAATAATCCTTATAGTCTATTTAACGGTTGGACTAATTAGAAAGAAAAGTCGCTCTATTAATTATATTAAAGATATGGGTTATTTCTTCTTCATCTCATCAATCCTTAATTCAGTCTGGATTTTTCTCTGGCATTATGAATTACTGGGAGCTTCAATCTTTGTAATGTTAGGCATCCTGGTATCATTAATAATTATCTATAGAAAGATTCATTTAAGTTCTACAAACTATAGATGGTTAACTGTTCCATTTAGCATCTATCTCGGTTGGATATCAGTTGCCACAATCGCCAATATTACTGCCTGGCAGACAGCCATTAATTGGGGCAGGCTCGGCAGAACAGAATCATTCTGGTATGTAATTCTCTTAATTGTCATAATTCTACTAACTGGCTTTTTCTTAAAAATCTTTAAAGATTACATTTTTACTCTGGTGATTTTATGGTCTCTAACTGGCATCCTGGCCAAACTTGTAGAAGAAATGGCATTAATGAGAGTTGCTCCAATTGCAACAATGCTAGCAATGCTTGCAATCATCTTACTAGCCATAAAAGAAACTGGAGGTAAAATCAATTTCCGATAAAACTGTATCGCATTTAACAGAAATGATTATTATTGTGAGTTACAATTTCCTGTAGATACAGATACGGGGTACCCATATATTCAATATATAAAAATATCTATAGGAGATGATTATTATTTTAAATTCAAAACTCAGTAAAGGTCTAACAGTATCTTTAGTATTAGTCTTTTTATTAACAGGAGCCTTGTTCACAGAAAATCAGGAAGTGGAAGCCAGTGAATCATTCGGCTTAATTGCAGATTTAATGATGCTTGAAGATCAGAGTCTTTATGATTTTGATGAGACAGTCGAAAAATTTAGAGAAGAAATTGATGCTGCAGGCTGGGGAATTCTAAATTATCACGATATGCAGGAAGTAAAAGCAGGCCATGGATATGATGTTATGAACGTCAAAGTTTTCGACCTCTGTTCTGCTGAATATTCATATAATATTTTGAGATTAGACGACGAAAGAATTGTTTCTCCAATGATGCCATGCAGAATTTCTATTTATGAAAAGAGCGATGGCAATACTTATATCGCAAGAATGAATTCGCCTTTAGTAGCAAGATTCTTCGGCGGCGAAATCAATGAAACCATGCAGATAGCTGCTGAAGAAACTGAAGTTGTTGTTGAAAATCTAATAACTGGAGAAAGAATTCCTGGAAGCTCTCCCTTTGAATTCTTCGGAGGCCTGGGATATACAAGATTTGCCGATTCAGCATTAGATAACTCCTTTGGCTTTCATCTAGGCAGCAAGGTAAACCTTACCAGAACTATCGGACTATCTGCAGAATATGAAAGATATAGCCCTGCAAGCCATTCATTAAATGGCCTTGCCTTTACCGGCAACCTTGATTTAGTCCAGTCTGACAGTGAAACCCCAGTAACATTATCAGCTCTACTTGGAACAGGCTATTATTTTGGCTCAGTCGATAATTACGATTTCGATAGTGGTTTCGGCGCAAAAATAGGAGCAGAAATTAATATAAAGATTCAAGATCAACTGGATTTCGTCGGTAATGTAAATTATAGAAACCTTGACCTTGATGCAGATGACGGTGAAAACTACGACCTATCAGGCTTTGAATTCAAAACCGGACTAACTTATACTTTTTAAGATAACCTAAGCTAAACTAAAAAAGACCTGAATTGATTTCTGAGATAATAAATCTATTCAGGTCTTTTCCTTATTCCATTATATAAAATCTGAATAGCTGAAAACCAGATAAAACCAACAACTATAATAGCTCCAATCGGATCAGATAACCAGGAATTCTCCCCTAAAAGATCATAAAAGGTTATCGTTAAACTTATTAGCACTACTATATCCATTAAGGTTTTAGCCCGGTAAAACTTCCACTGATTATCCATTATTAACGAATAAGAAAACTTATTTAAATTATAATTTTTATACCAGAAGAAGCCATTAACAAACATTCCTGCTATACTTATGAAAATTCCAGGCACCAGCCAGCCAGGTGGCTCCTGATTTATAAGTTGATTAATCGCCGAGTAAAGAATTATAAACCCACTAATGATCATAACTATTCCCATAATCATTCCTGATAGAAACTCCAGTTTATCTGCCTCTTTCCCTTGCCCTGCTACCTCTGCCTGGCAGGATTTAATATAAATAACCCAGGCTAAAAATAAGGCCAAAAATTCATTGGTCCTCCTTAAAAATATCGCCAAAAGAACCGGCGTTTCCCCTAAGTAATAAGCAATAAAAGTACTTAAAGGTGCCAGAAAACTAACCAGCCAGGCAGCCCTCAATAATTTTTCTTTCCTGACAGATTCTTTTTTATTAGTTTTATTCATCAATTCCTTGATAGATACCATATAGACTCACCTCAGTTTAAAATCTAAATAAAACAGAAAAGACAGCAGCAGCTACTAAAGGCACTGTGATAGTGTCAAGTCCATCTCTAGAAACAGCCTCAATTACTGTAGCCACTACTGTTATTAAAAATATTTTTAATATAAATTGTATGTCTATTAGAAAATCTGGTAATATTAAAGTTAAAATAACTAATGAAAAAAAGCCAGAAAATAAAAATGCAAAACTCCCCTGTAGACTCTTCTTTCCAGAGAATATAAAATTATTATAACGGTTCCTGCCAAAATACTTGCCAATTAAACCAGCAAAGGCATCACCAACAGCCCAGACTACAGTCCCAAAAATAGCTGCATTAGGCCGATCCATTACAGCTAAAAATACAACAATTAATAAAACCTGCATAATAAAAAGATATCTCAGCTGCTTATTAAGCTCCCGGCTAACATCAAAAGTAGTGTTCTTCCGATCAAAATCTATTAACTTAAAACTTAAGTATCGATTCTCTATCTTGATATAGGTCAAGGCTATCAGATAAAAGCCAATCAGAAAAGCTAAAATAATAAGCCAACTCTCAAATAAATAAACTACCATTGCCAGAGAGATCCCATAAAAAAAATGATAACTCTTCCTGATGATTTCCCTGGATAAAGAGCTGAATAATTTCAAAATAATCAAAACAGAAATAAAAGCAACATAATAAATAATAAGCAGAATAATTGCATTTAATTCATTCATTAATATTTCCATTTCAGCCTCTTCCTCTCAGTTTATTAACTTAATTATACCATTTATACTAGAGAAAGAGAATAGAACTAATTACTATACTTATAAGAGCCATACTTCCGGCAACTAAAAATCCAACTATAAATGGACTGCCACCTAACTCTTTAAGCTCAGTCCAGTCAACTCCCAGGCCAATCCCTGATAGAGCAAGGAGAATCAAAAACCTTGCCATTGGAGAAATTAACCTGCCTATACTCGCAGGAATTAAGCCAAGAGAATTTATAATTATTAAAGCCAAAAAACCTAATATAAAATTAGGGAAAATTTCTTTTAAACTATATTCTTTCTTACCAGACTTATTACAATTTTCTCCAAACTTATCATCATTAGCATCCAGATTCCTGGTATTATAATAATACCCAATCAGCACTATTACCGGTATCATCAATACATTCCTGGTCAGCTTAATCATTGTAGCCACCTGGCCTGCTGCCTCACTAAAGATAAATCCTGTAGCTACAACTTGAGATGTAGAACTTATAGCAGTTCCAGCCCAGGCACCGAAGATAGTATCTGATAAACTTAAAAATAAACCGATGATTGGATAAATGAATATTGCCAGCACCCCGAAAAAGGTAACTATACAGATACTCATAAAAATATCATCGTCTTCTGCTTTAATTACCGGTGCTATCGTAATAATGGCAGTATCTCCACAGATAGATAACCCGGCAGCAATCAATAATTTTTGCTTTAAAGTTAAATTATATTTATCTCCTAATTTAAAAGTAAATATAAAAGCCACTGATATTATCAATAAAATTAAGCCCAGTCCAGGCAGACCAACTTCAGTAAATTGCTGAAAACTAATCGTTCCTCCTAATAAAATAATAGCAATCTTAAGCAATCTCTTTAAACCAAATCTTATACCAGGCCCAAAAACCTGATGATTAAACCCGATAGTATTATTTAAAATAATCCCAATAATTATTGCAATAAAGACTGCTCCTATAAAATCAGGTAAAAAATAGGCAATAAATTGAGAGAAGACAGCTATTATAGTTATTAATATCAAGCCTGGAATGTACTTTCGTATATCCGCCATCACAGTATCCTTTCGGCAAATTAATTATTTTCTAATTTTAGAACCTGAATAAGTAAAATGATCCTGAATCATATCAACCTTATCGTCTTTTATCTGACCGATTACAGTCTCGCAATTTCCACATTTAAGTTCATCGCCATCAACTTTAGCATTATAAAGTCTGGTTATCCTGTCTTCATAACACCTTAAAACTTTGCCCATGCCAATTTTTTTGTATTTCATAATCTTTGTCTTACAGCGAGAACATTTAATAGTCAGCATCTAAACCACCTCAAATAAGTTGTCAAACCATCTTCTCAGCAAGCTTCAGAGCTCCAAAAACAGGCTCTAATTCAATTTTTCTAATTAATTTAATGTCAACTGAGCCTGCCCTTATCAAACTGCTTATTCTGTCTATATAAAAGTCATTATTAGTTAAACCGCCTGCCAGAGCAATTTTTCTGTCTTTAACAGGCATTTTTATAGCCAGCCCAAGAACTTCCGCCGCCAATTCTTTAGCCCCTTCTTCAAAAATTTCTAAAAAGAATTTGTCTCCTTTTTCAGCCTGATCAAGAATCTCCGGCGCCAACCTGGCCAGTTCTTTTCTAGGAATATTTTTATTCTGGTAGATAAAGCTAATTAATTGATCCTGATTCTGGACGTCCTCAGCCAAACTCTCAAGCAGAAAATTTAATTTATCATTTTTATCATGGCGATCAGACCTCTTTAGAGCTTTACCTAAACTATTTAAACCAAGCCAGCAGCCACTCCCGGCATCGCCAAGAAGCGGTCCCCAGCCTCCAGATCTATAAAAAACACCATCACTATCTAAAGCGTAAGCAATTGAGCCAGTACCTGCAATCAGAACAATACCAGGCTTGCCATTCCAGGCCGATAAAAGCGCAGTTTTCCCATCATCTTCAATGATAAGATCATCAAAAATCATTAACTGACTTAATTCATTTCTTAAGGCTAATTGTTCTTCCTCTCTTCCACAGCCTGCAACTCCAGCCCCAATCTTGATATCGACCTCATCACGATCTTTCCAAAGCAAAACCGGATCAAGGGCCAACTTACAGGTTTCAGCTATTACCCTGGCAGAGCCAGCTGCCCCAAGCTGCTGAAAATTAGCTCCGGTCCCAAAGGCTTCACCGACTATTTTTTTATTTTCAGCATCCATCACGATGACCCTGGTCTTACTGCCACCAGCATCTATTCCAACTAAATACATAATTAAACCTCCAATATCTCAACTGGTAGTTTACCCTCAGCCTGCCTATTACCTCCCAAAATATCAGCCAGTGGTCTGGCATGATTGGGACTATAATCATAAGTAGTTAAAACTGGCAAATCATTTAAAAACCTGAGCTCATAAGGGTTTCTCTGACTAATAACACTCGGCTTTAAACCAGCATCTAGCAAACCCTGAATCAATTTATGCTGTTCTTTATTCTTTACAATATCTCTGGTTATTACAACTATCTCTAAATCTCTCTTTTCATATATTTTATCTTTAAAAAATTCATTAGTCAAACCTGAATACTCTTTAACCGTAAAACCCTTCTTTGAAAGCTCCCAGGCAAGTTGACTTTTCGAACCCTTATCGGAATTATCAGGACTTGTTTCAACTGGACTGCTAATATCACCAGAACAGTTTATCAACCAGAGCTCTTTACTTTTATCCAGTGGACTTTCAAAAATATTATTCTGGTCCTGTAAAACTGTAATACCTTTAGCAGAAATATTTCTGGCAATTGAATCCCCATCCTCTAACATATTTAAAAATTCATCACCAGAAAATTCATTCTGTAAATCCCAGGATAATCTGGCCTGTTTTAATTTCAAAACCCTTTTAACTGATTCATCTATTCTAGCCTCAGATAAACGGCCATCATTTACAGCTTTCTCCAGTTCTTTTAGTACCTCTAATTGTTTATCAC
>Ga0207421_10006225_pt1 | contig 13063 bp, 12 predicted proteins | sample SodLakKL_010_SED_4_FD_187542 | JGI IMG/M metagenome (GOLD analysis project Ga0207421, IMG submission 187542) | Alkaline sediment microbial communities from Lake Tanatar, Kulunda Steppe, Russia - 8KL_010_SED (SPAdes) (version 2) | ecosystem: Environmental > Aquatic > Non-marine Saline and...
CTTAATACCAGTTGAACTGGAGCTAGGTGGTAAAGATCCAATGATTGTTTTTGATGATGCTAATTTAGTAAGGGCCAGCAAGGCTGCTGCTTATGGAGGATTTGCAAATACCGGTCAGCTATGCGTTAGTATTGAGCGGCTTTATGTTCAGGAAAATGTTGCAGATGATTTTATTAAATTAGTTAAAGAGGAAGCCAGTAAGATAAGATTTACAAAGGACCCTACATCTGGAGATATTGGTCCTTTTACCCACCCTGATCAGGCAGGTAAAGTTGAAAAACAGATCAAAAAAGCACTGGATTCTGGAGCTGAAATTTTATTTGATGGCAGAAAAAATAATCAGCCTGGACCGGTTATCATGAATAAAGTAAGTCATGAAATGGAAATTGCCAGGGAGGAAACTTTTGGACCAGTAATTCCTATTATTAAATTTAAAGATACAGATGAGGCGATTGAACTGGCTAATGACTCTGATTATGGATTAAACTCCAGTATCTGGACTAAGGATATTGATAAAGCTAAAAGAGTTGCCAGTTCTTTAGAAACTGGCAATTGTATGATTAATGATTTAATTAAAAATGTTGGTAATCCAGATTTGCCCTTTGGAGGTACTAAAAATAGTGGAATTGGTAGATATCATGGTCCAGAGGGTTTAAGGTCATTTACTAATCAAAAGTCAATTATGATTAATAAAAGCAACAAAGATACAGAGATTAACTGGTTTCCTTATAATAATGAGACCTATCAGGGATTAAAGGAGTTTCTTGAGGTGAATTTTGGGGCAGGTTTTAAGGTTAGCAAAATTCCTGGATTAATAGGTTTCATGATCAAGTTTTTAAAAGGAGGAGATAATTAAATGGCTGAATATTTACAGTTAGACTGGCAGACTATTACCTTTGTAATTATTACTATACTCTGGTGGGCTGAATTCAGGATCTTTCCATCTCCTGGTGGTGAAGAGAGGAAAAAGAGCAAAAGTTTTAGATTTATCTTAGCTTCAATTTTAATTTCAATCTTATCAACAATAATATTAACTATAGCCAATGTTGGAACAATTCCAGTTAATTTAATTGAAGGTGCCAGAATTTTTGGGCTGGCTATTTATTTATTTGGAATTATACTCAGATATTGGTCATCATTTTTACTCGGGGATTATTTTACCAGAGCAGTTGAAGTAGATGAAGATCAGGAACTTGTAAGTAAAGGGCCCTATAGATTTATAAGACACCCTCTCTATCTTGGTCTTTTGCTTTTAACCACTGCTATTCCTGTTTATTTAGGAAATTTTATTGCATTTATTATTACAATCATCTTAATGTCATGGTCATTACGGCATAGGATCAAAGAAGAAGAAGATAAACTTCTCAATATACTTGGCGATAAATATCAAAAGTGGAAGAAAGATAAATATAGAATGATTCCATTTATATATTAAATAATATTAGTATTTGACTTAGGAGGATGAAGTTTGAGTAAAAAAGAGGTTATTATAATTGGTGCTGGATTGGGAGGCCTTGTAGCTGCTATAGATTTAAGCTGTAAAGGTTATAAAGTAACTGTGATTGAGAAAAATAATAAACCTGGAGGCAAAATAGATAAACTTAAATATGAGGATTTTATAGTTGAACCTGGTCCCAGTTGCTTGCTTAACCCTTCAGTTTTAAAAGACTTATTTGATTTTGCAGGTGAAGATTTCAGTGATTATGTAAATTTAAAAAAAATTGACCCTGAATTAAAGGGTTTTTTTACTGATGGTAAAAAGTTAAATTTTTATAATGATCCTGTAAATACTAAAAATAATAATATTTATTTAAGTCAAATGAACAAAAATAATCTTAATAGGTATTTTAAATATAGTGAAGATATCTATGATTTAATAGAAGAAGCTTTCTTCGAGAAAGGCTTAGATAAACCACAGGAAGTTTTGAGTTATTTTGGTATTTTTAAAACTTTTAGAGGTCTTGATATGTTTTCAACTTTAGATGATACTATTACTAGATTTTTTAGTAATTATTATTTGCAGGAATTATTGAAATTCTTTTCTAATTATGCAGGTTCATCTCCATATAGAGCTCCTGCTGCTTTTAGCATCTATTCTTTCCTTCAGTATGAATATGGCCTCTGGTATCCTGAAGGGGGATTTTATAATATTATTATTGCTTTATTTCAGCTTGCTAAAAAGCTAGAGGTTAAATTTATATTTAATCAGAGAGTAAAAGACTTAGAAGTTAAAAATAATAATATAAAATCTGTTTCAACAGCTAAAGGGGAAAAGTATGAGGGGGATTTTATAGTCTCAAATATGGAAGTGATTCCTTTTTATCAACAGATCACTGATGAAGATGATGAGTTTATGAGTAATTTCTCTAAATATGAGCCTTCTGCATCAGCCATAATAATTTTCCTTGTAATAAAAGGAGACTATAAAAAATTAAAAATGCATAATATATTTTTTACTAAAGAAAGCAAGGAATTCTATAAAACTATTTTTGAAGATTATAAGTTACCAGATGATCCTTCTATCCACCTACTTAAAACCAATAGTTTTAATAATAAAAATTATTCAAAGGAGTTCACAACTTTAAAAATAACTGTTCAGGTTCCTTATATTCAAAGAAATAATAAGCTTAAATCTGAAGATTATATTGAATTCAAAAATAAAATTATTGATAAACTAGAATGGATGGGAATGGATGATCTAAAGGAGAGAATTTTATTTGAGAAGACTTTTATGCCTTCAGATTTTGCAAGTAAATATTTTGCTAATAGGGGAGCTATTTATGGAGTTGTTGGGGATCGGGATAAAAATCAGGGCACCAGCATTAATAAAAACAGTGAAAAATATGAGAACCTATTTTTTGTTGGTGGCTCAGTTAATCCTGGTTCAAGTATACCTATGGTAATAACTGGTGCCCGGCTTGTCTCTGAAAAGTTAGATTCAAAACATCAAAATTAAATTACCTATTCTAGCAAAAATTCCTCCTAATAAAAATGATATTCCAACTGTTAAAACTAATACTTTAGTTGCTAGCTTTAAATTGAACTCCCTGGCAAGCATAGCCAGGACAGCAATACAGGGAACATAAAAAAGAGCCACTACTGCACCTACAAATAACTGGACAGAATTTAAACCCATCTCCAGTAAGGGAAGAACTGCAAGTTCTCTTCTTACTATCCCTAGCAATAATGGAGCTGATGCTTCTGCAGGTAGTTGTAACCAGTTCTGTACTATTGGCTGAAAAATTTGACCCAGGTATTCAAGTATACCTAATTCAAATAAAATAGATGCCCCTGCAATTGCATAAATCATAACTAAAGCTCCATTACTAATATACATTTTAACTCTTAACCAGATCTTTTTAGCAATAACTCCTGGTCCTGGCCATAATAATGGTGGTATCTCAACAATTGTCAATTCATTTTTGCCTTCTATTGTTTTATCCATTATAATTGCTGCTACTATTAATGCTAAAAAAGAAACTGCGAACACCAGGATCATTACTGTTATTGATTGTTCTGCTAATAAAGAAATTAATGCACCAGTTTGAGAAATACAGGGCACAGCCAGACAAATTAAAGTAGAGACTGTAACTCTCTCTTTTTTTGTAGGTAGCGCTCTTGTTGCTGCAATTCCTGGTATTGCACAACCATAGCCCAATAATAAAGGTATTATGTTGCCTCCTGTTAGACCTACTTTTTTAAAAAGACCATCAAGCAATACACCCAATCTGGGAAGATAACCACTGTCTTCTAAAATACTTAAGGCTGTGTAAAATGAAACTACATAGGGAAAAACCAGAGCAAAAGGCCATTCTAACCCTTTTATAAAAAAACCATACTCTCCTATTAAGATATTTCTTATGACTCCAGGAGGAATTATAGCTTCTACAGCACTATATATAAAAGGGAATATTATACCTCTAAAAAATGGTAATAAAAGATACTGGCGCATTCCCATACCAATACCTACGACTATTCCAAAAATAAGGCCTAATATAATTATTGCCAGAGGTATTCCTGGCCAGGGTCTGGAAAGTTTGTCGCCTAAAGTATCTTTATCTCGATCATATGTAGAGTTCTTTTTATTTAAATATTCCAGATTTAATCTTTCTGCTTCAAACCAATCTGCTTTCATATCTCTATTTATGTCTTTTTTTGTTTGATCATTAAGAAGCTTCTCTTTTATTTTTTCTTTTAAAGGATCAATACCTTCTCCAGAAACAGCTACTGTTTTTATAATATCAATACCTATTTCATGGGATAATTTTTCATGGGCTACTTCATAGCCTTTATCCTCAAGCAGATCGACTCTATTTAAAACAGCAATTGTAGGTAGGTTTCTTTCTAATACCTGAAGAAGAAGATAAAGACTGCTCTCTAGATTGTTACCATCTAAAACTGTAATCACCAAATCTGCACCTTCAGACAACATATCAACAGCTACCTGTTCAGCTTCATTAGTAGCATCCAGAGTATAGGTTCCTGGTACATCGATTAAGTCGTAATTTATATTATTATAATTAACCTGACCTTTTTTATAATCAACAGTGGTACCTGAATAATTAGCCATTGCTACATTTAGGCCAGTTAATTTATTAAATATTACGCTTTTACCAACATTTGGAGGTCCAATTAATAATACTTTCTTGTTATTAGACTGCTGCATCAATTGCTACCTCTTCTTTAATTTTAATTTTTGCAGCAATCTCCGGATCTATAGCTACCTGTCTATCTTCTATTTCAATTATCAACGGACCACGCCATGCCTGTCTGGACTTTAAAATAACCTCTTTGCCTTTCCTGATTCCTAGTGGAGGCAGTAATGGATGTTCAGGTACTTCTGAAATTATTGCTTTAGTTTGTTTTTTCAGTTCTATTAAATTTATTTCTCTATAATATTCTTTCATTAAAAACCCTCCAAGCTTAAGATTTGTTTTATACTTCTATAAGACAAGATTTTTTTGATTTTATTATACCAGTAGTTTTACACTGACCACCAGTTAATTCTAATGGGCAAACTGGTTGATAAATCTTTGCTAACCAACCTGCCGGGTTTCTATAAATTACTTTAGTTCCTTTATTAGCTTCATTAAGTATTTTATTTAAAATATGTCTTTTAGGCTCAACATGTAGAGAAAGCCAAATAGCATCATACTTTGAATAGTCAACTTTTTCTCCATTTCCAGAGAAGATTTTAATCCTTGATGATAAGCCTTCTTTTTTTATTAGCTTTTGAGATTTTCTCCTTGCTTCACCATCTATTTCCAGCCCATCTACATAAAAACCCTTTTCTGCTAAAAAGATAGCCGTCATTGGCCTTGGACCGGTTCCTATATGTAGAATTTTACCTTCAGTATCAAGTTTTGTTAATGCTAATTCTGCTTTCATTAATTTATGATAAAAAAGTTTATCATAAAGTCTTCCAGGTAATCTGAAAATATTAAAAGTTGCTTCAATTTTTTGAAGTATGGAACAGATATTATTGCTTCTTCTAATTTTACTTTTTCTTAAATTTTCAAGCATTTTAAACCTCCTGTTGCCTATTCATAAATGACAAATCTAATTTATTTGTTAATTTAATAGAAACCAGAGCAGATAATAATAAAGGAAACCAGAATGTAATTAATCTTAATAATAATGCTATTGTTAATCCTTCTGCAAAGCTAATGCCCTGTTGACTTAAAACCAGAGCAAAAGTGGCTTCAAAGCTTCCTAAGCCCCCAGGTGTCAATGGTAATGTTCCAACTAAATATGCTAAAAAAGTTGCTGCTACAATCGGTAAGAATCCAATATCAAAACTTAAATGGTTTGAGAGAATATAAGTCTTAACCGGATATAATAACCAGAAAACAAGAGCAAAGAGAGATAAATACAGAAATCTAGGGATTGTTAATATATCTTTAATTGTTCTTAATACATCATTTAATGATTTCTTTAAACCAATAATTTTATTTTTAATAAAAGTATTTTTCTTTGAAAATTTAAGGAATATATAAATGAAAATAATTAAGAGTATTATCAAGAAGATTCTACTTACACCATAGTTAAAGTTGAAAAGTTCAGAATAACTATAAGGCAAATAAGTTAACAATGGTAATGAAATTAGCAAAAAAGGTATAAAAGTTGCTGCTTTTTGGATTGTTACGGCAGCTACAATTTCAGAAGCTTTATTTTCAGTGAGATTATGAAAAAGATATACTTTTGCTGATTCACCACCTAATTTTGAAGAGGGTGTAATACTCTCTATAAAGGTTGCAGCAAAATTAACCTCTAAAATAGTTGGAAAATCAGGTTTATCAAGCTCACTAGATTTAAATAATGATTGCCACTGGAGTGATATCAGGACTGTAGTGATCATTTGAAATGTTATTAAAATAAATATAGTTGAAGCAGTTAACTCAGACAATGCTTTACTCACTTCAGACCAGCCTGTCCTAATTGATATAGCTAAAAACATAAATATCAAAATAATAAGTAACTTTTTTATCTTCATATTAGATTTCTCCAAATTCAATTGATATTGACCTATCAAATGTAGGAAAATTTTGCCTTGCTTTTTTAACTACACAATTATTTAATTTCTCATAAGAAATGTTATCATATTGATTTACAAACCCTGACCTGGGTTCTCTTACAATAAAATCTATGTTTATTCCTTTTTTAACGGCTTTCTCTTTGATAGCTTCGAGTAATTCCTCTTTGCCTTCAGTCTGAAGTGCAGCAACTACTTTATTAAAATCAAATTTATCAACTGCTTCTAATGCAGATAAATTAACAGGCAAAATCTTTTCTTCAGAAATTTTTAATTTCGTTAATAAATTTCTGGCTTCAGATACTGCTTTTTCATCAAGATCCACTGCAATTATAGAGGCACCAGTTAATTTATACAAATGAAATGAAGTAAAAGGTAAAGCTCCACAACCAATATTTAACACTCTATCTGATTTAGATATTTCTCCAAGCTCAACTTCTCTATATACTGTTTTCTTGTATGGTAGAGCATAAAGCTTAAATAAAAAACTATTCCCTTTACAAATTTTTTCTAATTTTTGAACTGTTGGTCTTATTAAATCCATATGTCCTCCTTAATAATGTTATAAATGAAAATCATTATCAACATATGTTAAAAAAATATTCTGTAGTCTACTTTACAATTATTAGTTTATCATACTTGTTATATTAATGTCAATGAATTAGTGAAATAATTTATAAGTAAAAAAGGGGCTATATCACCCCTTAATTTTATTGATTCTTTAAGAATTCTAAAACTTCCCCGCCGTGCTCACCTGGGTTTTTAACTTTCTCATATTTTTTAATTAATATACCTTCCTCATCAAATATAAATGTAGATCTTTTTATTATACCAACTAAATTCAAAACCCCAAACTTATTGCATAAGTCTCCTTCTGTATCAGACAACAATGGAAAGGTTAAATTATTTTTGTCAGCAAATTTTTTCTGAGATTTAATACTATCTTTACTAACACCAACTATTTCTACATTAAGCTCTTCCAGAGCTTTCTGGCTATCTCTAAATGAGACAGCTTCATTTGTTCAGCCAGGTGTATTTGCTTTAGGATAAAAGTATAGAACTAATTTAGATCCTTTAAAATTTTTATCTGTATAAGTTTTACCGTCCTGAGCTGGCAGGGAAAATTCAGGTAACTTACTATTTAAATCTAACATTAATAATCACCCTTTCTAATTTAGGTTTAATTATTATATTCTTTATTTTCTATAGAATTCCTGCAATTAATTTCATTCTTATGAAGTAATTCTTGTTTTTCTTGATTCTCTTCTATTGTAAAATTGATTTTGATAGAGATCATAATAATACCCCTTTCTATCAATTAATTGATAGTGATTACCTGATTCAATAATTTTTCCGTCTTTTAAGACTATAATTTTATCTGCATTTTTTATTGTTGAAAGTCTATGGGCAATAATAAAACTAGTTCTATTTTTTAATACTTTGTTTATAGTCTTTTGAATAATTAATTCCATCTCAGTATCTATTGAAGAAGTAGCCTCATCTAAAATAAATATTGCAGGATTAGATATAATAGCTCTAGCAAATGAAATTAATTGTTTTTCACCAGTCGATAATAAATCTCCTCCTTCACCAACTTCAGTGTCAAAACCATCTGGCAATTTATTAATAAACCTAGTTGCCTGGACTAAATCAGCTGCATTCTTGATCTCTGCGTCGGTAGCATTTTCAAAACCGTATCTAATATTTTCTTTTATAGTCCCACTAAACAAATGTGGATCCTGCAAGACATAGCCTATATTTGAATGTAACAAGCTTTGAGAGAAATTCCTATATTCTTTTCCATCGATATAAATTTCTCCATCAACTGGTTCATAAAATCTACATAATAGATTCACAATAGTACTTTTACCTGAGCCTGTCTCGCCTACTAGTGCAATTTTTTGACCGGCAGAAACATTCAAGTTAAAGTTATTTAATACTTCTTCATTATCAGTATATTTAAATTCTACATTTCTAAATTCAATATTGCCTTTAATCTCTGGCCAATTCTCTTTTTTAGGTTTTAGAATTGTTCCATATTTTTCTATAACTAATTTGCTGTCAACTATTTCTGATTCTGTATTTATTAAAGAAATTATTCTTTCTGCAGCAGCCTGTGCTGATTGAAGCTCTGCAAACACTCTTGCCATTTCCCTCACAGGTTCAAAGAACTGGACTGTATAACTTATAAAAGCTACCAGTGTACCGTACGTAATAGCCCCCTGAATGACTGCATTACCTCCCTGCCAGAGTGCAAGTCCTGTTCCTACACTACTTAAAACAAGAACAGATGGCAGAAATAATGAAGAATATATTGCTGCTTTAATTGAAGATTTAGCCATTTTATTTGTTAAACCAGTAAATTCATCACAATTTCTATCTTCTATTACTAAAGTTTTACTTGTTTTAGCCCCTGAAATTCCCTCATTGAATGCACCTGTAATTTTTGAATTTATCTTTCTGACTAGTCTAAACTCATGGAGGATTTTTTTCTGAAAATAAAAACTTATTATTAATAATACTGGCAAAACAACTAATGTAATCAATGCAAGTCTATAGTTAAGCCTTAACATAATAATTACAATTGTAAACATCATTGCAAAGCCCCAGACAAAATCAACTATCCCCCAGGATATTATGCTTGAAAGTTTGTGGACATCAGAAGTTAGTCTGGCTATTAACCAGCCAACAGGTCTCTGATTATAAAATGATAATGATAATTCCTGTAAGCTGGTAAAAGCCTTTTCTCTGATTGAAGCCGCCATCTCAGTTTCAAGTTTTCCTGCAAAATAAATAAATGCAAATATATTTATCCCCTGGATTATTATAATAACTAAATAGATAATGCTAAAGCCATATAATCCATTTAAATCTTCTGCCACAATATAATTATCTATCGCATATCTAGTTAATAAAGGCAATATAGCATCAACCCCGGCAACTAGAAGCATAACAACAGATAATGCAATTATTAGCTTCTTATAAGGAAGGCTATATAACATTATTTCTTTCCAGAGTTTTATATCTATATTTTTATTAAATGATTTTTCTTTATTATTCAACATCACCACTCCAATACTTATTAATCAATTTCTGTTTGACTCTGAATTTTCCAGGTTCTATTATAAAGGCCTGATTCAGATATTAAATTTTCATGTCGACCCTTTTGTACAATTTTCCCTTTATCCATTACTATTACTTGATCTGTATCTGCTAATGTATCAATTCTATGAGAGATAATAATCATAGTTTTATCACCATACCTTTCACTTAAAGACTTTCTAATTAAAAAATCTGTTTTTGTATCAACTGCACTTAATGAATCATCAAATATTATTATTGGACTGTTTTTAATTAATGTTCTTGCAATTGCTAATCTCTGTTTCTGGCCTCCTGATAATGAAACCCCTTTTTCGCCAACTTCAGTTTCATATTCATCTTTGAAATTTTCAATCACTTTATCAAATTGAGCTACTTCAACTGATGGTTTAATAAGTTTTTCATTATCTTTTGCCCCGATCACAATATTTTCTTTAATTGTTTTAGCAAATAAAAATGTTTCTTGTAATATCAGACCGATTTGTTCTCTGATTAATCCTCTATCATATTCCTTGAGTTCTATTCCATCTATTTTAATCGAACCTTCTTTATAATCTAATAACCTGGTTAAAATATAAGCCAGTGTGCTTTTTCCTGAACCAGTTGTTCCTAAAATCCCTAACTTTTCACCTGATTTTATTTCAAAAGAAATATCATCTAAAACTAGTTCATTTTCATAGGCAAAAGAGAGGTTATTTACTTCAATATTTCCTGTCAGTTCTCTATCATATCCATAACCTCTATAATTTTCTCGAGGTTCAGCTAATATTTCATTTATCCTATCAAAAGCAATTTCTGCCTTACCCATATCAGTTAAGATTCTTCCTGTCTGCCTCACTGGCCAGAGTAACATACCAATATATGTTGTAAAAACAACCATTGAACCAAGTGTTAGTTGACCTGAAGCTGCTCTAAATGATCCGGCAATCAAGACAATCCCAATTTGTACAAAACAAATAAGATCTGAAAACGACCAATAATAAGCAAGCAATTTAATTAAATGAAATGTTAGATCTTTATGCTCTTTATTTTTTTGATCAAATTTTACTTTTTCATATGGTTGCTTGGCAAAAGCTTTAACCACTCTTACACCTGTAAGGTTTTCTTGAATTACCGTTGATAATCTTGCTTCTGCTTCATCTGAAGCTTTAAAAGCTACTTTTACTTTTTTAAAAAATATATAAGCAAAAATGAAAATTATTGGAACCACCATCATGGAAATAATCGTCATATATAGATCTAAAGATAGCATAATGATTAAAACTGTAGATAGCATAAAAAATGCTCTTCCAACTTCCACTAATTGAATAGAAAGAAATCTTCTAATTGTATCTAAGTCTGAAGTGCTTCTTTGAATTAAATCCCCAGTATCTTTTCTAAGATGATAATTAAAATCTAGATACTGCAAATGTTCAAATAATTCATTTCTAAGATTCCTGGCAAATTCTTCTGCTCCTTCTGCTGCCCATTTTCCTTTAAGATATAAAAATACTCCTCTTAAAACTGTTACTAGTAAGATTAAAACTGCCGGTAACCACAATTGATTAATTAAATTATCATTGGATAGATAATCTCCAAAAATATTTAAAATCGGTGCAGGTAAGTTTAATGGAGCATCACCAATTATAGAATCAATAGTAATTTTTATTATTAAAGGATTAATAAGCATTAAAATTGCAGCCATACCAATTGAGAAAAATGCCATTAAATATTTAGATTTTTTAGTTTGCATATAATTTAAAGCTAATTTGATTGATTTCATTGTAAGTTCCTCTTTTCTTTTTTTAAAATAAAAAAGCCGCGGATATCCGCGGTTTAAGTTAAAACATAATTAGATATAAAAAAACCACGGCTTAATATGACCGCAGTTATTATTAATTATCCAGTTATCCAGCTTTATTAGGAAATATAGTAGATTCCTAAAATATTATCTCGATAAGGATAGGCCATATTAAATGAAAGGCTATTTGATTTTAAAGTTTCTCTTACTCTATCTAAAAATCTATTTGACAAATTAGACATAGTTATCCCTTGGTCTACATCTACTTTACTTATTAGATTAAATACGAAATTCATCTGACTTAAATAGCCCTTAATCATTTTTGGCCCTCCTTTCTTATTAGTAATTAATTTTATTAATTTTTCACAGTTTAATATTTAATTTTTTTTATTAATTCATTTATATTATACATAGTATTATTAAATAATGCAAGTGTTTTTTTGATTTTTTTTATTTTTTTTGAGTTTTGTTAATACAATCCGGGCATATACCATAGATATTAATACTATGGTCAATAATTTTATAATCAGTTTTTTTCTTTAATTCATCTTCATATCCTTCTAAGGGACAGTCCAGTGGCTCCATCTCTCCACATTTTGTACAGATTAAATGGTGATGATGATTACTTCCTATTGATAGCTCATATAATTTTTTATTATTATTTACTGAACTAACTTCTTTGATAATGCCTAAATCTTTAAATGTATTTAAATTTCTATAGACAGTTGATAAACGAGATTTTTCCAATTTATTTTTAAGTAAATTATGAATATAATTTGCTGAAACTGGCTGAGAGATATTTAAAAGAATTTTAAAAATTTCTTTCCTCTGTTGAGTTAATCTAATCCCATGTTCTTTAAAAATTTCATTTATTTTAGTCATTAAATCATCTCCTAAATTATCATACTCTTTAAATCTAATTATATATTAAATATAAAAAATTTTATAGTTAAAAAGCCTGCTAAAGCAGGCTTTTTCCATTAACTATTATCTTTAGGGATTTTAAAGCCAAAAGTAGATCCTTCACCATACTTGCTTTCTACAAAAACATCTCCATCATGATTTTTAATGATTTCTCGACATATAGATAATCCCAATCCACTTCCAGAAGAACCAGGAGTTCTTACCTTATCTAATTTATAAAACCTTTCCCATATATTATCAATTTCATCCTGTGGAATACCTACTCCCTGATCAACAACTTTTACAATAACATATTGATCATCTGAATCAATTATTAATTTAATTTTACTATCTTCTGGAGAAAACTTTCTAGCATTATCAAGAAAATTAAATAATACCTGTTTTAAACTCGCCTTACTAGCTTTTACACTTACTAATTCTGCATTATTTATAACTTCTATTCTATCAGCTAAAGGACCTGATTTATTAAAAGTTTTAGTCACTTCTTCAATTAATTTTTGAATAGAAACTGTTTCTTTTTCTTTTATAAAATCTTGATTTTGATATTCAGCTAACCTTAATATTTCATCTACTAACTCTGTTAAGCGATCACTTTCATTTAATACAATTTCTAAATATTCCTCTTGTTTTTCTTTATCTTTAATAATTCCATCTAACAAAATTTCTGCTGAACCTTTTATTGAAGATAAAGGTGCTTTTAATTCATGAGATACATTAGCAACAAAATC
>Ga0207421_10006226_pt1 | contig 13062 bp, 6 predicted proteins | sample SodLakKL_010_SED_4_FD_187542 | JGI IMG/M metagenome (GOLD analysis project Ga0207421, IMG submission 187542) | Alkaline sediment microbial communities from Lake Tanatar, Kulunda Steppe, Russia - 8KL_010_SED (SPAdes) (version 2) | ecosystem: Environmental > Aquatic > Non-marine Saline and...
GCGGTGAGCTGCTCACACGCTGTCTGGAGCACTTTCCCGATGTGCGCCAGAAGATCGTGCTGGCCGACAGATCACAGCGGCTGAAAAAGTTCTACCGTGAGCACGGGTTTACCGTGCTCACGGAAGAAAGTGAGGTTAATGCCTTCGTCAAATTCAGCCCCTGAATCTGCGCCGGAAATATCTGGTCTTCCTGTACTCTATTATATCAAGATAATGTTCTGTGAAAAGGGGGGTGACGAAATCTTCCAGATCGGAATGGAGCCTGAATTCCTCGTTTATCTCATCGTGGATAAAAAATTCTCTTTTGCCGAGGAATTTAACCGGATTTTTCACCGCCTCTTTTCGAAACTTCTCCAGCCCCCATTCCTGCCATCCCTCATGCTTTTTGTTGTTCAGATCCTTTTGATGCTGGCTGTGCTGCCGGTAAAAATTCATAAAACTTCTTCCGACCTCATCCAGCGAAGCCTTAACCTGCAGCTCTCCATCCTTAACCAGCGATAGAAGCACGGGCATCTTGTAGGATTTGCTCATGCTGGTCTTCTCCAGCTCCAGAAGAAAATCTTCGGCTGGGGTATTGAGCCAGCTTTCCTCCTCAGCCACCAGCTCATCCAGCTCCCACAGCAGCCTGAGATAGCCGTCCTTTTCCTCATATTTCCTGCGCGTAAAGTGCCTGTCGTCAATGTCCGAACCTGTATAAACATCATATCTGAGCGGCCGTCTGCCCAGGCTGTCCTTAAGGCGGTAGTACTCGTCCTTTATCCTCACTTCCAGGGGATCACTCTTTTTCATCTCTTCGAACAAATCGAGCAGCTTGAAGTCAAAATTGACGCTGCAGCCCTGAGGAAAGTCCATTTCCTCCACCCGATCATAATATCTTCTATCTTCCTCCATGGGATTTTTGCCTGCCAGCAGCAGCGGGGCAAAATGAGCTCTCCTGTAATTTCCTATAAAATCCAGAACGGTAAGCTCCTCCTTGTCAGGGTGTTTTCTCAGACCGCGGCCCAGCTGCTGGAGAAAAACCACATAGGATTCCGTGGGGCGCAGAAATAAAACGGTATCGAGTGCGGGTATATCCACCCCCTCGTTGAAAATATCGACGGCAAAGATAATGTCGATATCTCCGTCCTCCAGGTCGCTGACAGCCCTGTCCCTCTTCATGTAATGCTCGCCTCTATCACCAGAGCTGTGAACGCAGACGGCTTTCAGGTTTTCATCCACATCGTTAAAGTAATTTGCCATAAAGCGGGCGTGATCGATGGTGGCGCAGAAACCCAGGGTTCTCTGACCTCCCAGCCGGCAGTATTTCTCATATATCAGCTCCGCCCTTCTGTGAGTGGAGAGGTTTTTCTCCAGCTCTTTCTGGTTGTATCTGCCGCCGCTGTATGATATATCGTCATAATCAACCTCAACATCATATATGCCGTAATAGTTAAAGGGGACCAGAAGATCGCGGTTGATGGCCTCCCTCAGGTTGATCTCATAGATAATATTATCATTGCAGAGGGCAAAAATATCCCTGCTGTCCATCCGGTATGGGGTTGCGGTCAGGCCCAGCAGAAAGTCAGGCTCAAAATAATCCAGGACATTAAGATAGCTGTCGGCGGCAGCGTGGTGGAACTCATCGACGACGATATAGTCGAAATCATCGGGGGCAAAATATTCCTCCAGGTATATTTCCTTGCGCAATGTCTGGACACTTCCCAGAACGACATCACCCGCCGGATTCTTCTCATTCCCTTTAAAATATGTAAAGTCAATATCCTCATCTCTGTCCCGGGCTATATTGCCGAAGGATTTCTCCGTCTGTTTGAGGATCTCCTCCCTGTGGGCCACGAACAAAATTCTGTCAAAACCCATGGAATCAAACCCGGCAAGGTAAGTTTTGCCGACTCCGGTGGCGGCAGCCACCAGCCCCTTTTCTACGCCCTCCTGGCGGGCCAGGCTGAGCTCGTACAGGGCTTCGTGCTGGGCACCCCGGGGTTTTATCTCCTCTTCGTCAGTCCCCTCGGCTTCCCTTTTGGGAGCAGACCTTCTTCCGCCCTTTCCTGCATCGATCTTCCTTAACAGCCCGGGTTTCTTCCAGGAGGAGGAATACTCTCTCAAGAACTCATCGGTAAGCCTGCGGGCGTGGTTGTAAAACAGATCGTCAAAATCCTCCTCAAATTCCCGGAAGGCCTCCTCATCCCGATATCTCTGCAGGCGGTAATTCCATTCCACCCCGTCAAAAAGTGCAGAATAGGAGATGTTGGAGGAGCCCACAAAGAGAATGCTCTCATCCTCTTTTTCGAAAAAGTAGGCTTTGGGATGAAAAGATATCTCCTCATACTCGCTTATTCTGATATCGGCCAGCTTGCCCAGCTCATTCTGCAATATATAGAGGGCCGGGGGCTCAGTTATGTTAAGGTGGGTGGAGGTGAGGATCTTCAACTCCGCCCCCTTGAGCACCGCCTTCTTCAGCGGGCCGGCAAGAACCTCCGCCCCGGACTCCCTGACAAAGGAGACATTTATCTTTATTGATTTTGCCCCGGCCAGATCTCTCTCCAGAGCTCCATAGAGGCCTGCTTCCCGGCCGGTGAGTGCGTTTGATATGTTATCTGCAGTCATCATATCACCCGAATCAGATATATATTAGTCCCCGTAATAGGGCACCAGGGCTTCCTTAAAGTTTCTGATCCCGCCGCGGGGATCATCCACATCTCCTTTATAGCGCGGTATGAGATGAACGTGGAGGTGCATTATGGTCTGTCCCGCCGCCTCATTTATGTTAACGCCTATATTATAGCCATCGGGATCGTATTTTTCCTCCAGCAGTTCTTTTGCCTCATGAAGAAGGTCATGGATGGCGGTTATCTCTTCAGGTTCTGCGGAGAAAAAGTCGGAAAAGTGCCTTCTGGGCATGATCAGTATATGACCTTTATTTACAGGATATTTATCATAGATGGCAAAGGCAAGTGAGTTTTCAAGTTCAATATTTTCACTTGAAAAGTCGCAGAATATACAATTCATACTTAATCGCCTTTCTTAATTATGTGTTTTGGTGCCAAATATTTCACGGAAAATTTATTTTATTCAACCCTAACTAAAATTCTAATTTTACGTTCATTTACCCATCTCCACTAACATAGTTAATAGCAGAAACAGATATTCCTGCATCTTATGCTTTTCAAACGAAAATCTAGATATTATTTCGCTACATCAATCAAAAAACCCCGGGAATTTAGTCTCATATAATCCAATAAGTAATCCACGATCAAGATATCTATTAAATTCTTCACAGCTTGTTTCTGGAAGCAAGACACAGCCATGACAGGCGGCCAAGTTTAGAGAATTTAATCCCTGACCATCCGATTCTATACATAATGGATCCAAAGAACACCATTCAGCTTTTTTTAAAGCTTTTTTAAATATATTATTTAAGAATGAAGGATTTCCCTGCTTAACAAGGCCACCAAGAGTTCCTTCAGAATCACCACTTGAAGTATAAATTAAAATACCCGACATATTTGGTTCAACATCATTTGTATTACAATACAGTCTTTCTTTTAATGCAGCACTTGAATAGCCACATTCAAAATTCAACTGTCTGATTAATAAATGAGCCAAAGTATGCAATAAAATAAATTTGGGAGGCAATAATCTTGGGTTAATATCTTTTTCACGAGCATTTTTGCTTATCCTTTGATTGATTTTTAGCATTCTCTTTTCTACCTGTTTGTTGGATTCCCAATTTTCTATCATATCATTATCGAATTCCAGAAAGATCCCTTCTCCTCTAACCTCAATGGCTGGCAGCCAATTAACAGAATCATTTTCAGATATTTTAACTGCATTAGACTCGGTGTGAAACTCTTCGGCAGGAGTCTTTTGCCCGGATACAGGTGCCAGTCTGCTGAAAGACGTTAAACAACGAATCTCTCTTAATCTTTTTACCAAAACAACTTTATTTAAAGCTTTGATGTTATATTCGCAACCTTTAATTTCTTTTATTTCAAAGTTATTCGAATCTACTTCTACCATCTCATTATCATTTAAAAAAGCTTTATATTCATCATATTTATAATTGATTTCAGTTTTTTCTCTATCACTTTTCTGAATCCTTCTATTATATAATTCCTCCAAATATTTTAGCTCAATATTTAATTGATCAGCCAAATCCTCTAAATATAATTCTTTCTTCTCCTTGTTTCTTAGGGCGGCATGCCAGAGATCATTTTTCTCTAGTTCCTCAAAAATTTCATTGGAAAACGGAGGGATCAAAATGGAACTTCTCACATTTGGAAAATATACATTAGAACCACCTTTTTGAACAGTTCGGGACTTAGCTTCACAATCATCCGTGTATTCAATACCCCTACTTCCCAGCCAGGGTTTCTCACCTTTACATCCCCCAAATTTCTCATGTATGTTCTCTGAAAATGAGCCAGCCATTGTTCTTTTGGCACCACATCCATTTTCTTCATCACATTCAATTATGATCCCCTCTAGCCCTGAGATATTTGGATTTGTCTTAAATCTCAAATCTAAGCTTTCAAAGCAATTACCGCCTTCATGAACCCACTTTTCCCAAGGAAAATCGCTAACATGACCATTTTTACATACTGTAATAAATCTCATGGGAATTAATTCTAAATTACAAGTATAGCATTCCGGATTATCGTATTTTCTATTATAATTTTCTTTATATAATTCTTCCCACTCTTTTAAAGGCTTCAATTTTCTACATTTTGAGCAAAATCTCCATTCAGGAAATCTTTTAAAAGGTACTCCCACTTTTGATTCTTCTTTCGAAGGAGGCACTCTAAAATGATTAATACCAAGCCAATTTTGAAATCTAGGATCATATATTCTTTTACCCTTTTCCCCCCACAAATCAATACTACAGGTCATCAAAGAATCATTCGGAAAATCAACAATCGCCCCAACCCCAAAAGGATAAACAATCTGACTTCTTCTTAGTTCTAAATCATTATACATAATAACCTCTCCTAATCAATAACTTTTATTTTGGTTGGCTGATCAACATTCCTCATGGATTGCAAGGTCCTCCAATAACTTCCGTTCTCCTTGCTATAAGGAAACAATAAATGTTGTTTTCTCCATGCATAGTGAAGATCAGAATTTTCCTCCGCAAAATCAGCCAAGCTTCTAATTTTATTATCAATCTCTTCTTTTGTGTCATCGACTTCATCCTGAGAAATATTTTTAACTCTATCCAATATTATATTTTTGATTTCAGGAATTATATCCATGTTTAAATTAAATTCACTGATTTCATTATTATTTTTTAATCCAGTAAGATGCCTAATTAAAGATACAATTACAGCATGCAAAGCCCTTTCCCGGGCTGGACCAGAAAATGGAGTTACACTTGTAGGCTCAACATATTTATAAAAAGACTGATGATATGATAGAAAGGATTCATAATGCGATCTATCTCTAGATCTCGCACCATCGTATAAAGTGAAAACAATTCCAGGGAATTTCCTGCCCACTCGACTGGTCGCCTGAATATATTCTGAAGTTGTCTTCGGCTGCCCCACTACAACCATCAAACCCAATCTATCAATATCCATTCCAACTGAAATCATATTCGAAGCCAGTAAAATATCAATTGCGCTTTTGTCCGGATATTCTACCTGTAAACGCTCAAGCACTTCAGGAATTTCTTTTGATTTATTTCTGCTTGTTAACTCTTCGATATTGGTGAGTTTTCTAGGGGTTAAATCTGAACTTTCAGCTATTCTACGGACCTCTTCTTTGATATTATTATGAATCATTGTAGAACATCTTCCCAATTCTCTTAAACTATTAAAATATCCGGTCAGAGTCCAGAATTTGTCGAGAATTTTTTTCTCATAATCGAGCCTGGAGGTTAACTGGAGCAACGAAGATATTAAGTTTATTTCTGTTGTAACCTGAGTATTTCCTGAAGACATAATTCCAGCATATAGTCTACCAGGTTCTTTTTCCAATGGAATTTCTTTTGCAAAAAAAGAATCCTCATCAGATAGACCGGGAGGTGGAAACTGTTTCATATTTCTATCATAAAGTGCCCTGCATTGATCTTTGGCCCGTCTAATTGTAGCAGTCGAAGCTATAATCTTTGGTTTAATACCTTTTGCACTGCACAAAGCGTCAATAGCTGTTTCATATAATCCAACGATTGTGCCAAGAGGTCCAGAAATCAAGTGAAGTTCATCCTGAATTATGAGTTCGGGACTTAAGTTTTCATTGTCTTCATCAAGTGCAAACAATCTTGATACTTCTTTCCTCCAGGGCATTTGGGCAAATTTATCAACAGTTCCAAATAAAAGAGTGGGTGGCTTTTTATAAATATCCTCATCAACAACTTTAATTGGTAACTCATGGTCTAAATTGAAGTCACAGGATTCTCTGGGACAGTATAGGATTAATTTTTTGGGATTATGTCCGCTTCTATATCCCCATTCTCCTTTTCCATCTTTGGTCTTTTCCATAATGGTACCGCACCAAGGGCATTTTAAAATTTGAAATTTATTTTTGTTTCTGGTCCCCTCGGTTAATGAAGTCAATTGGTTAAGCGCTTCCTCGGTTTTATTAGGGGTAGATTTGCTACCTATCCAGAGTCCAATGGAGAATTTTTCATCACCTAATTTTCCTTCATTCTTTCTTCTGATTTTCTCGCAGGCACAAATTAATGTACTTGCCCTTTGAAATTGTTGAGTGGTTAGTAAACGCAATGTATATCTCATAAATACCGCCGTGCCCTTGCCTCTCTCCGGATCTTTCAATCGTCTTAAAAATATTGTATATGCTATAATTCCCAGGTATGCTTCGGTTTTTCCTCCACCCGTAGGAAACCAGATTAAATCTGCGAGATCTCTTTCTTTACCTTTATTTTCATTTATTCCTTTTAAAGAGATCAAAATAAATGCCAGCTGAAAGGGCCTCCACCTGAATTCTGTTTTTGATTGATAATCGGGCCATTCAATAGCTTTGTTTTCCGGGTATTTTTTATCGCTTTGCAGGTCAGAGTGCACCATCTGCATTAACATTGCTCTGTTAGCTAATGCAAAGGCTTTTCTGACATTTTTATTTTCATATATTAAATTTATTCCCTCTCTCATTCTATTTAAAGTTTCTTTACACATCTCAATATGTTTATGACCAATCTCCTTTAATTCATTTTCTATATATTTATTTTCTTTTTCAAGTTCTTCGATCCACTCTTCATAAGAGTCGCAGAATTCATGTAACTGACTAATTTTTTTATCTAAATTTAGATCCGATAGATCACTTAGTTTTAATATGCTCAAAATATTTAAATCTTTCTTTTCGAGTTTTTCATGGACATATTTTATTTTGGGAACTTCATATTCAGGAATTATAGAGGTTGATAATATTGTGTTTTTATTTTCTTTTTTCCATTGTACCGAACAACCGTGACCTGCCCCAAATGTTTTTTTGTCACTGTATAATAAAGCAAGGCTTTTTTCTTCTTCATCTAAGGCGGACAATTTATCTTTATTATATTCAAGTATTTTAGCTCCCGGGCATTCCACTTTAAATCCACACTGATAAAAAGCCTGCTTATCCTTGCGCACATTATCCCCTTTTGTAAAATTACTATTTATCAAAGAAATGGTAATTAAAGTTTTGAATCTTTCAGGTTTTTTTACACATTTTATTTTCAACCCATCAGCCACTTCCATTTCTCCCCCTAAACTTGAGTTGATGTTTTTCTTTATTGGTAATCTTTTATATCCTCTTAATAATTGATCATAAATATTATATATGCAATCATTGAAATAATGATCTTCTGAAAACTGCTTTTTAATTTCATTAATAAAATAATCTCTATCTTTTCTAACTTCTTTATCCTTTTTGAAATAACCTTTTTTGAATCTAAGATATCCATTATTACACTCAAATATTTCATTAAATTTTTCATTTTCCAGAAAATAATAGGGTATTTCTTTGATTTTAACTTTACAATCATCAGGTTTAGTGTCAACATATCTGGCAGAATAAATAGTAAGAGCGAGTTCAGGTTCTTCTCCTTCAACATAAAAACTTATTCCCATTGCTGAAGGATAATATTGATTGGTCATGTTAATATGATTATCCAAAAACGAATTTTGATCTTCTTTGCTCTCTACCTCGCTACCCCCGGTATCATCAATTTCTTCCTGTAAATCCCTTTCGGCTTTTTGAGGATATAAAATTCCTGCGGTATATTTTGTGGTTGGCCTTGTTGTTATAATCTCATTGTCATCGCAAAAATGTTCAGCGCTGCCAGGCCCAATTAAATTCCTTTTGGTTAAGTTCACCAGCTCTCTTCTGGCTTTAGCTACTTCATCCTGCATTAGTGTTTCCCCCCATTATAAATACTCTATTAATTTATTTGTTTTATAGGCCTCAATTAATTTATACTCGTTTGATTTATGTGTAATTTCAACCACCTCAGCATAACTACTAAGAGACTCAGATAAATTAATCTTTTCCAACAAATTTTTAATATGAGAGTCAACATCTTCTACTACAAGTGATCTAACAATTGTTTGAGCAAGATATTTCCCAAGTTTATTATGCAATGATCTCAAACTTTTGATTGCATGTTTGACATCTTCAATATTATTTGAAAGAACTTCATCTCCAGTTAGTTTAACTATACTATCTATTACATTAAGATTTCTGGGGCCTATAATTTGCTCTGATTTTAGCCAGTTTTTAATAGTCATTCTAGAATAATTATATCCCATTTCTTCAAACTTTTCGACAAGCAAATTAAGTGAAATCCCCTGACTCTTATATTCAATTAAAGCTTTCTGCCAGTATTCTGAAAGCTCCCGTAATCTTGCAACTTCCTCATCTTGTTCTTCGATTTTACTTAAAAGTTTGGAGAAAATATCCTCTCTTGAGTTTACCGTAAAAACTATTTCATCTCCTTTTTTTATATCCTTCACGGGAACTCTATATATTTTTTCTTTATTCCTGTCCAGTTTTCTGGCTTTATAATTTATTGTTAAATAAGCATGGTATGCGCCCTCTTCAAATAATACTGGAAATGCTTTAACTATATTTTCTGATTCATATGAATTTTTATTTCTCTTATGAGAATCGATTAAATAACTTTTTTTATACAATTTTTCTATTTCATCGTAAAAAGGGTCATAATCATTTATATTTGAAAGCCCACTGTTTTCTATTTTATCTTTTTTATTTTGAAATAGTGAAACTTCAACCCTTTTCTGCCTTAGTTGGTTTATTTCTTTATGAATGCCTTTAATGCCTTTAGAATAATAGTTTTCATATTCAAAATCATATAATATAAAATGCAAGCTTTCGGAAAAACCCTCATAAAAAAGCTTCCTTATATTTTTATATCCTAACCATCCAGTAATAATTATCTCCTCAAAATTTATATTGTTCTTTAAGTCTCTTATAGTAATAAAAGATATATTGCTATATATATTATTTTCTTTAAAAATGTCCTCTAAAACTTGAATATATGATTTTTTTCTTAATATAATTGCAGTATTTTTATTAGAATTTTTGGCTTTATTTATTAATTTTTGAAGTTTTAAGTTTTTCTTTTGAAAATAATTTATATATCTATATACTTTTTTTATGAGTTCATTAAGTTTCTGTTCAAACTCCATTTCAATACTGCTCCCAATAATTTCTTGTTTTAGTTCTTCCAGCATTTCCATTGTGCGTTTTATATTCAATTTATAATTATTTTCTTTATATTCTTCCATATGATCTACAGAAAAGCAAATTGTCTGCATATCATATAATATGCTGTAAGCAATTGTTATAAATTTGTTGCTGCTTTCATCATCTCTTATATTTATTTTAACTTCGTCCAGTATTTTTAATATTTTTCTTCTTAAATTTTTGATTTCATCGTCAAGTTCAACGACTTCTTGACAATAATTCAATCTATAGAGATTCTCCTGAGAATTATAATAAAAATTATCCTGGGCAGCAAAATCTTCATAGTTTGAATCATCATGAAAATTTTTAATATCTTCATATGTCCACGCCCAAAAATCAAACCCCATGTTTTCAAAAAAATCAATTTGTGAATAATCTTCCGGGTTAAAAAGCAAAATTATATTACTGGCCAACTTTCTGTTTTTGACTCTATCAATATCAGTTCTATAATGCTTAATTTTATCATAACCATTAATTATCAATGTCTCAATTGTATCCTTGTTTCTTAACAAATTTGAAGCAGTATAAAGATTTGAACTCAAATTGATAAATGGTTCTCTTTGATATTTGTCACCTGGTAATCTGCTGTATTCATTGGCGCTGGCATAGTAACCTGTAGGAAATATGGCAGTAAATTTCTGAGAGTTGATTTCCAGTTTTCTGAGTTTACTTTCTATAAAATTTTTGTTATCAACTATTAAAATTTGATTATTTTCATGCAACCTTATATCTTGTGGTTCACAGTCATAGATATTTGATAAAGCCTTCTCATCCTCATAGCTATCATCCTTCTTTTTATATTTTTCAAGACGAGATGCATTGCCATGATATTTTCTGATTTTCCACCAAGAAGTCTCCGGAAAAGATATGCATAAATTTTCAGCAAATTGAATCCTACAAATTTTTCCAGCGCAATATTCGTTTTCTTCAAAACCAAGAAATTCTCCTAAAGTTCCATGCACCTTTACTCTATCACCAGGAGTTAATTGCTCTTTTAAACTATAGTTTATATTATTTAAATTATATTCGAAAGTTGCTAAAGCTGCCAATACAATTACTGGAGCTATTGTATCTTTGCCTGTGGGATGCAATATAATTAAATTATTATATTCTTTATAATTACTTATTAAATTATAAATTAAATATGCATTAATATAATCATATGTTGTATTTAAACATATTCCAATTTCATCAGACCATTCCAAGTTGTTAATAAAAGAAATTTCCTTTTTGATTTTTTCGATAATTTCACTCATGGTTATCTCTCCTGAATAAATTACCGGAAAATCACTTTTATTATTTTTTCTTTACATGGCTATTAACTCTATTCAGTGTGTAATTTCGATGGTATATTAAATATTTCTGCAGCCAGTCACTATATAAAATTCAAGTGTCCAAAAAACAGTGACAAATGCTCTCATTGCATACATTACAATTTATTTATTATGACAGATTATAGAGAACCAGAAATTAATATCAGCCTGCTCCAATTGGCTTCCTAAGCTGACTTAATAGCCATGTTTCATTATGGTCTTATATTTGTAAAACTGTTAATCAATCCCCCAATTCTAATATACTACCAGAAAAAGTAGTGCTTCTAATTTTTTCTATAATATCAATAAGAGTTTCTGGTATTATTTCCTCAGCTTCAATTTCATTTTTATTGATTTTTTTTCTAATCTTATGTGCTACATATTTATGTTGAAGAGGTTTACCGCCCTTACCCCAATTATCACTCATCTCTTGGCGCCATTGTTCAAAATTGTTTAGTTCATTTTTGAATATTTCTTCATAATCTTTCTCAAAAACTGCGTAATCTTCTGTTACTTTTGTCTCTAGGTTTTCAAGTTTATCTATAGGATCATCTAACAAATTTAATAATTCAAATGTTTTTTCTTGAGCACTGGTTAATTCATTTTCAAATCCACTTTCAAACTCTCCCTTCGCATTTTTATCTCCATCAAAAATTATATAAGTCGGAACTCTAAATTCCCTGAATATGCGAAGCAAACGATCCATTGGCCCTTTTCCATCTGAATGTATAAGACTAATATTATCTCTATTAAAATTATATCCTAATAAATCCGCGTAAATACTTAATGAAAATTTTTCAGAAGCCCCTTCTACAATAACAACTTTATCAGCAAAAAACCCCTCATTAACAATGGGATTAAAAATGTTTTTGTGTTGTTGTCTCAAACCCATATCATCTTCTGTGTTTACTCCCTTTCTATTATATAAATCCTCCTGCAACTTTTTCATGGAAATTTTTGTAGCATTGCTTTTTTTTCCAGGTTTCTTTAATATACATATTTCATTCATACGTTCAATGTCAACAAACAAACTAGAATGAGTTGAGTAAATAGTCTGATCACCGTTTTGCGATATATTCTCTAAAACCCTCATAAATGTCTTTTGAGCATGAGGGTGCATATATATTTCTGGCTCTTCTATTAGAAATAAAAGCGAAGTGTTTTCGGAATCATTTGAACCTATTCTAGAGTAAGTTCTTAAAATGCTTATTATTGTAGCTCTCTGCATTCCATGACCTTTTGTTTCAATAGGAGTTCTAACCCCATCATCTGCAAAAATTTCACATTCCTTAAATATCTTATTTATTGTAGGCATGTTCATTTTAATTTCAATCATGCAGTCCATTAACTCATTTACCCGAGCATTTAGTTCTTCCTCTATTTCTTCAATTTCTCTTATTCTTTTTTCCGCTTCACTTTTATTTAAGAGTTCTTCAACTTCTTCAATTTTAGTTTCAATATTTTCTTGTTTGGTATCAGAGATACTCTCCAGCATTGAATAAATCAACTGACCAAAAGGATTTGATTTTTTAACTTTTGTTTCTTCAGAAATTTCTCTAACAGCTGGAATATGTATCACTTCAGGCAAACCACTTTTAAACACACTTTTATAACCTCTAGGGTTTTCCTTTTCTTCTATTTTAATTGGGATATCTCTCCTATGTTCCTCTACAAAATCTTCAGCTAATTCTTTCCAATCTGATACATTTGGTTTGGAATCATAATCGGATAACTTCTCCTCATTAAAATCTAAGCCATTGATTTTTAAGTTTTCTCTATTCTCCCACCATTCATCTCTGTTGTCAGCATTTATATTTTCTTCTAATAACCAATCTACATCGGGTTTATCTATTTTGCAACCGAGATTTTGCATCAAACCCTTAATCACAAATAAATAATAGACATGAGGCATTGATTCTTCCCGGCAGACATGTTATCATATGGATAGCATCCTTTCCCAAGGAGGGCTATCCATGGCCTATGATGATATTTCCACCGAAACCAAGATCAGGGCAGTCAAAGAAGCCTGGAGAACAGACAATATTTCTCG
>Ga0207421_10006227_pt1 | contig 13061 bp, 10 predicted proteins | sample SodLakKL_010_SED_4_FD_187542 | JGI IMG/M metagenome (GOLD analysis project Ga0207421, IMG submission 187542) | Alkaline sediment microbial communities from Lake Tanatar, Kulunda Steppe, Russia - 8KL_010_SED (SPAdes) (version 2) | ecosystem: Environmental > Aquatic > Non-marine Saline and...
GCCTGTTTCATGACCGGGATGGAACTGCTCTACCGCGTCTGGCGGGATGAGGGGGAAGCCGCAGGGCGTCTGGCGTACGAACAGTGTCTGGCTTTGCCCATCCAATGGGTCCATGAATCGCCCGAGTTACTGTTGCGGGCGGCGGAACTGAAGGCATCGTTTCCGCTCTCGTTGGCCGACGCCTGGATTGCGGCCAGTGCTCTAGAGGCCAATGCGATTCTGGTGCACAAGGATCCGGAATTTGACGCGGTTCCGGTGGCGCAGGAGCCACTTCCCTACAAGCGGCCCGGGTGAGGGTGATAACAACCGATAACAACCGGGGTCAGAGAGGATTTCTTTTCGCGACCGAATCCGCGAACAACCGGGGTCAGAGAGGGTCAGAGAGCTCTCTGACCCCGGTGTTTTGACCCCGGTGTTTGTGTGGCCGCACGCGTCAAGGACATCGGCTACGCCGCACACGCTGCCACGGCCTTGATAAGGGTACGGCACTGCCGTATTGTGGGGCCATTCTGTTCATCGAAACCTCAACATTCACCAAGCTATTACCGAGTTACCTCACGGATGAGGATTACCGTGGGCTTCAAACGTATCTTCTGCAGAAGCCAGATGCGGGTGATCTGGTGAAGGGCTCGGGTGGTGTTCGTAAGGTTCGATGGGCGCCAGCGGGCTCGGGAAAGAGCGGTGGTATCAGGGTAATTTAGTATTCCCGGGTACACGCTCAAGCAGATGGCGGAGGCAATCAAAAATGGCTGACAGAAATTTGGGAACAGAGATTCTCGACGGTATCAATGAAATCAAACAGTTTAAGAAGGGCAAGGCAGCTCTTCGAACTCATGAGCTATCAGAACCTTCACCCCCCGAGGTGATACGACGGAAGTTGAAGATGTCGCAATCAGCTTTTGCTGGTCTCTTGGGGGTAAGTGTGCGGACCCTTCAGGATTGGGAACAGGGTCGACGAGATCCTCAGGGTCCCGCAGTTGCTCTTTTGCGTATTGCTGAGCAGCACCCGGAAATCTTTAACCAACTTCACTGAAAACCGGGGTCAGAGAGGGTTGTTCTCTAATATCTCCTGCTGATCATATGACCGCGTAATCATGCATCCACGCCTGTTCACAAGGAGGTGAACCGTGCCGCGAAAGCCCCGCTTTATCCTGCCGGATGTTCCCCAGCACGTCATTCAACGCGGCAATAACCGCGAGCCGTGTTTTCTGGCGGAACAGGACTATCGACGCTATCTTGAAGATCTGGCCGCCGCGGCCGAGAAATCCGACTGTCGGCTCCACGCCTATGTGTTGATGACCAACCACGTCCACCTGCTGGTCACGCCGATGCAGGAACACGGGATCGCGGCGATGATGCAGGCGCTCGGGCGGCGCTATGTGCGCTACATCAACAAGCGCTACCGGCGTACCGGGACCTTGTGGGAAGGTCGCTACAAGGCGAGCCTCGTTGATTCCGAGGCCTATCTGCTCACCTGCATGCGCTATATCGAGCTCAATCCGCTTCGGGCCGGGATGGTCGCGCATGCCGGCGAGTACACATGGTCGAGTTATGGTGCCAACGCCCAGGGACGGCCCGACCCGCTGTTGTCCCCCCATCCGCTGTACATAGCGCTAGGGCCGGCTGCTGCCAATCGCCAATTCGCCTATCGGGAGTTGTTTCGAGATCACATGGACGAGGCACAGTTGCACGAGATCCGCGATGCCCTCGATCACGAACTGGTTCTCGGGCGCTCCTGCTTCAAGGACACGATCGAGGCCATGACCCAACGGCAGACCCGGCTCGGCATCCCCGGCCGGCCGCGTGTGGGAGAAAATGCCGGGGTGTATTACATCGACGGGTAGAGTAGTGGAAAATCCTCTTTGCCTGCGGGAACCGTCAGCTATCCGGCGACCCGCGCCCGACCCGCCCCGGACTGCCATTTCAGCCGGGTTTCCCCCGGCCCAGGCGCTGGGTCCCGGCGCGACTCGCCGCCCTCAACCAAGCCATACGTGGCACGAGGACACACGATGCTTCATCCAAACCAGTTTCAGGTGAACGAAGCCTGGATCGCCTTCAAGCTGAACGATGCGCCGATTCACACGGAACAGGACGGTGACTTCGACTTCATCGCACTCATGGATGCCGCCAGTTGCTTCATCCTGGGTTCGGCGTCGGTGCCCGTGACGCGTGGTGAACTCACCGCGAAGAATGCCAGGCGCTTGCTGAAGGAGGGCCATTCGCACAAGAAGCGATGGCCGAAAACCCTGTTCCTGTCTGCCGAACAACCCGCACCGTTTCTGGCGGATGAAGCGAAGCGCAAGGGCATCACCGTCGTTCGAGTTGCGGAGGACCAGCTCTTGGTGTTCACCGGGGAGGCCAAACAGGGGTTCCGCGAGCGTTTCGGTGGGAGCCGGTAGCCTTGGAGCGCCCATGATCCAGATCAATATCGACCCGCTCACCGAAGCGGAACTGATCGACCTGAATCACCGAATCGTCGAGCGGCTGAAATTCCTGCAGCACATGCGCGGGCACGGCGCGATGATGCAGTTCAGTCTCGGGCAACGGGTGGTGTTCGACCCGCCCGGGCAACCGCAGGTGACCGGCGTGCTCGTCAAGTACAACCGGAAGACCGTCACCGTGGTGACCGACGAAGGGCTGCGGTGGAACGTATCGCCCGGTCTGCTCCGCCACGCGGAACCCAAGGACATCACCCCTCAGGCGGGCAACGTGGTGAAGATCAAGTAGCGCCGGGGCACGCGTACTCGCAAAAGGGGAGGCCATAACCCAACGGCAGACCCGGCTGGGCATCCCCGGCCGGCCGCGTGTGCGCGTGTGGGAGAAGAGGGCGGGTGTATTACATCCATCGACTGGTGGATTAGTGGAAATTCCTCTCTGACCCCGGTTTTTGACCCCGGTTTTGGTTCAGTACTGCACTACCGTGGGATCCAGGCTGCGCCAGAGGTACCACGTGGCGACCGTGCGCCAGGGTGCATGGCGTTCCCCGTGTCGGCGCAGGACCCCGGGCGTAGGTCTGGAGTCGTCGAGGTAGTGCAGGGCGACCGCCTTTTGCAGGCCAATGTCGTCGACCGGCCAGACGTCGGGCCGCAGCAGGTGGAAGATCAGGAACATCTCGGCGGTCCAGCGGCCGATGCCGCGCACGGCGACGAGCTCGGCGATCACGGCCTCGTCACCCAGCATCTCCCAGCGCGAGGGCTGAATGCGGCCATCGACGAAATGCCCGGCGAGGTCGCGCAGGTACTCGGCCTTGCGCCGCGACAGCCCACACGCGGCCAGCGCGGCGAGTTCGAGTGTCGCGACCTGCTCCGGGCGGACCGTCTGCACAAAGCCGGCGAAGCGGGCCCAGACGCTGTCCGCCGCCTTCACCGAGATCTGCTGCCCGATGATCGCGCGCGCCAACGTCTGGAACGGATCGCCACGGGTGGTCAGCACCGCGTCGGGGTAGCGTGTGATCAGAGCCGCCATCACCGGGTCGGCCGAAGCCAGATCGGCGCAAGCGCCTTCCCAGTACTCAGGCATCACGAAACCCCCGAAATGGGGTCCGAAACGGGGTCGGGTCTGAAACGGGGTCAGATTTATATTCGTCTATGGCTGGCATTGCCGTTGGGAAAGATATTTCGCAAGCTGGAACGTTGATTTCAGAACTCCTTTTGCGCGGCGCATCGAGCGGCATCTCGAACTTACCTCCGCCCAGAAATGGGCCGACCCGAAGCATACGAGGCCCGACCCCCTTCGGCAAAAAGGCGCACCGCCTGCAGTCCGGGCGCCAGGAACGCGTTCCTGGTACATCACCCCTTAGGGTGGGCCAAGCGCGGCGGGCCCACCGGGTCCACCAGACCTCAAGGTCAAGTGTCGGACCAAGGGCGGTGGGTGCGCTGCGTTTCACCCCCCTACGCGCCTACGTGCTAGGCGCCCTTGCCGGCCGGATCCATGACGCTGATACTTCGTTTAAATGCTGCTACCGAGCCAGCCATGACCGACATCGTTCTCGACATCAAGCACTGGGGTAGCAACCTTGGCGTGCGCCTTCCGGCGGCGGTGGCCCCGAAGGCGTTTGGACGAGGTTCGATCAGGTGCCGTTGTAGCCGTCCCTGGCGAGCAAGTTTTTGAAAATATATGGAAAAGGTTTGAGGAATGAGTTTTCGCTTTCATCCGGACGCGGAGACGGAGCTTTCTGAAGCCATTCAATACTACGAGGATGTGGAGCCTGGGCTCGGGCAAGATTTTGCAGTTGAAGTGTACTCGGCAGTTCAACGCGCCATCGCTTATCCTCGAGCTTGGCTTGTTCTCGCTGGGGAAGTCCGGCGTGCATTAGTGCGCCGATTTCCGTACCTGATTAGCACTACAGCTCCGCAGAGCCGAATAATCGTCATCGCGAGGAGCGCAGCCTTTAACCGCGAGCGTAGCGCGGCGGGACGTGGCCGTCATTGCGAGGACCGCAGGGACGTGGCAATCCATACGGCGCAAATGCTTCTGACGCCGCTTGGATGACTCGCTACGCTCGCCCTTCGGGCCAGCCTGCGGCTGTTCCACGCGCTTCGCACGGTAGAGCCGCGCTGCGCTCGCAATGACCGAATCACGCTCTGCGGAGCTTTCGTTCTAATCAAGTTTCCGTATGGTGTTTTGTATTCTGATGAAAATGACGGAATTCTGATTATCGCAGTCATGCATTTGCATCGTGCTCCAAAGTATTGGAAAAGGCGGGTGTGAATTCCGATCCCCAGTGTGAGGGCTCAACTTGTGATCGGCGACATCGTCTACTCCTGGAATCCTTGCTCAGAGGAACATAGTAAGGCAATTGACGCACAAGGATAAAGAGGTCGTATTGATTTCCCCGGCCCGCCCAACGCGCGGCCCACTCCTCTGCGTCATTTCGGACTTGTCCACCCCGTCATCCCGGACTTGATCCGGGATTCACCGGCGCTGGTCGAAGCCGGCAAAGATATGTCCGCCGAGGTGCAACCGGTAAAGTGCGCGCCACCGCCAACCACTCAAGGACAGACGATGCTGGAAGCCCTTCAGGCCCGCTTTGCCCACCCGGATGTGAAGTTCTTACTGCGCGCCAGGCTGGTCCTGATCGACATCGGCAACGACTTCGGCACGGCCTCGCTCACCACGTTCGGCGGCACGCTCCTGAGCATGTTCCCAACGGGGGCAGGGACGTGCTCTGGGTCAGCGAAACGGCGGTTTACAACGCCAGCAAGCCCGTGCGTGGCGGCGTTCCCGTGTGCTGGCCCTGGTTCGGCCCCTACGATCCTGCAACGATGGGCGCCGATCCGACCGATGCGGCGAAAAGGGCCCATGGTTTCGCGCGCTACGAGATCTGGGAGGTCGAGGCGGTCGGCAGCCTGCCGGATGGCGCGACGCAAGTGGTATTGAGCCTGGGGCCGAATCCGTCGATGGCCAAAGCCTGGCCGCACGATTTCAAACTGCGGCTGGCGGTGAGCGCGCGCCACCGCCGTGGCCCGGAACGATCGGCTGGCGCTAAGCCCAAGTTCTCCCTTCTGGAGAGCTCCGTTAACCGGTGCTATTTTCGGGCCTTTTAACAGGGGCTGAGGATGCGAGTGTGAGCACCAGGTTTTCTGAGGATGTCATTTCACTGACCGATCTGAAGGTGAAGCCCGGACGCGTCGTCACGCATGCGATCAACGTTCGCCGTCCGGTGCTGCTCACCAGTCGTGGGTGCGGTGTGGCCGTGATCGACTACCAGGCGGCCGAGGAGGAGCGGGCGTTCACGCGGGCCGTCGTCGCCGGTCTTGCCGACCTCTAGACGGGTCGAGGTTTGTCCTTCGCGAAGGCCAAGGCACGGCTCGGCCTGAAGTAGCCGCATGCCGAAGGTTTCCATCCGGCTTGCCGAATCCGCACTCGTCGATCGGGACTCGATGCGATCTTGTGTACAATAAGGTTTCATGAGGCCGGGTAACCGCGGGTGAGTAAATACCCGTGACCACCCAGTCAGTCGTAACGACAAACGGTGTGCACTTATGATATTGAATGTTCAGGTCGATCTTGTGTTTGGCCTTTATGCAACAGAAGACTGGACGGTAGTATTGGAGATGGACTCTTCGTCGACTCTTGAGGACCTGCATTATGCCATTCAGGGTGCAGTAGGCTTTGAAAACGACCATATGTATGAGTTTTACATTTCAAGAACTGCAATGAGCAGAGATAAGCATCGCTTTGACGACGAAAATGAAGAAATATTCTTCACGGTGTTATCCGATGTGTTTCCTCTACAAAAAGATAGGAGGCTCTACTACATGTTTGACTATGGAGATAGCTGGTTGTTTCGAGTAAAAGTAAATAGAAACAAACCTTTTGAACCAGTTGAAGGAATTGAGTATCCAAGGCTTGTTAAGGAGGTTGGTGAGAAGCCGGAGCAGTATCCAGGTTGCGAGGATGATTGCTACTAGATCAACCATCAAGGGAGAGGGCGTTCGGCCACCGCCCCGGAGGGGCCACGATGTCGTAGCCGGCGCTTTGCCGGGTTAGGGTTGTTCATTAGTTGACAGGAAACGCGTGATGGACGTGAAAGATACCGGCCTGCTCGGATTGACCCCCAACGGTCGGGTGGTGTGCCACGATCCGGAGAGCCCCCTGGGCGCGGTCTTCGCCGAGAGTGAGGCGGCGGGTCTGGTGCATCTCGCTGGCCGGAAGGCGGCAAACGGGGCTGCGGACGCGACGCTGCTCTTCTGGCGAAGCATCGCCGAGGAATTCCTGCGGGCGGTGTGCCATCTGCCGGAGGGTGCCGACGATGTCCCCTCCGTGCCCGCGCCCGAATCCGCCCGACTGACCGAGTGGATCCTGAATGCCCCGCCGATGCGCGGAGCGGAGTACCTCTCGGCGGCGGTGCTGGAAGGGATCTGGAGCCGATTGCAGACCTGGACCCAGGCGCGTGTTCACGACCTGGGCGGCGTGGCCGGCTTTCTGGAGGCACACGCGCCGTTGTGGTCGCGCGTCGGCAAGGTGACGGTGCATCTGGCCGAGAACAAGGGCGATGACGCCCGGCCCTTCGCCTTCATGGCCTCCTATGCCTCGGGCCTCGGCGTCTCCGGACGCCTGCGCCAACTGCCCCTGGGCAAGGCCCTGCAGGAATATGCCGGGGCGGGCAACAAGGCCGGTCTGCTGAAGCTGCTCCAGCCCCTGCACCGCGCCGCGCAGGCGTGTCCCTTCATGGCGGACCGCGTCGAGAGTGGCGATATCTACCACCCGATCGCGTGGACGCCGCAGGAGGCCCATGCCTTCCTGCAGAGCGTTCCCGCCTACGTCGACGCGGGGCTTCTGGTGCGCCTGCCCAACTGGTGGCAGAAGCGCGGCCGCAGGCCGAAGGTGACGGCGACCATCGGCGACAGACGGGCCGGTACCATGGGCCTCGATGCTCTGCTCGACTTCCGGCTCGATGTGGTGGTCGATGGCGAGACGCTGAGTGCGCAGGAGGTTCAAGCGCTGCTCCAGGGCGACGACGGACTGGTGCTCTTTCGGGGCCAGTGGATCGAGGTGGACCGCGAGCGGCTGCAGCAGGCGCTGGCGCATTGGCAGGCGGTCGAGGACGAGGGCGCATTGTCGTTCATCGAAGGCATGCGCCTGCTTGCCGGCGCGCCCGGGGATCTGAAGAACCGGGGGGAACTCGAAGAGCAGCGTGAATGGGCCTTCGCCCAGCCGGGCGCGTGGCTCGCGGACACCCTGCGGCAACTGTCGGACCCGGCGGCATCCGGCCCGCCCTCGGCGCTGCGCGCCACACTGCGCCCGTATCAGGCCAAGGGGATGGAATGGCTCTGGTTCTGTGCCCGCACCGGTCTGGGGGCGTGCCTGGCCGACGACATGGGCCTGGGCAAGACCGTACAGGTGCTGGCCGCGTTGTTGCGCAAACAGGCCGAACTGCCACAGAGCCCGCCCGCGCTCCTGGTCGTTCCCGCCTCGCTGATCGGTAACTGGAAACAGGAGGCCGCGCGTTTCGCGCCGACGCTGCGTCTGTTCATCGCCCACCGCTCCGAGGCGGGCGAAGTGGATCTCGCAGCACCGACGCCGGGGACCCTGGCCGGCGCCGACCTGGTGATCACGACCTACGGAATGATCACCCGGCTCGACTGGCCCGCCCGAAACCGGTGGAGTTGGGTCATCCTCGACGAGGCGCAGGCGATCAAGAACCACGCCACCCGTCAGAGCCGTGCGGTGCGCAAGCTCGATGCCGAGGCGCGCATGGTCCTCACTGGCACCCCGGTGGAAAACCAGCTGGGCGATCTCTGGTCGCTGTTCGACTTCATCAACCCCGGCTTGCTCGGCACCGCTTCCCAGTTCCGGGAGTTCACGAAGACGCTGCGCAAGGAGCACAACGCGCATTTCGGTCCGCTGCGCCGCCTGGTCGCGCCGTATATTCTGCGCCGCCTCAAGACCGATCGAAGCATCATCGCCGATCTTCCCGACAAGACCGAGATGAAGGTCTATTGCGGGCTGACGGCGCTCCAGGCCAGGCTCTACAAGCAGATCGCCGGCCGACTGGAGAAGGAGCTCGAAGACAGCGAAGGACTCAAGCGTCGAGGCCTGGTGCTGGCCTACCTGATGCGCTTCAAGCAGATCTGCAACCATCCGGATCAGTTGACCCGGGCGGGCGATTACGAGGACAGCGACAGCGCCAAGTTTCAGCGCCTCGCAGGGCTGTGCGAGGAGATTGCCTCGCGGGGCGAGAAGGCTCTGGTGTTCACCCAGTTCCGGGAAATCACCGAGCCGCTGGAGCGCAGCCTGGCCGGCGTCTTCGGGCGCAACGGGCTGGTGTTGCACGGCGGTACCCCGGTGAAGGAACGCTCGCGGATGGTCGATCGTTTCCAGCGCGAGGACGGCCCTCCGTTTTTCGTGCTGTCCCTGAAGGCCGGTGGTACCGGGCTGAACCTGACCGCGGCGTCCCATGTGATCCACTTCGACCGCTGGTGGAACCCCGCGATCGAGAACCAGGCCACCGACCGCGCGTTTCGCATCGGCCAGCAACGCAATGTTCTGGTGCACAAGTTCATCACTTCGGGCACGCTGGAGGAGAAGATCGATGCGCTGATCGAAGCCAAGCAGGACACGGCCGACGCGATCCTTCGTGACGGCGCGGAAAAGGCCCTCACCGAGATGAACGACCGCGAGCTGCTCGACTTCATCCGCCTCGACCTGAACCAGGCAGGAACGACGCCATGAGCTGGGATTACAAACCGTATGTCCCCGTCGCCCGCCGCAAGGCCAAAGGGCTCCGGCACGTTGCGGCCATGAAAAAGCGCGGGGAGCTCGTCGAACCGGTGGCGGCCGCCACCCCCCGCGGGCGGATCGCCGCCAGCTTCTGGGGCCAGGCCTGGTGCGAACACCTCGAATCCTACAGCGATCTGGCGAACCGCTTGCCGCGCGGACGTACCTACCTGCGCAACGGCTCGGTGCTGCATCTGAGCATTGCGAAGGGGGAGATCCAGGCGCTCGTGATGGGCTCAACGCTGTACCGGCAGAGCATCCGTATCGACCCGCTTCCCGCCGGGCACTGGGAAGCTCTGAAACAGCGCTGCCAGGGCCGGATCGGTTCCCTGATCGAGTTGCTGCAGGGCACGATCTCGCGCGAGATCATGGCCGTCGTGACCGACCGCGACACGGGCCTGTTCCCGCGTCCCGACGAGATCCACCTGGGCTGCGACTGCCCCGACTGGGCACAGTTGTGCAAACACCTCGCGGCGGTGCTCTATGGCGTCGGCGCCCGGCTGGATTTCGCCCCCGAGCTGCTGTTCACCCTGCGCGGTGTGGATCAGGCCGAACTGATCCAAAGCGACATGGCTGCGCTCTCCGGTACGGGCGCACGGTCCTCGCGCCAGGTTCTGCCCACGTCCGCGCTGAGCGATGTCTTCGGCATCGACATCGACGATGAAGATCTCCCGCCGGATCCGCCGGCCTCCGTGCAAGTGACAACGAATGCCCGGACCGTCTCGGATGCCGATGGCGATGCCGATGCCGATGCCGATGCCGCTCGGGAGGCCGGAACGGCAATCACTTCTGCCGGTATTCGCGCGCTACGCGAGCGCCTCGGTCTCTCCCGAGCCGCCTTTGCAGCCGAACTCGGCGTGTCCGCACAAACCGTCGCCAACTGGGAGAACCGTGCCGGGACCCTGAGGCTGCAGACCCGGAGCCTGAACAGCCTGCGTCGACTGCAATGATGCGGTTGGGGTCTCACATTCCAGCATGATCTACCCGTAATGTTGGCATGTGAGACATGACCCCGTTCCTCGTTTGGCCACTGCCCCGGAGAGCCCGGAGAGGCCTCGATGTCGCAGCCAGCGCTTTTCCGGGTTCAGTGCCGGGAGATCGTTTCGCGCCAGGCGCCGGTCTCGCTGCCGCGTCCCTCAACCAGGTGCTTGAATTTATTCAGGTTACCTTTGGTTGTGAGCTTCACACCGCCGACTGCATCGCCCAATTTCTCGGCGAAGCTCTCGGGCAGGTAGTCCATTTGCAGCAGCACACGGGTGCGCGAATCCGAGATCTTGTGGAACGTAACGACGCCGCTGTTTTGCACGCCGCCGGTGCTGCGCCAGGCGATGCGCTGGTCCGGAATCTGCTCGGTGATCTCGGCCTCCCACTCCTTCATTTTGCCGCCCACGACGGCGCGCCAGCGCAAGTGCGTGTCGTCGATCTGCTTGACCCACTCGACGCTGGCCATGAATTTCGGGAACTCCTCGAACTGCGTCCACTGGTTGTAGGCGGTGCTGATCGGGACATCGACTTCGATCCAGTCCACGACGGTCGATTCCGCGTCGGAACCGGAGCCGGAGCCGCGCCGCAGGTTCTGGGACAGCAGCAGGCCGCCGGCCGCCACCGCGGCCGCGGCGGCCAGTCCCAGACCCACGGACGGGTTGGGATCCAGCTCCCGCTGAAGCGTGTCCGGGGTTCTCGTGCTCCGGTTGAAAATCTTTGAGGTCCGGCGAGGCCTGGTGAGTGTTTGCGCCAGGAGAAGTCCGCCCGCGGTCAGGGCCGCGATGCTGATCGTGTTGCCGCGCGTTTGCATGTGGGTTCCTCCAGAGTTGCGGTTATGAGATTGCTTGCAGTTCCGCCCACGTTGTCATCCAACGCATGGTCGTGCCCCTTGCCGGCAACTCCCATAGCCTTTCGGTCGCGAAGCTCCAGTTTCTATTATCAAAGCTAAAGCAAACCACCCGATCCAGGACAGGCCGAGAAGCGCCTAGGTACCAATCCTCACCCAGCAGCGTCGGATGACCGCTGCAGGCTGCCTTGAACTTGCCTGCACGCTGCGTATCCAAAGGCCGGATACAACTTTCGGGGCTTTGCAGCGATCAGTCTGACAGGAGAGTCGTCATGGACCACCGAGTCATGCACCACCACCAAGTCACGGATCACCAATATGCATCGCCCGTGCACCGCAGTCGGGCCACCCGCGTTGTCCTCGGTCTGACGTTCGCCACACTGTCCGCCGCCATGATCGTGCAAAACCGAAGCCGGAACGCCGAACGCGGCCACCCGCCGATGGGCCAGTTCGTCGATGTGGACGGCGTGCGCCTGCACTATGTGGAGCGCGGGCAAGGTCAACCGGTCGTGCTGCTGCATGGCAACACGATGATGGGATTGGACTTTTTGCTCAGCGATGTGTGCGGCACCCTGCCTGCAGCACGGCGCCCGCGGCTACGCGATCGGCACTTCATATGGGGCTTCCCACGTTCCGCACGCTCACCACTCCTATGGGGGTTAGGCCCCGTCTTTCCACCGGCAGCGCACTGTCAGCGCGAAGCGAGTCTCCAGCGCTCGGACCGAACTGCTTACCTTTTGGTCCATGCCTGTCAGCTCCTTTGGCATGCTTAAATTAACGGCGGTTCAACGACGGTTCACCAGGGTTGGCCTTGCCCCACACCCCTGGCTCCCGACCGCCTTGGAGCTGGCAGTCGCCACCGAGCCTCGCGGCGTGGTGGCCCGTCCGAGGACGGAGGCTACGTTGTCTCGGGCGCTTCGCACCCCGGGATTACCCCCGACGCACGGCCCGATAGGGGACTGATGGCTGAACATCAGATCTAACTCCTTGATAAATGAGCGTGCGACTTCGTGTCGCACGGGGACAAATCTATTTGTTCGGGTCTGTTGGTTCGGCATTGAGCCATAATCATTGGGAATTATTAAATCCGTCCCCATTTTTGGTCCCCATTTTTGTCCATTTTTGTTCGCGGGCCCACCAGGCGACTGAGGCGCTCTGCTACCTGACGTTTTTTTGAAAGCGCTGGGCCAGGAAGTCGATCAGGGCGCGCACCGCCGGCAGCAGGCCGCGCCGGGAGGGAAACACCGCGTGGACGATTTCTCGCGGTGGCGCCCAGTCGGGCAATACCCGCACCAGGGTTCCATGCGCGAGATCGGCGGTCACCATCATCGCCGGCAGTTGCACGACACCGACGCCGGCGATCGCCGCCACGCGCAGCGTACTCATGCTGCGCGTGATCAAGCGGGGATGGTGCTCGACCCGGACCTCGGCGTCATCGGGACCCAGCAGATGCCAGCTGTGCGCATGTTGCGGCAGGCCCAGGTCCAGGCTCGGCAGGCGCTGGAGATCGGCCGGGGTTCCGGGCGTGCCCAACGCCGCCAGCAGCGATGGGCTGGCCACCAGGCATTGGCCCCGGTCGGCCAGCGTGCGCAGGACCAGCTCGCTGGACTCCAGGGGCGGCGGGCGCACCCGCAGCGCCAGATCGACGCCTTCCCCGATCGGATCGACGCGCCGGTTCGTCGCCTGCAGATGGATCGTCACGCGGGGATGCTGTCCCATGAAATCGGCCAGCATGTCGGCGACCTGCACGTCGAGCAGGGCCACGGGACAGGTCATGCGCACCACGCCGCAGGGCTCCGAGCGCTGAAAGTCGATCGCCTCCTGGGCCGCATCGGCCTCGACCAGCATGGCCTTGCAGTGGGTGTAATAGACCTGCCCGATCGGGGTGACCGCGATTCGTCGCGTCGAGCGTTGCAACAGGCGCACCCCCAGACGTTCCTCCAGGCCCGCGATGCGCCGGCTGAGCTTGGATTTCGGCTCGCCGAGGGCGCGCCCGGCCGGTGCGAAG
>Ga0207421_10006228_pt1 | contig 13059 bp, 15 predicted proteins | sample SodLakKL_010_SED_4_FD_187542 | JGI IMG/M metagenome (GOLD analysis project Ga0207421, IMG submission 187542) | Alkaline sediment microbial communities from Lake Tanatar, Kulunda Steppe, Russia - 8KL_010_SED (SPAdes) (version 2) | ecosystem: Environmental > Aquatic > Non-marine Saline and...
GCCGCCAAAGAGGTCAGCGGTACCTGCATGACCCTTGGCGTCACGATTGACGGCGAGGACGCCCGCACATTCAAAGAGCGCGTCGACGCCGGCGAGTACGACGACATTCTCGTCGACGACGCAAGCGCATAATCAGCGGCGATCTTCTTTCGTTTTTGACCAATGAGTGCAAACAGTTCCGACGGTACCGTTTCAAAACGACCGCGAGAACACAACAAGCCGACCGTCAGTACCGCCACTTTTCTGTTGGGTATATAAATAACTGAACGAACGCGTCGACCAGTTCAGACGTCGACGTCGACATCGATCCGACGGACGAGATTTACTAGCGAGTCGAGTTGGGGGAACGTATACACGGTGAGATCAAGGCCCGTATCTTGGGTCGTGATCTCTGAGTCTAGGACGAACACCATCTCGTTGTCCGGGAGCCCACCCATGTTCGAGATGATTTTTTGGGTAGACCCATACGTGAACGACGGCGTCGTCATGTCGATGGTCGTATGCAGAACGTTCGCCCAGCCGTCGATGTAACTGGAGGTCATGATGTTGCCAATCTCTTGGATGGCCGATTTCTCCATGCTGCTAAACCCCTTGCTGTCGGCGGAGTCGCCCGGAATCATCGACTGGGCCAGTCGCTTGCTGTCGGCCGGGTCGAGCAAAAACAGCACGTGACCGTACGGCGATTCGGTGAGTTCAATCGTGATCCCGACCGCGTTGCGGTTGCCGATGTGTTTTTTCACATCGTTGATGTGTAGAAAGTTGATTTTCGCCATCTCGATTTCGGCATCCATCCCCGACATCATACTCAGGCTGTCGGCAACCTGAATCGACCCCTGTCGACAGATCCGATTAAAGAGCTCCAGTTTCCGTATGTCGACTTTCAGACTCATTACAATCGTATCGGTTCGTGAGGATAAAACGTTGTAGAAATCCCTCGCTGTTGTGCGGCCCTTTTTGTGTGTGAGATAGACAACCACCCGAGAAGGCGTGTGAAACACCCACAGACGGTCGAATCGGGTTCGACGGCTTTTTAACGCTGATCGGCTACTTTCCGGTGAGACAGGCGTAGCCTGTGTCACTGACCCGTAGGAGCATATCCTGCGTACTACGGAGGTGAATAATGGCAGACGATACGATAGTAGACGCAGTATCCCGCGCGCTCGACGAGTCGCCTCCTCGGAACTTCCGAGAGACCGTCGACCTCGCGGTCAATCTGCGCGATCTAGACCTAAACGATCCATCGAAACGCATCGACGAGAGCATCGTGCTCCCGTCCGGCACCGGACAGGACACCCAGATTGTGGTGTTCGCAGAAGGTGAAACCGCCCTGCAAGCCGAGTCTGTCGCCGACAAGGTTCTTTCGAGTGATGAGCTCGAAGACCTCGGCGACGATGACGACGCAGCCAAGGATCTCGCCGACGAGACTGACTTCTTTGTCGCCGAGGCCAACCTGATGCAGGACATCGGCCGTTATCTCGGGACCGTTCTCGGTCCGCGAGGTAAAATGCCGACACCACTCCAGCCCGACGACGACGTCGTCGAGACGGTCAACCGGATGAAAAACACCGTTCAGGTTCGCTCCCGAGACCGACGGACGTTCCACACTCGCGTCGGCGCAGACGATATGGACGCCGACGAGATCGCCTCGAACATCGACGTGATCATCCGGCGGCTCGAAGCGAACCTCGAAAAGGGCCCGCTCAATCTTGATTCGATCTACGTCAAGACGACGATGGGTCCCGCCGTCGAGGTGAACGCATAATGAGCCAGAGCGAATCCGTCCGCAAAACCGAAACCATCCCACAGTGGAAACAGGACGAAGTCGACGAGCTCGCCGAGTTTATTTCGAGCTATCAGTCGGTCGGCATTGTCGGTGTTACCGGCATTCCGAGCCGACAGCTTCAGGCCATGCGCCGGGATCTGCACGGCAGTGCTGCGATCCGGATGAGCCGCAACACGCTCGTCGAACGCGCACTCGAAGCGGCCGACGACGGCCTTGAACAGCTCACGGAGTTTGTTGCTGGCCAAGTCGCCCTTGTCGGGACGAACGACAACCCCTTCGGCCTCTTTAAACAGCTCGAAGCCTCGAAAACGCCCGCCCCAATCAACGCTGGCGAGATCGCACCTAACGAGATCGTCATCCCCGAGGGTGACACCGGTGTCGACCCCGGTCCGTTTGTTGGTGAACTCCAACAGATCGGAGCCGACGCCCGGATCCAAGAAGGATCGATCCAAGTGCTGTCGGACAGCGTCGTCCTCTCAGAGGGCGAAGAAGTCGACCAGCAGCTCGCAGGCGTCCTGAGCGAGTTGGGCATTGAGCCCAAAGAGGTCGGCCTCGACCTCAAACAGGTGTACTCCGAGGGCGTACTGTTTTCGCCCGACGAACTCGAAATCGATGTCGACGAATACTACGCCGACATCCAGGCCGCAGCCAGCGGCGCTCGCAACCTCTCGGTCAACGCGGTGTACCCAACCGCCCAGACCGCAGGTACACTTATTGCGAAAGCTACTGGCAACGCCAAATCGGTCGCCCTGTCGGGTGCCGTCGAGAGCCCAGACGTCCTGGGCGACCTCGTTGGCAAAGCCGACGGCCAGGTTCGCGCACTCGCGGGCCAGATCGACGACCCCGAAGCCCTCCCAGAGGAGCTTCGAGATGTCGCAGCTGAATCGAGCGAGGCCGCCGAGACAGAAGCAGCCGACGAAAGCGATGCTGAAGACGAACAGACTGACGACCAAGACACAGAAGAGGCCGACGCAGCCGACGACGACGAAGACGACGGCGACGCGCTCGGAACGCTCTTCTAACACCAACTGGAGATTACAACAATGGAATACGTTTACGCAGCACTCATCCTGAACGAGACCGGCGAAGAGATCAACGAAGACAACGTCACCGCAGTACTCGACGCAGCAGGCGTCGACGTCGAGGAATCGCGCGTCAAAGCCCTTGTCGCCGCCCTCGAAGACGTCGACATCGAGGAAGCCATCGAGACTGCAGCCGCAGTGCCCGCCGCAGGCGGCGCAGCAGCCGGTGGTGCCGCAGCCGACGAGGCTGAGGCTGACGACGGCGACGACGAAGCCGAAGCAGACGCAGCCGAAGAAGAAGAAGACGACGAAGACGAGGAAGCCGACGGCGAGGGTCTCGGCAACCTCTTCGGCTAAGCGCGTCGACGCACAACTCACGCATTTTTTAGCGACAACTTGACCAGCGGCAGCTCCACCCGAGGTTTAAATACGAAACGGTAGCAGCCCTCCCAATGGAGCCAGTTGTGCAGTTCACGATCGACCTTACAGGCCTGCTGTGGTTCGTCCTGTTTGCGGTCGGTGGGGTGGCTCTCGGCACGGCAAGCGGGCTGGTGCCGGGGCTGCACGCCAACAATTTTGCCCTGTTGTTGGCGGCGTTTGCCGCCTCGATTCCGGCCGATCCGCTGTTGATCGGCGTGGCGATGCTCACGGCGGGTGTCGTCCACACGTTTCTCGACATCGTTCCTGCGCTCGCACTCGGCGTGCCGGATGCAGCGATGGCGATCGCGGCCTTGCCGGGCCACCGACTTGTGTTGGCGGGCCGAGGTCGGGAGGCCCTGCGACTCTCGGCGGTCGGCAGCGCGATTGCGGTCGCCATCGCCCTCCCGCTGGCACTCCCGATCACATGGCTGATGATCCACGGTTATCCGACGATCCGGGCGAATCTCTGGGTCGTCCTTGGAGCCATCGTCTGTCTGCTCGTGATCACTGAGTCGACGCCCCAAGCCGCGGCTGGTGGCTTGGTCGGCTTTCTGCTCGCCGCGGTGTTGGGCTGGGCAACGCTGGATGTCACACCGGAGGCACCACTCGGATCCGGAGGGATGCTGACGCCACTACTGACTGGCCTGTTCGGCGCACCAATCTTGCTGGACGCGATGGGCGGCGGGGGCGTGCCACCGCAGGCGGACGCCAAACTCACGATGAAGCGAACGGACCTGGGGCTCACCGCCGGCGCGGGCTCGCTTGCGGGCGCGATTGTGGGGTATCTGCCGGGCATTTCAGCGGCGATTGCCTCGGTGCTTGCGCTGCCGGCGGTGCCAAATAGGGACGTCGACCGTGGCTTCATCGTTGCAACGAGCGGGGCGAATACGGCGAACACCGTCTTCGCGCTGTTCGCGTTGGTCGCGCTCGGCACGCCACGAACAGGGGTGATGGTCGCCGTCGACACAACCGGTGTTCCGCTCGTTGTCCCCGTATTGCTTGCGGCGGTGCTCGTCGGGGCGGCCTGTGGGACGCTGTTGGTAATCGGTGTCGGTGACTGGTATCTGCAGACCGTCGGAACGCTGGATTACACCGTGGTTTCGCTGGTCGTTCTGGCGTTTCTTGGCGCGCTTGCGTTCGGACTCACTGGCTGGTTTGGCGTCGGCGTGTTCGCTGTCTCAACAGTTGTCGGTCTCGTCCCGACCCGGTTCGGCGCGCGCCGGGTTCATCTGATGGGTGTGCTCATCGGGCCACTGATGATATAAATTATATAAAAGATAGACGGCGAGTAAGTCGACGGCTTAGAGGTCGTTTTCGATAATCTCGCCGACAGCGAAGTTGGATTTGACCTCTGCGACTTCGATTTTCACGCGTTCGCCGACATCTGCGCCGGGAACGATGATGACGTAGCCCCGCTCAACACGGGCGATACCATCGCCCTGCTTGCCGATATCTTCGATCTCGACATACCGGAGTTCGCCAGCCTCGACTGGTGGCTGGGGCTCACCCGCGGTATGTGTGTGGCTCGATGGTTCGCTTGGGTCTGCCGGCTCGGAGACGGCTCGTGAAATGAGTGCAACTTTGTACGTCTCGTTCGGTTCAACCGTGCCGGTGTCGAGTTCTCGTTTCGGGATTTCGACAGTATATCGGTCGCCTTCGTCGGTTATTTCCGCACTGAACAGACAGAGGAGCTGATCTGAGATTTCCATACTATAGCTCTGGTTCACTGTTGTCATGCACCAACATAAAGTGACAGGATACTGTGTATGTTATGTGCGTCAATCGAGTGGTCGACCAGCCATCGTTTTCGGTCCCTCGGAATCGTAGACGACTACACCCTCGCTATCGGTTGGCTCGTAGTTGTCTCGAACGCCGATTGCCTCGTGAATTTCTCTGATCGCTCGCTGTTTGAGCGCGCTCGCAAGTTCCTCGGCTTCGTCTCGGGAGATGTCGCGGCCGAGACCCTCACACTCGTGGGCCCGAAGCATCCCTTGTTCATCGCCGGTTTCACCGGCTTCCCGTTGTGCTGGGAGCGCAACGCTATCCACTGGCTCGCCCATCGGCTGGCTGGTGCCGCCGAGTGCGACGCTAAAGGGGTAGGTCTGACAGATCAGGGGTCGACTGTCGTGGACTCCACAGTGGCCGGTGCCGTCCTCGGATTCGGTATAAAAAGTGCAGTCGCCACACGCGTCAGTCTGAAGCGCCCACTCGAAGGTCTCGCCTTTGAGGCCCTCCTCGCTTTCGGTGAGGCCGTACGGCATCGGTCGGGCGACATCCCGCCAATCGTAGTCGCCGGCTTCCTGTAGGTTGCGGACTTCGTCGGGAAAGACGGTCGCGGTGTGGGGTTCGCGCTCGGCGGTGTTGGTGTCGTCGGCTTCGGTGCTCCCGTCGGGATCATACCCCTTGCAACAGGCTCCACACCGAGTACACTCGAAGCCAATCGACTCGATGGCATCTGCCAGCGCGCTTTCGTCGAGTTGTTGGGCGGCCTTGAGTTCAGTTTCGAGCGAGTTCATCAGTCGATCAGTGTTGCTTGTTCGGTTTCACAATCCCATCGAACACGGCCCTCTGCGTCGAGTTTTTTGATGTGGGCAACCACCATTTTGCGCGCCAACTCGTAGTGAGCAGAGAGGTCTTTGTCATACGACCGGTCGACGATTTCGTCGACGTCCTCGGCACTGTTTGCCATCGCCTCAAGGATTCGGTCTTCGCGATCCAAGCGATGCGCAATCAGTCGGTCAAGCGCCTCGCGTGGCTCATCGATTACGGCTCCGTGACCAGGGTAGAGCACGTCAGGATCGCGCTCGCGGAGTCGGCGCAGCGAGTCCAGATAGGCGGCCATATCGCCGTCCGGCCCACCAACCGCGACGCTTCCCTCTGCGACGACCAGATCACCCGAGAGGATCGCTGTTCGACCATCGTCGAGTTCGACCTCGAAGGCGGTGTGGTCGCTTGCATGGCCGGGAGTTTCGATAACGGTCGCTGGCCCAATGGTGTGGCCCTCCCGGAACGTCCGGGCCGGATAGACGCCGGTCGACTGGGCAAACCGGTTTTCGTAGCCGACGGGCGACCAGACAGTGGCGTCAGTCTCGAACGCATAGGCGGTGAGGCCGGCGATGTGGTCGGGATGGCAGTGAGTCGCCGTAACATGGACCGGCTGACAGTCATCGATGGCGTCGTCGAGTTCGGCGTGGCGTGCGGCGGGGTCGATGAGTAGCGATTCGTCGGCCTCGATCAAATAGGCATTCGTCTGATTAGTCGAAGCAAGGGTATCGGTTGGAATCGAAATGCGCGTGAGTTCGGCAGTAGTGTGGTGTGACATTGTGGGGGATGGGTGGATGGAGGCTGGTCGTTAGTCGGCTCGCTGTGGGGGTCGAGCAGTTGCGTAGGCGGTTAGATCGATTTCGCTTGCGGCCTCGCTGGCCGACTCGTATGGTCGGTCGACGACGATGTCGCCGGCGCGCTGTCGACCGATGCCGGGGAGTGCTTGGAGTTCTTGCATGCTCGCACTGTTGACATCAAGTGGGTAGGGTACGGCAGTCACCGAGCGATAGCCGTGGTCGACGACGACAGCGTCAATCGTTGTCTCCAGGGGATGTTCGCCCGGAATGCCGACCAGCAAGGGGTAGGTCCCGAGTTGTCGACCGAAGGTACGACCATCTTGGTGGTATTCGAGATGCACGTCCGGCAAGACAGTTCCCTGTGGAGTGACCCGCGCTAACATCGGTTGGTCGATCTCCTCGCGGATCTCTTTTTTGTATGATTTAAATAACTCCTTGTGGTCGTGGGCGATCTCTGCGCCAGTCTCGGACATATCAGTCCCATCAAAGGCCATCACCTGCCGGATGTTGATGCGCCGGAGCATGAGTCCCTCGTCGTACACACGCTGGAGGAACTCGCGGTTGTGCTGGTAGGTTTCTTTGCGTTCGGCTTTGAGGCCGTGCAGGAGATTGATCCCCGGCAGGAGTTTGGGCAGGCGGTTGGCCGCCCCCTCGCCGTGGGTCGGCGCGTCGGCTGGATCGTCGCCGGGTCGCCAGCCAGCCTCCTCATTGACGATTTTGACCGCCTCAAAACATTCGTCGGCACTCACGTTGAGATTGTTTTCCTCCTGGACGAGCGGATCAGCGGATTCCAGGCCAAACGCAGCCGTATCTCCGGGGGTGTTGTGCTCAGCTATGATCCGAATGCACTCGCGGCTCTGTTCAGGCCACTTCGAGATCGTAATCGGATTCATGTTATCCAGGTGGAGCGTCTCGAGGTCGGGTGCGACCTCCCGAATCCCGCCGTACAGCTGCCGAAGTGCGTCGGGGTTGGGTGCTTCACCGTCGCCGCCGAACGCCAGAATGTCGGCCTGTCGACCAAGTCTGAAATGCCGGACCCCGTAGTCCGACAGCGCGTCGACCTCCTCGACGACTGCCACGGCCGTCCGAAACGCCGGATTGCCATATAACGGCTCAGTACAAAACGAACAGCGGTAGGCACACCCCCGAGAGGTCTCCATTTCACAGATCAGGTAGTCAGGATGATTCGGGTGTTGTTCGACAATAAACGCGCCGCCAGGGGCCCAGCGGGCGAGTTCGTCGTTGTCTCGCATCCGGTTGTTGAACCCTTCGAGCCCGGAGTCGACGAGATCGTACACCGCTGCCTCAATGTCGCCTTTGGCGACGAAATCGTAGTCTAAGTCTTTGCGCTCGGTTTCGGTCGCCCCGGCGTTTTCGTCGCCAACACCGAATCTGACGGGTCCACCCAACACGGTCGTCCCATCGGCAACCCACGCGAGTTCCTTGACTTCGTCGGGTTCGGCTGGGGTGCCGCCGACGTACTTTCCGGGGACGGTCATCCCACCGACATAGATCATGAGATCGGCGTCAGCAACATCCCGCCAGTTTTGTCGGTTCTCACGGAGTGCATCGATTGTGTGGTAGGTGATCTGTGATTGCCGAACGCCGGCATCAACCAGCGCGCCGGCTGTAAAGCGTGGGTACGTCGAAATATAGGGTGGAACGCCGAAATGTGCCGGCTCGTCGACGTAGCCGTCGACGATCGTCACCGCAAGATCCGACGGATGAGTCATAGCAAGTCGTTCGATGTCGACGCGCTAAAACCGTGCGGTCTGAGCCTCAGAGTCGGCGAACATACCGGATGCCACGTCATTTAAGCCAGTGGCGACCTTATTCGAATTCATGCCGGAAACCGTGGAGGTCATCTGCGACAATCAGGACTGCGAACTCGATATGTTCGAGGTCCACTACACCTACGATGTGCCGGATGACCACGAGGTTTCGGAGTTAGTCTGTCCCTACTGTGCAGACAGCTCAGCACTTTCGGAGATCGAACTATGACGAAGCTCAAAACATACGGCCGCCAAGCGGTCAACACGGTGCTCGAACGGGTCGGACGAGGAATCGGACAGGTCCAAGAACGCAAACCACTGGCCTACGATCTGCTGGAGACTGACGAGGCGTATCTCGTCGTTTTCGATGCCCCCGGCGCGACGAAAGACGACATTCAGGTCAAGTTCATGGACAACGAACTCGAAGTTCGAATCGACCGCTTTCGGGAGTTCTACGAGGGCTTCGAGATGCGGTTCCCCGGCCGTGGGCTGACGCTTTCTGGGACCGCGCAGTTCCCTGACGACGCCAGTATCTCCGCCTCGAACGTCGACCCTGCGGCCACGCTCACCCGCTCGGGAACACTACAGGTCAGAGTGCCGAAAGCCGAAAGCGCAAAAACTGTCGCCGTGACCGACGAGTCGGCCGACACTGACGATCCCAACCGACCCGATTCGGATGCGGACGATGCCGATACCACCAAGATCGATATCGAAGACGGTGCCGAAGACGACGCCGAAAAATCAGAATCTTAGATCGGTAACTCGGCATCAGGATCGGCAACCCGGTCGACCTCCAATGGAATCTCCCAGTCAGTTGTAAGTTCAAGCAACTGCGCCAGCATTTCGCCAGTTGCGCCCCAAACAGTGTAGCCGTCGACGTGAAAGAAGTGAATCCGGAGCGGGCCGTACTCGGGGTGTTCGCGATACTCAGATTCGTAGTTTTTGCGATTAGTGAGCTCGTCGACGCCTAATCGAACGATCTCGGCGACCTCGTACTCGTCGCGCGTGTACTCGCGGTCAGGGATAAGGCCGACAAACGGGCGGACGAGATACCGGGTGACGGTTTCTTTGTCGTCGACCGCGCCGATAATTTCAGCTTCGTATGGAGCAAGTCCGATCTCCTCGTTGGCCTCTCGCAGGGCGGTCTCTTGGAGGTCTCTGTCTTCGGGTTCGCGGCCACCGCCGGGAAAACTCATCTGGCCCGGATGCGTTCCGAGATGCTCCGAGCGCTTGGTAAAGAGAATCTCATAGCGGTCGCTCTGCTGGATGATGGGCGCAAGCACCGCCGCCTCGCGGTCTGCGGCGTCCAGCCGCGATGGCGAATAGCGGCTGAGGCCCGACAGGTCCATACCTCTCCGTTGGACGGTGTCGTCTTAATCTTGCGGGAGGACCGTTGTCAGCTTTGCTCGAATGTCGCCGGTTTCGACCGGAACCCACATCTCGATATCGTAGGCAACATCGAGTAACTCGGCGGCTCGGTCAGTCTCGTCGGCCTCGACTGCGGCACTTGCTTCGGCGGTTAGTCGCTTCCTAACTTGCGTGGCGAGTCGTTCGCGGTCGACCGACCGACGCTCATAGTCGAGAATATGCGGGAGGTCTTCGGCGTTCGGCGGGAGGCTGGGAAACGCTGTTGGCCCGACAGCGATCAGTGTCTCAGTGTATTCCGAGTGGCTGCTGTCGGTTGGCTCGTATTCGACCAGCGCGTAGGCCGTGATGGCTGTATCGATCTCGGCGTCTAGTGCGGCTTCGTCGACGTCTTTGCCCTGCTTGAAAGCGAGTTCGCCGAGTGCCGCCGCAAGCTCCGTATGTGTCAGCGCGCCAAATAAGTCGACGACGCCCGCCAACTCGTCGTGTGTACTCGACATATCAACGCCTGCGAGCGGCCGACGTATCGGTCTGTCGCTCGGTCGGTATCAACTCTTACTGGCTCTGTTCGGCGTGATCGGCACGGCGCACCGACGGGTCGGCCGCCGCCCTCAGATCAGCGGCGGCGGCGTCGGCAACCGCCTGTGGTGTGATCGATGCCTCACACCATGCCGGTAGTCGGCTGTCGACACCTGGCGGGTCAATTGTCTCGCTGTAGGCGGCAACCTGCGCACGCTCGTCACACCGGTCGTATGAGAGCCCATTGTAGGCTGCATCGACCGCATACTTGTCGACGAACCCGTTTGCGAGGGTCCGATAGCGGTCGACTACCGTCTCGTAGTCTGGGTCGATGCCATGATCGTCAAGTACTCGAAACAGGGCGTCACCGACCGCGCTGCTCATCTCTGAAAGGCCTGCGGGGCCACTGACCGCCCGGTGGTCGTGTTCGTACGCCCCAAGGTCGACCTGCGCGGTATGGTCAAAGCCGGCATGAGAGTAGGCATCTCCTAACGTGCCGACTTCGAGACCCCACGACCGCTGAACACGGAGCTTTGAGACGAGTTCACCAGTTGCGGCGAACTCGCCGGCCAGCGCATAGCGGAACGCCGCGAGATACCGCAGTACGGCCGCGTCGTGTTCGGCCGCCAGCGCTTGTACGAGCGGCGCGTAAAACAGTCGGAACAGCCGTCCATACAATCGATTGTTCTCGACACGGGCGTAGTAGCCCTTCGAGAACGTGTGGCCGTGTTCAAGCGGGAACAGCAGGCGCGGCACGTACGAGCGGTCGTAGGTTTTGGTATCGGCATCATGGCAGACGACGTACTCGCTGTCGAGCACCTGACCGAGCGCGAGCCACATATCTCGCCCTTTGCCGGCGTCGCCGTTGAGACCGTAGTCGACCAACAGATCGTTGAGGCGCGGGCCACTGCACCACAGCACTTCAACGGAGAGATCAAAGCTATCGAGCCACTCACAGAATGGCCCGACCGTCTCGGGTGGGGCTCGGAGTGGGACCACGACCCGCCCCGGATCGAGGGCTGTGAGCTCCGAAAGCACGCCTTCGGCAGCCAGTCCGCCGTACTCTCGTTCGGTCATCGGGACGACGACCGCCGCCCGGTCGACCGGGGCCTTGGGAGAGGGATCTTCAAGCGCGTGGAGCGTCGTAATCGGCTCTTGGACGTACTCCATTTAACGATAATCAGTATGAGTTCTGTGGACATATGCCCTCGGTTTCGAGCGCCACTCGACTCACAAGAGGCGTTCTGTAGCGGCTCCGGGTTCGATTGGCAGCGTCGTTGGGACCGGTGAGGTAGCGACTCCAGTTAGGTAGGGTGAGGCTACCAAAAAGCGGGTGGCTGCTATGTGGGTGGATCGCTGTGTGTTCGTTAACAAACAGTTTTCCACAGCCAAGAGGTTTTAATAGTGGCGTTCATACAGCAAGACAATGAAGTCGACCCGAAAAGGCCTCCGAAATGGCGAATTGCAGAAGGACAGCTACGGTCGGATTACGTGCAGTGAGTGTGATGTGAAACTCAAAAAGGCGAACGACCCGGATGAGGTCTTCTCCGTTCGGAGCTGTCCGGACTGCGAAAAACAGTGGAAAGAGCTTCGGTAACCGACAGCGGGTCGACGACTTACTTAAAACGGAACGTTTCGAGGTTTTTCGGTGCGAACGTTCGCATGTTGTACTCGTGATAGAGTGCAGACGAGAGATCTTGCACCGAGCGTTCGTCGCCGTGAACACAGAGGACTTTTTCTGGCCGAGGGTTCATTGTGCCGACGAAATCCATCAGCCCCTTGCGGTCGGCGTGGCCCGAAAAGCCGTCGACAGTTTCGACGCCGAGGTTGAGCTTCAGCGAACTCGATCGGCCACCGTTGCCGTAGCTGTCGTTCATCGGAATCTCATCCCAGCCGTTCTGGATGCGGCGACCCATCGTTCCTTGTGCCTGATAGCCGACAAACACGAGCTTGGAGTCCGGATCGGGGCCAATATGGCGGAGCCACGACATGATTGGCCCGCCAGTAACCATCCCTGAGGTCGACAGGATGATACACTGATCGCCATCAGCAACTTCCTGGCGTTCTTCTTCACCGGCATCGATGTGGTTGAACTGGTCGGCCAAGAAGGGGTTTTTGTCCTCATGGAAGATTCGATCCCTGAGGTCGTCACGCAAGTATTCTGGATAGGTGGTGTGGATCGCTGTCGCCTCCCAGATCATTCCGTCGAGGTGGATCGGCATCTCTGGGATCTTGCCGCTTCGCATCGCCTCTTCGAGGACGAGCATGATCTCCTGAGAGCGGCCGACTGCGAACGCAGGGATGAGCACTTTGCCGCCGTCGTCGTAGGTGTCGTTGATCACCTCGATTAGTTTTTCTTCCGAATCTTTCTGATCCGTTTGGTAGTCGTTTCGACCACCGTACGTCGACTCCATCACAAGCGTCTCGACCCGTGGGAAGTCGTTGACTGCGCCGTTGAACAGCCGGGTGTCCTTGTAGTGAATATCGCCCGAGAAGGCGACGTTGTACATCCCGTCGCCGATATGGAAGTGGGTGACCGCCGAGCCGAGAATGTGACCCGCGTTGTGGAACGTGATTTTGACATCGGGTGCGATGTCGGTGACGTCGCCGTATTCGAGTGGGATCGTGTGTTTGATTGTCTCGCGGACCTGCTCGGATTCGTACGGTGGGGCCCGACCCTCTTTGGCCGCCACGTCGAGATAGTCTAACTGTAGGAGGCCCATCAGATCACGAGTTGGTTCAGTACAGTAGATCGGCCCGTCGTAGCCGTATTTGAACAGTAGCGGAAGGAGTGCAGAGTGATCGAGGTGGGCGTGGGTCAGCACCACAGCGTCGAT
>Ga0207421_10006229_pt1 | contig 13058 bp, 15 predicted proteins | sample SodLakKL_010_SED_4_FD_187542 | JGI IMG/M metagenome (GOLD analysis project Ga0207421, IMG submission 187542) | Alkaline sediment microbial communities from Lake Tanatar, Kulunda Steppe, Russia - 8KL_010_SED (SPAdes) (version 2) | ecosystem: Environmental > Aquatic > Non-marine Saline and...
GTTGAAGGGGATAAAAAGCCATCAAGTGAAGAGGCAATGCATCGATTTATATATAAAGAGAGGAGTAATATTAATGCTCTGGTCCATGCCCATTCGACATATGCTACCTCTCTTTCTTTACTAAGACAGTCATTACCTCCAGCTCACTATATGATAGCCCTGGCAGGTTATGATGTCCGCTGTGCCGAGTATGCTACCTATGGGACTGAGGAGCTGGCTAATAATGCAGTTAAGGCAATGGAAGGGCGTAATGCTGTACTCCTTGCCAACCATGGTCTTTTAGCTGGAGCCAGAGACCTTCCTAATGCTTTTAATACAGCAGAAGAGGTTGAGTTTGTAGCTGAAGTTTACTGGCGAGCAAAGGCTATTGGTGAGCCAGTTATTTTACCAGAAGATGAGATGGCTTTGATGGAAGAGAAGTTTAAAAGTTATGGTCAGGTAAAAAAATAGTTAAGTGAGGCGGTTTAGATGGCTGGTAAAATTAATAGTATAAATAATTTAGTTAATAATATAGTATCCAGAAAGACTGCCGAAAATAGAAGAATTAATGAAGATAAAACTGATAGTGAAAATGGTTATAAAAAGAAAAGCGGAGATGCTATTGAAGTATCTGAGTTAGGTCAGAAGTTAAAAAAGTTATTAAATTATCTTGAAAAAGAGGCTAGTAGAAAGGAAAGAATTGGATTTCATTTTATCATGGAGGAGTTTATTAATAGGCCTGATTCCTATGATATTATAAACTTTGTTGATAGTCAGCTATATTTATTAGAAAATAGACTTGATTATTTAGTTGAAGCTCTAAATCAGGCTTATAATTTAAAAAATGAAGGATTAAATCCTGTTCTCTGGTTAGGAATTTACTCCCGGTTGCTACAGGTTGAGATAGTCAATTTTATTTATGTTACATCATGGATCTTTAGGTATCAGGATCGGAATAAAAGAATCAAGAACCTTGTTGCTTACCTGGAAGAGGTCAGAAAAATTATTGATGAAAATAGCTTTAAGCCGATTAAATACAGGGCAAAATTAATTTATGAGAGTGGTAAAGAATATATAGATTAGTCTTCTTTATATCCAAGGTAACAGAGGAATGAACCGGCAAAGACAATGGCTGCAAGATATGAGGTTCCATAGATACCTGTCTGTGTTACCTGATCTATATCTCCAATTAGAGCACCTGCTATTGAAAAATCAGCTCCTCCACTGACTAATAGTAGTGGCAAAATACCAATGGAGAGTAAAAAAGCTAATTTTAAGAAGAATCCCTGGATACCAAAAAATAGGCCCTCAATACTTACCTTCTTTTCTGATTGAAGTCTTGAGGCAAGCTCACTTAACATTGCCGGTGGAAATATAAAGGCTGCTCCTGATATAGGTATCCCGAATAAAAAGAAAATTATAAAACCAGCATTTTCTGGCAATAATCTACCAACTCTGGTTAATGCGAGGGATAAGATTATAAGAGCTACAAGAAAAGCTAAGAGAGGTTTTTTATAGCCGATTTTATTTGCCAGACGATTTACAGGGTAAAAAGCGATTGCAGCACTACCAAATAGCAGGGCAGATGCTATTGTAATTGCAGTTGTGCCATACCCCATAATATCGACTACATAATAATTTATTGAACCTCTTAGAGTATTGAATCCTAAAAAGAAGAGGGTTAGGCCGGCAAAATAAAATAAAGTCGAGCGCTTATTTATGATTAGCTTTAAGGCTTTTTTGATCTTGATCGAAGTTGAGGCTGGATTACTGTATTTTTTTTCATTGACCATGGCAATAGTTATGATTATCCCGATGATCATAATTGTTGAGAGCAGGATAACCATTCTTCTAATTCCTATTTCTTCATTACCCTGGCCAAAGACTACTATTAGCCAGCCTGGAAGAATCATAGCTATTGCAGTATAGAGCAATCTAAAGACCGACTGCCAGGTTGAAAGATTTAATCGATCAGTTTTATTCTGGGCCAGATCAGGTATGAGAGCATTATATGGAGCACCCACTATTGTATAGAAGATAAAAAATAATGCTCCAATAATGGCCAGGTATATAAATCTAAATTGCTGGTCTGTTCCAGCTGGAGGATAAAAGAAAGCAACTGTAGTAATTGCTAGAGGTAACACTCCTGCTGCTAAATATGGAATTCTTCTACCAAATCGGGTTCTAGTTTTATCAGATAGGTAACCAATGGCTGGATCAGCGACCATATCTACGAATCTGGAGAGAATTAGTGCTAGAGATATTAAAACTGGGGGTAATACTGGAGATAATTGAGAAGCTTCCGGTGGCAGATAATAATATAAGACCCACTGGGCAAATATTTGATCTACAATGGCATAGCTGACACCAATGCCATAGAATATCTGAATTGATTTAGGCAGATTATTTTTTATATTATTATTCAATTTAAATCCTCCTAAATGACTTATTTTCATAGAATATATAAATGTTTTAGCCTGATTATAAAATACCATATTAAATTATAATAAACAAGTTTTAAATATTAGGTCTAAATATCTATGAATAAATATAAAATAGTTTATCTATAAACTTTTAATTATGGCTAAAAAATGGTATTATTATATCAGTTATATTGACTGTTATGTACTATGTTATAAAAGTAATATATTGTATTTGTTTTAATAATTTTTGTAAGTTGTTTTTATGCATAACTTTAACTTTGAATCTGTCGGAGGTGATATCTTTGAAGACTGTGATGATTGTTGATGATGCGGCTTTTATGAGGTTGAATTTAAGAAAGATATTAAAAGAAGACTATGAAATTATCGGAGAGGCTGAAAATGGGAGAGAAGCTGTTGAAAAATATCAGGATTTAAAACCAGATATAGTAACTATGGATATTACAATGCCTGAGATGGATGGTTTGGAGGCAATTAAAGCTATAAAGGATATAGATCCAGCCGCCAATATTGTTGTTTGTAGTGCAATGGGTCAACAGAAAATGGTTATAGAAGCTATTGAAGCCGGTGCGAAAGATTTTATTGTTAAGCCATTTAAGAATGAGAGAGTAATAAATGCAGTTAAGAAAATCAGTTGATTTAGCACTTCAGTCTTAATATAGCCTTCTTTTTCAATACTTATTACTATTTATCTATATTTTTGTTATAATAAGGGGTATCAGTTAAATTCTTAAGGTGGTGTTAGTGGATATGAATAGAGTAATGCAAATTCTTGAGCAGGGTATTGATGGAGCAAGCAGGAGACAGAACCACATTAGTAATAATATTGCAAACGCAGATACACCTGGATATAAGAGACAGGATATAGATTTTAAATCTGCTCTAAGAAAGTTGGCAGAACCTGGACAGGGGTTATCACTTTCTAAGACAAGAAATAATCATTTAGCCGGAAGGACAAAATCTAACTCCGGTCTTAATTATTTTAAAGAGAGGAATACGAGTTTTAGGGTTGATGGAGGTAATGTTGATATTGAACGTGAGATGGCCGAAATGGCTAAAAATAATGTTTATTTTGATACATTAGCTCAACAACTGGATGCAGGTTTTAATCGGATACATAGTGTTTTAGATAGGAGCGGTGGTTAATATGTTTAATAATTTCAATATTAGTGCTTCAGGGTTAACTGCTCAGCGGACAAGAATGGATGCTATCTCAGATAATATAGCAAATGTTAATACTACCAGAACACCAGACGGGGAACCATATCGCAGGAAGATGCCAGTTTTCAATGCAAGACAGTCTGATGGTGGGTTTTCTAATATGTTTAGAAGCCGGATTGGCTTAGGTTCGACTTCTGAAAGGCAGGGTGTTGAAATTTCAGAGATTGCTGAAGATCAAGCACCTTTTAAGACAGTTTATGATCCTGGTCATCCAGATGCCGATGAACAGGGGTATGTTGAGAAGCCTAATGTTAATATTACAATGGAAATGGTTGATATGATAGATGCTTCAAGAGCTTATGAAGCAAATGTAACAGCACTTGATACCAGCAAGAATATGGCTATGAGAGCACTTGATATAGGTGGAAGTTAATAAGGGGTGAAGAAATTTTGATTGAGCCAATTGGAAGTAATTTGAATATGTTGTCTTTAGATTCAAATAAGATCAATACAAGTAATCGGAATCCTTCTGATGATTTTGGAGATTTAGTTAGGGACAATTTGCAGCAGGTAAATAACCTAGAAAAGAATGCAGATAATTTGACAACTCAATTTGCTTTAGGAGAAATTGATGATATACATCAAGTAACTATAGCTACTGAGAAAGCTAGAATGGCCTTAAATATGACTCTAGGGGTTCAAAATAGACTTGTTCAAGCCTATGAAGAAGTCATGAGAATGCAGATATAAGAGAAAGAGGTAGTTTAAGATGGTAGAGAAGCTGAAGGAGTACTTTAATCAGCTCAATGAATTAATAGGAAAACTTGATACTAAAGCCAAAGTGATTATTGGTATTGTGACAGGGGTTGTGCTAATTGGCCTCTTATTTTTAATTTTTAGTGGGACCGGGCATAATTATCAGCCATTATTTCAACAGCTTTCCTCAGAGGATGCTAATGCTATTGTAGAAGAACTTGAAGCTAGAGGGGTCAGTTATAGGTTAGCTGATGGTGGCAGAACAATTATGGTACCTTCTGATGATGTACATAATATGCGACTGCAGATGGCTGGTGAAGGCCTGCCTCATCAGGGGTTGGTTGGATTTGAGATCTTTGATGACACCCAGTTTGGAACTACTGACTTTGAAAGAAGAGTTAATCTTTACAGGGCAATGGGAGGAGAACTTTCCAGGTCTATTCAGAATATGAACTCTATTGAGTTTGCAAGAGTTCAGATAACTGCACCTGAAGAGAGCCTTTTCATTGATGAAGAATCTCCTGCTAAGGCTTCTGTTATGCTTCAGCTTGAATCAGGTGTTAGACTAACTGATTCACAGGCTCGTGCAATAGGCAATCTGGTTGCAAGTAGTGTCCCGGATCTTTCACCTGAGAATGTAACTATTGTTGATACAGCAGGTAACCTTTTGACTCCTAATTTTAGTGATGATGATTTTTCATCAAGGGAGATGACCTCGAACCAGAGAGAAACTGAACGAGATTATGAAGAAGAACTTAAAAGACGCCTAAGAACAATGTTAACCAGAATTTTAGGTCCAGATAATTTCACTGTTCAGGTTGCTGCTAGAATGAATTTTGATCAAAGGGAAAGAGAATCTGTTACATATTTACCGGTTGTAGATGATGAAGGAATTCCCAGGAGTACTCAGGAATTAAGAGAGGTTTATTACGGAGGTACTCCAGGTGAAGGTGGTGCACCAGGAACAGAAAGTAACATTCCTGGATATATGGAATTAGATGATATGGAAGATGATTATTATGAGCGGACTGATTCAGTTACAAATTACGAAATAAATGAGATTGTTGAGCGAGAAGTTTTTGCTCCAGGAGATTTAGAGAGGTTATCAGTATCTGTTATGGTAAACGATGAGATGCCAGAAGAAGATTTAATGATATTACAGGATGCTATTCAGGCTTCTGTAGGCTTTGATGGCGATAGAGGCGATTCAGTTAATGTTTCAAGCCTTGCATTTGATGATAGTCTGGAAGAAGAAATGGCCCAGGCTCGACAGGTTGAAGAAGAAGCTGAAAGGCAGAGACAACTTTTATATGCAGGTTTGATAGCTGGAATAATAATATTAACCCTGATAATTATCTTTATTTTAAGAAGAAGACTAAAAAAAGGTGAAGAAGCAGCCCTCCAGGGAAGTCAGGTTGATATGACAGTTGGAGACACTGAAGATGATGATATAGAACTACCAGCCCATGAGTTAAGTGACGAAGAAAAGAAGATTAGAAAAATGAAAAGTGAGCTGGATGAGATGGTTGATGAACAGCCAGAGGAGATGGCAGAATTATTAAAGAGCTGGCTTTTAGATGATTAAGGAGGTGAGTAATGGATGCCAAGAAGAGAAATGAGTGGAAGGAAGAAAGCAGCAATATTATTAGTTACACTGGGGCCAGATATATCTGCAAATATATTCCAGCATTTATCTGATGATTTAATAGAAGAACTGACTCTAGAAATAGCTAATATGCAGAAAGTTGATTCTGAAATAAAAGATGAGGTAATCGAAGAATTTTATCAACTGGCCAGGGCCCAGGATTATTTAGATCGTGGAGGCATTGAATATGCCCGTGATGTTTTAAATAAAGCTTTAGGCGAAGATAAAGCAAGGGATATTATCGGCAGATTAACAGCCACTCTCCAGGTAAGGCCATTTGATGCTATAAGGAAAACAGACCCTTCTCAACTTTTGAATTTTATTCAAGGAGAACACCCCCAGACTATTGCTTTGATTCTGGCTTATCTGGATCCTGATCATGCTTCTCAAGTTATGGCATCATTACCTCAGGAGATCCAAACATCAGTAGCTAAAAGAATTGCAATAATGGATAGAACTTCACCTGATATTATTAAAGAAGTTGAAGATGTTTTAGAGCAGAAATTATCATCTATAGTTACTAATGAATATGCCAGTGCTGGAGGAATTGAATCTATAGTGGACATTCTTAATCAGGTTGATCGTGGAACTGAAAAGAATATTTTAGATAAACTTGAAGAGAATGATCCTGAATTAGCAGAAGAAATTAAAATGAGAATGTTTGTTTTTGAAGATATAACTGTACTGGATGATCAGGCTGTTCAACTTGTTCTTAGACAGGTTGATACAAATGACTTGTCTCTTGCACTTAAAACTTCCAGCGATGAGGTTGAAGAGAAAATATTGTCCAATATGTCTAACCGGGCATCAGAGATGTTGAAAGAAGATATGGAATTTATGGGGCCTGTTCGCCTTAGAGAGGTTGAAGATGCTCAGCAGCGTATTGTAAATGTGATCCGGGAGCTTGAAGAAAGTGGAGAAATTGTGATTGCCCGGGGTGGGGAGAGTGAAGTAATTGTCTAAAGTAATTAAATCTTCTCAGATCACCGGCGAATATAAATTGAGTGATAAAAAGGCATTGGAGAAAAAAAGAAAGAAAGCTAAAAAAATGCGCCGTGAATTAGAAAACAAAAATGAGGAGATAAAATCAAAGAAAGAGGAGATTCTCTCCAGAGCAAGAAGTGAAGCTGAGGAAATAATAGCTGAAGCTCAGGAAGAAGCAGCCCTGATAATTGATAAGGCAAAGGACAAAAAGCAAGAAATTTATAATGAAGCCAAAAAAGAAGCTAAGGATCTTGGTTATGAAGAGGGTTTTAGGGAAGGCCAAAGTTCAGGTGAAGAAATAATAAAGGATGAATTAAAGGTTCACCTTGATTCTTTACATAAAATCTTAGCTGATACTGAGAATAGGATTGAGAATGAACTTAATAGAATTCCTGTAAAAGTTGCTGATTTATCAATAAACATTGCTGAAAAAATTGTTCAGGCTAACCTTGACTTAAATCCAGATTTAATATTACCAATAGTTAAAGATTGTTTAAATCAGGTAGGGATCAGGCATAATCGTGTTGAAATAAGAGTGAATCCTGAACTTATAGACATCATAACTGACATTATCGAAGATTATAGCGGTAAATTTGATCTTGAAATAATTGGAGACAGTAGCTTAGAACCAGGTGATTGCTTAATAGAAACAGATTTTGGTGGCAAAGATGCCACATTGTCTAATAAGCTTAATCAGCTGAGGAAAGACCTGACTAAAGAGGTGGCAAATGGTGAAGCCACTTAATTTTGAATTACTTAAAAGCAGGACAGATGAAGCAAATATTATTAGTAATTTTGGTTATATTACCAGAGTTGTTGGTTTAATAATTGAGTCTCAGGGTCCTGAAGTTAGTATCGGTGAATTATGTGAGGTTAGAAATAAAAATAAAACAATTAAAGCAGAAGTAGTTGGGTTTGAAGATAATAAAGTTTTGTTAATGCCAATTGGAGATATGGAGGGGATAAATCCAGGGGCCAGGGTTATGGCTACTGGGGAAAAACTTAAAGTTGAAGTTGGCGAAGAATTGCTCGGTCATGTCCTGGATGGTTTGGGGCGACCTCAGTCAAATAATTTAGGTGCACTAACTGATTTAGATGAAGTTCCTGTAAATAATACCCCGCCAGATCCATTAAATAGAGAGAGAATTTCAGATGCCTTAAGTCTTGGAATTAGGAGTATTGATGGTTTACTGACATGTGGTCGAGGTCAGAGAATAGGTATTTTTGCTGGTAGTGGCGTTGGTAAAAGTACTCTTTTAGGAATGGCTGCCAGAAATACTGATGCCGATATAAATGTTATTGGACTTGTTGGAGAAAGAGGTAGAGAGGTAAGGGATTTCATTGAGAGAGATCTTGGCAAAGAGGGTCTTAAAAGGTCTATAATAGTTGTTGCTACATCTGATCAACCTGCTTTAGTAAGGTATAAAGCTGCTCTTGTTAGCACAGCAATTGCAGAGTATTTTAGGGATAAAGGAAAAGATGTTCTCTTGATGATGGATTCAGTCACTAGAGTTGCCATGGCTTTAAGAGAAGTTGGACTGGCAACTGGAGAGCCACCGGCAACTAGAGGATATCCCCCTTCTGTATTTGCTCAACTGCCTAAACTGCTGGAAAGGACTGGTGCAGGCTCTAATGGAACTATAACTGCACTTTACACAGTATTAGTTGAAGGTGATGATTTTAATGAACCTGTTTCTGATACTGTTCGAGGTATCTTAGATGGACATATCGATTTATCCAGGGAACTGGCTTCAAGAAATCATTATCCAGCTATAGATGTTTTAAGTAGTGTTAGCAGGGTTATGCCAGATATTGCTGAAGAAGAACATATCCAGGCAGCTGGCCAATTAAAGAAAATGCTTGCTGATTACAGGGAAGCAGAAGATTTAATAAATATTGGTGCATATGAAAAGGGTAGTAATCCAGAAGTTGACCAGGCCATTGAAAAAATAGATGTAATCAGAAACTATTTGCAACAGGATATTAATGAAAAAACTGATTTTAATTCTGCTGTTAATAGGTTAAAAGAAATTGTTAAATAGTAAAATTTGTGAGGTGACCGGCTTTGAAAAATTTTGATTTTAAACTTGAAAAGGTTTTGAATGTAAGAGAAATTGAAGAAGATTTAGCTCAAAACGAGTTAATTAAAGCCCGTCATGAATCGAGAAAGATAGAAAAGAATCTAAACCATTTAAATGAAATTCAGAATGAAACTTATCAATTTTTAAGAAAAGATAATAATAATCCAGCTAAATCTTTACAGGCCAGACGCTATTTAAATATTAATCGTACAAAAATAAATAAAGCAAAGAGAAAGTTAAAAAAACAGGATGAAATTGTTGAAGAGAAAAGGGAAAAAGTTGTAGAGAAGACTCAAAACAGAAAGATGTTAGAAACTTTAAAGGAAAAGGCTGCTAATAAGTTTTATCGTGAATCACTTAAAAAAGAACAGAAAGAATTAGATGAACTAGCAATCCAAATGTCAGAAAGTAGTATTTAATATAATTATAAAGGGAGCAAAAGAGGATGAAAAGATTTGTTTTAGTAGCAGTAATAATAACTATATTATTAATCGCAGCAGTTATTGCATTAAACTTTTTCGGGATTATTTCCTTAAGGAGTTATGCAGAAGATATTCTTTTTGGCCTTCCTTTTTTAGAAGATTACTTAAAAACAGGTGAAGATTATAATCTGTTACAGGAAGAGCATGAAAGCCTCCAGGCCGAATATAATGAGCTGGAAGAAAGGTATAGTTCACTAGAGTCTGATTATGAAGAATTACAGGGAGAATATGATAATCTTCAGACTGAATTTGCAGAATTAGATGAGATGTACTCCGAGCTTTATGATACTGAAATGAGTCAGCAGGAGAGGCTTGATAAGCTCGTTGATATATATTCTTCAATGGATTCAATGCAGGCAGCTAATATATTTGAAAATATGAATAGAGAGTTAGCTGTGGCAATTTTAGGTCAGATGGAAGATAGAGATGCAGCTCAACTCCTTGAGAATCTGCCTTCAGATTTAGCGGCAGAATTGTCAGCGGAGTTAAGATAGATATATTGAGCATTTTATATGAAAGGGGGTGAGATATGGCGATGGCGTTTGCTATATTAAATAGCTTAGGGCAGATGGACAATATAGAAAAAGCAGTTGATCAGGGAAACATTAATCTCGATGATATTGAAAAAACAGATTCTAATTTCTTAGAAAGGTTAAATGAGCTACTTGGATCTAGTGAGATTGATTCAGATTCCTTTGATGCTGATAATGTATTGAGTCTAGAGAAAAGTATTGAGGACTTAAAGGAAATGCTTAAGAAAGAGGATATAAGTGAATCAGAGGAAGCTGCATTACTTGTTCTATTAAATCAGTTAAAACTTTTAGATATTGAAGTCCCTGAAAGTGTCGAAAGGGATATTCAGAATGAGTCATTAATGGTATTACTTGAAAATCTTGATCAGTTAAATATTGAAGAGGTTATATCAGAGATTGACCTGGATGGATTAGCTGATATTACTGACCTTGATGAATTGCTATCTATTGAATTATCAGACCTGGATCTTGAAAATCTTGATAATGATTTCATGAAATTATTACAGGATTATTCAAAAGATAATGATATTGGATTCAAACTCTCTGATTTAAAGAGTCAGGATGCATTTTCAGCTAGAATACTTGAAATAATTTCTGAACAAGAGGGAGAAGAGATTCTTGCAAAAATAAAACAGGAGTTTGCTGCTGAAGTTAGGGCTATGGAGATTTATATAGATAGTAATACAGAGGATAATTCAATCTTAGAAAAATTAAAATTTGAAGCTGATAGAATAGTTTTTGAAAACCGAGGGAAAGATTCTGAGCTTTCTGAGATGGCTAACTCAAAAGAACTTGACTTGAATGATATTCTAGCTGATAATAGTAAAAACTTTTTAGAATCTGAAGAGTTTAAACTTGCTAGAAAATTAAAAGCTACTAAATCTGATAGTGATGGTGAAACAGCAAAGTTAGTCAGTAAAGATGTTGTTTTTAATGATATCAATGACGAGGTAAAGCTTAGCTCCGATGAGAAGATTGATAATTTACTAAGGGCGATGATTGCAGATACCGAAAAGGTTGATGGTTTGGCAGAAAATGATCAGAGCCAGTTAACTGGATATGATTCATTTGCTGAATTAATAGCTAATAGTTCTGGGAATAGTTCTGGCACAGAAACCATAGAATTAGGAGCCCAGTCTTCATTTGGACTAGATGAGCCTGTTATGGAGCAGCTGATTTCAAAAGTTGAGCAGTTTAATCAGATGGGTACTAACCAACTTGAAATGGAATTAGAACCATCCTGGCTTGGCCGTTTAAGATTAAATGTATCAGTTGAACAGGGTGAGGTGATGGCAAGGTTTCTGGTTGATAATAATTTTATCCGTCATGAGTTAGAAAATAATATCGGTTTATTAAGAGGTTCTCTGGCAAGACAGGGCTTTAATGTTGAACAGATAACTATTGAAACTAGAGATCAGCAGGCAGGCTGGCAGGAAGGAGAAAACCAGCATTTTGCTGATGATTTTCATGATCAGGAATATAACCAGGATGACTCATCTTTTAGATTTGATCAAGAAGAACTTGCATATTTTAAAGAAAATATTGATGAATTAAAAGGGGTAAATCCTGAAAAAATTGATCCAAGAATGCGTAGATGGTTAAGTATGAAGCAGTATTACAATAGCATGAATTTACTTGCTTAAGGAGGTTTTTAAATGATAGATCCAAATATGGCAGTAGCAACAGGAAATGCTCCATTAGCAGGAGAAGGCAATCAGGTTGAGAGAGATGATATGGATGATTTAGATAGAGATGCTTTTTTTAAGTTATTAACAACCCAGTTAAGTTATCAGGATCCTTTAGATCCAATGGATAATACTGAATTTGTATCTCAGATGGCTCAATTTAGTTCGTTAGAACAGATGGAAAATATGAATAGTACAATGGAGCAGTTCTTGAAAACTCAGAGTCTTGCTGAAACAGCTGGATTAATAGGAAAAACTGTTGAAACAATTGACTCAGAATCTGGACAAGAGTTTTTAGGAGAGGTTAATCGGGTTGAGAGAGATGAAGATGGTAATATATATCTCCACTTAATTACTGATGAAGCTGGAGAAACTGAAAAATATCCTCTAGATTCGATAACGTCAATATATAGTTAGTCTGATTACTGGAGGGATTAAGATGGATAATAGATTAATGATAAATCAACCAGTTCAGCCTTTAGATAGGACCGGTCAAACCAGAAAGCAGGATTCATTAAGGAAAAGTGGGGAAAAAGCTGATTTTAAAGAGTTGCTGCAAAAACAGATTAATCAGAATGATAAACTTCAATTTTCCAAACATGCTAAAGAGAGAATTGCTTCCAGGCGGATTAATGTATCTAATGCTCAGATGGATAAACTGACTTCAGGTTTAGAAAAAGCAGCTGATAAAGGTTCTAAGGATTCATTAATAATGGTTGATGGAGTGGCTTATGTTGTAAGTGTTGAAAATAATACTGTTATTACGGCAATCGACAATGATAATATTAAAGAGAATGTCTTTACGAATATTGATAGTGCAGTATTTATGTAATTCAAAAATTAATAATTTAACCGGAAAGAGCTGGACCTCTATTAGGGAGCTCGAGAAAATAACTGATTGTTATTTTCACCGGAAACTACTAAGGAGGTAGATTTTTATATGATGCGTTCAATGTTTGCTGGTGTTTCTGGATTAAAGAATCATCAGACCAGAATGGATGTTGTTGGTAATAATATTTCAAATGTTAATACAGTTGGGTTTAAGGGTAGTCGGGTTACTTTTGCAGAGATGATGAATCAGACTTTACAGGGAGCCCAGGCACCCCAGGATAATCGGGGCGGTATAAACCCACAGCAGGTTGGTTTAGGTGTTGATCTTGCAAGTATTGATACTGATCAGACCCAGGGAAGCCTTGAATCAACAGGGATCAGCACTGACCTTGCTATAGATGGTGATGGTTTTTTCAGGGTTAATGATGGGCAACAGGATTTTTATACAAGAGCAGGTAATTTTACTGTTGATAATAATGG
>Ga0207421_10006231_pt1 | contig 13052 bp, 13 predicted proteins | sample SodLakKL_010_SED_4_FD_187542 | JGI IMG/M metagenome (GOLD analysis project Ga0207421, IMG submission 187542) | Alkaline sediment microbial communities from Lake Tanatar, Kulunda Steppe, Russia - 8KL_010_SED (SPAdes) (version 2) | ecosystem: Environmental > Aquatic > Non-marine Saline and...
GGAACAGCAGTACGAGGGATTGCGCACCAGCCTTGGACTTCTTCTGCATGCCACCGGGGTGAACATGGTCATGCTGGACCATGAAATAGCCCAGCTGGATGAGGCTTTTGAGGACAACATGGGCTTTCTGGATGAAATGGAAGGAGAACGCTATTCCAACAACCAGGCCAATGTGGACAAGTACGAATTCAAGCCCATTGACAAAGAAGGGATCTACGAACTGGTCAAAAAATCAGACATAGTTATTCCCTTTTAAAAGCTGCAGGGATGCTTTGCTGCGGATCCGGACAGGCTTAAACAGGATCCGCAGCCCGGCCCTGACATTAGAAGGCAGTGCTTGATATTAAAGGACCCGGAATCGAAAACCTCGTGGAGAAGAACATGAATACTTTGCACATTTTAAAATCTGAACCGGATGAGCTTACCAGATACATCGTAGATGCCGACTGCAGGGACAACAACTGCCAGACGGTGGAAACATTCAAGCCCGGCACGGACTGGGAAAAAATCGTGGAGCAGATCTTTGAGGCCGACAAGGTCATCTGCTGGTGGTAAAAGAATCTGAAACTGAATTTATACCCTCTGTTCTCGGCATCGGCGGCAATCTGCTCCGCCAAAGCCCAAGGAGTTGAAAATGGATATGGACAAAGATCTGGCTTCGGCCATGGTTTCTCAGCGCTGCAACTGCTATGACAGTGCCCTGGAATCCGCCAAAAAGGTCGTGGCAAAGGAAAATCTCCCCCCGGATCAGATCGAGGCCACCAGGAACATAGTCAAATCCCTGGGGGCCTGGTACTTCCGACAGCACTGCATGGAAAAAATAATGGAGTGCTACGACCTTCTGCAGCGGCTTCCCAGGGTGGATTCAGAAAAGACTTCTGATAAAAGCGATTCCCTCCGGGGCCATGAAGGATCATCCAGGCAGATCTGCACAGCTTTGAGCCCTGATGTTCAGGAGATATTCGAAGCCCTGGGACAGCTGGAAGAAAACAGAAACAAGGACGAGGCCGAACTTTTAAGAGAAGCAGTGAACCTGCTGATTCTCAAGTATTCCATGGAAGAAAGCATCCGCGACAAGGTGCTTAGCAAGGCTGAAAAACTTTTTTCAGAATAGGGAGGATTATCTGTTATGAGCAATGATACACAGCAGGGTGCATCCGGTGAAAAAAAGCTTGGCATCCTGGTGCGCAAGGACCAGTACCTGGACCAGGTAATAAACCTGGTGGAGGCCGCATATAAAAAAGGCTTGGAAACCCAGCTTTTTTTTACCGGAAAAAGCGTTATGCTGACACAGGACCCGGATTTTGCAAAACTGGTGGGCAAGGCCAACCGCATATCCGTCTGCGATGTAAGCTTTCGGGCCAATGAGCTTTCCGGGGAAGTTCCCGGAGTAAGCTTCAGGGACTTCGCCACCCAGGCCCGCAACGCTGAAATGGTCGGCGAGTGCGACCGGTATGTAGTTTTTTAAATTCCCGATTTTCCCTTGAAGGCAACCATCTCCTTGTTGCCTTCGACCTCCTCCAACCTCCTGCCTGCCGGCCCCTGAAAGCACAAGGGGCCGGCAACCAAAACCAGCAGGACTGCCTGAAACATAAGCCTATTGACTTTGAAAAAATAATTTTTAATCATTTCCAGCAAGGATGCTTATTTCCTTCCAGCGAAAAATGGTTGCTGAATCGCTCCCTTTTTTACATAACCGTACTGAAAACATGAACTTGCATCCGGGACCAGTTAATGTAAGACTTGAGTGTGATTTAACTGCCACTTGACAAGTCATAACAACCTGGACCCAAGCAGTCTTCCCCGGAGGCCATTAATGAATGAAACTCTCGCATCCTCCATGAGCCCGGCCTTTCTGGTGACAACATTAAGTGTTACTGTTGCCCTGCTGGCAACTATTGTCCTGTTCATAACCATAAACGAATATACCAGGCTGCGCAGGTTAAGACGCGAGTTTCAGGATTTCGAGGAAAACTGGAAGCAGGAGATGCAAAAGACCCAGAAAGCCATGCAACGGGTTGTTGCCAGTTATCAAATAAATGATCCGGATCAACGGATCAAAATACTGGAGTCCGCAGTAGCCATCGACCCCGGGGTCTATAACGGTTACAACGCCCTGGGCTATGCCCATCTGGATAAAGGCGACACGGCCGGTGCCGTGGATGCCTTTAAAGAAGCAATCCACCAGCACCCTGAGCAGATTGAAGGATATTGTGATCTGGCCAGGGCTTACCTTAAACAGGGCCAAGAGAGTCTGGCCAGGAAATACCTGGCCCGGGCCGAGCACATTGACGCTTCAGCAGTGCGCCAGGGCCTTCAGGGCGATGATTTTCTGGAACACCTGCTGGATAAATAATTACAACCTCCTGTAAACTTTTTTCAAGCCTTCCCAGCGCCTGAGCTGCAGGATGACTGGATCTGATTCTACTTCCCCTGCATTTACAAATCCACAATACTTCAAGTATCATGCCTTGCATGTAACTGTTCAGCACACTCTTCGCCTGCTCTCATTCTGATACCCGGGTGAAAAATCATGAAACAAAGAATCCCATACCACCTCATATCCGTACTTATGCTGGGGGTCATCTCCCAGATCGGCCAGGTTCTTCTTCTGCGGGAACTCTTGATGGTCTTTCACGGCAACGAGCTGTCCATCGGAATTATCCTGTCCGCCTGGCTGGCCTGGGTAGGCCTGGGCAGCCGCCTGGGAGCCCGGGTGGTGGACCGCTGGGGCCGTCCGGTGTTTCTTTTGAAAACCACTGCAGCAGCAGTACTTCTTCTGCTGCCCCTGACCATCCTGACCATCAGAACCCTGCGCGGTTTCTTTGATGTCCTCCCCGGTGCATACCTGACCCTGCCCGAGATGCTGGTCTCCTGCTTTATTGTCACAGCGCCCGTCTGCCTTTTGACCGGCTCGCAGTTTGTGCTGCTGTCCAGGGTATGGCGGGAAAGGGACAAAAGCTTGGACACCACAGGCGCAGGTAAGACTTACGTGGGCGAGGCCACAGGCAATATGCTCGGAGGCATATTATTTTCCTTTGTCCTGGTTCACCTTTTAAATCCCTTTCAGACATCCATGCTGGTTGCCGCACTTATGCTGGCTGCGGTAATGCTCATAGTACCTGCGCGCCCCAGCTTAAGGCCCCGTGCCCTGGCAGCAGTTCCTGTAGTCCTGGCAGCCGCGGTTTTGCTCTTTTTCTCCCTGGATCACCTGGACCGCTTTGCCCATCAGATTCAATGGAAACAGGCCGCACCACAGCACCAGCTGGTGGACACCCACGAATCTAAGCACGGCAATATCGCGGTTTTAAAACGCCAGGACCAGTACAGTTTTTTCCAGAGCGGGCACCTGATTTTCAGCACAGCCGGACCTGAAACCCTTGTTCCCGGCCTGGAGGGGCAGGAAGCGGTTAGCTTCGCCCACCTGGCCATGGTCCAGCATCAGGATCCGGAACGTGTACTGCTTATAGGCGGAGGGCTGCGGGGCACTCTGGCCGAGATACTCAAGCACCCGGTGGGTAAAATTGATTACATCGAGCTGGATGAAAAACTTGTCCAGACCGCTGCTGCTCACGTCCATCCCGGGTCTCTGGAGGTGCTGGACGACCCCAGGGTGAATCTCATGCACACCGATGCCCGCCTTTTCGTCAAAAGAGCCGGCCAGGAATACGACATGATCATTGTGGACAGCCCTGATCCAAGCACTGCGGCCATGAACCGGTTCTATACCCGGGAGTTCTTTGAGGAAGCCAGAAAATCCCTCAACCCCCAGGGGGTCCTGGTAGCCGGCACGGCCTCCACGCCGGACCTGCGGGGCACAGCCATAGCCAACCGCAACACGGCTGTTTTCCATACCCTGGACCGGGTCTTTTCCCATACCCTGGTGGCCGGAGACAGGTTCATGTTTTACTTTGCCTCAGATGATTCGGACCAGATTTCAGTGGACCCGGCCCGGCTGCAGGAGCGCTACACCCAGCGCGGCATTGAAGCCCAGGGATTCTCCCCGGTCCATTACCAGGTCCTGCTGGAAGAGTCCCAGCTAAGAAGGGTAAACTGGGTGGTGCGCCACCACGGCAGGAGTCCGGAATCACACCTGGAAGGACCGCCGTCGGTACCTGTTTCTCCCGGGCCGGTGAAGCAGCAGGCCAGGGCCCAGAAAGACCTGGATCCGGTACAGGACCGGTACTTCCTTAATACCGACTTTCGGCCCATCACTTACTTTTACACTCTCATGCACATAAGCGATCTCACCAGGAGAGACGGTGCAGACATACTCAAGCACCTGCTCCACGTGCAGCCATGGTGGATCCTTCCCTTTGCGGGAGCGACACTGTTGGCGGCCTGTGTTCTCAGATTCCTGGGGGCAAAGACCGGCACCAGACCGGACACCACTTTTGCCGTGACCGGATCAGCCTTCAGCACGGGTCTTTCCACCATGGTCCTGCAGGTGGGCCTGCTTTTTTCATTTCAGAATATATACGGCTTCATCTACGAACTGGTGGGACTGATAGTGGCCATGTTCATGCTGGGGCTGGCCCTGGGAGCCTTTATTTCCCATGGCCTTGGTCCGCGCAGGACCACCCTGGGCACCCTGCTTATGGTCCAGGGAATCATGGCCCTTCTGGCCGGACTCATGGGCGCAGCCCTGCCCCTTGCTGCTGCAGTGCAGCCGCCATGGCTCATCTTTGCCCTGTTCTCAGCCCTGACCTTTTCCGCCGGGCTCATAAACGGGGTCAATTTCCCACTGGCCGCCGGATGCTTCATGAAGCTCTGCCGCAGGCCGGAACATTCCGCCGGCAGGATTTACGGGGCCGAGCTTTTCGGGGCCTGCCTGGGAGCTGTCCTGGCCAGCGCACTCATCGCCCCGGTACTGGGCATCGTGGCCTGCTGCCTGCTCGCCGCCACAGCCAACGCCACAGCTTTCGCCGTACTCTGGATATCAAGAAGGGAAGAACCTTCAGGTTGACTTCTTGCAGGTACATCTTCCACAGGAGGTACTCAATTGTAGTTCCTGGCACCCCCTGACTGGTTACCATTTAATTATCCCCGGATTCAAACCCGGGCTCAAACTCCCGGGCCAGCTTCCGGGCTTTGTCCAGGTCCTCCTGTGAAAGCCTGGAAGCAGTCCAGCGCTTGTTTTCCTGGGCCTGGTCAAAACCTTTTTGTGCTGAAAGATAAAACCACTTGTAAGCCAGGACGTAATCCTTTTCCAAATTTCTGCCGTGCAGGTAAAAAAGCCCCAGGGCGTTCTGGGCCACAAAGTTGTCCTGTCTTGCTCCCTTTTCAAACCACTTATGAGCCCGGGCGAAATTCTGCCTGACACCCAGACCCTGGGAATAATGCAGACCCAGGTTGGTCTGGGCGTAAGCATTACCCTGCTCTGCAGCCAGGTAGAAAAACTCCATGGCCCGGTCATAATCTTGTTTTACACCTGATCCCCTGGAGTAGAGCTCTCCCAGGTTGTTCTGAGCCTCGTCACAGCCCTGCTCAGCCAGAGGCCTGTAAAGCTCTGCAGCCTCATGCCAGTTCCCGCTTCTGTAGGCTTCGTGGGCCTCCTCCAGGTCTGAGCACCAGGCATGCGGAACCCAGGCCAGCAGCAAGAAAAAAAAGACAGCTGAATACATGCAGGAACTGCGTGCATATTTCATTTTTATCACCTCATATTTTACTTGATGAACCTGTAAAAAATCTGGAAATGAATAATTCAGGAATCAACCTCGCGCATCGCGTGGTCAGCGTGACCTAACTCTTTTTTTTACTGACATCTGATTTCTGAAATCTGACCTCTGCTTTCTGACCCCTGACCTCTGAATTCTGCCCCCTTACTTTCCGGCGGCGTTTATCTTAGTCACCAGCATCCCTCCCACCAGCAGCTGCAGGAGGTGATAAAACATAAGGGGCAGAAGAATCACCCCCAGACCGGAATGGCCTTCAAAGATAAGATTGGCCATGGGTACTCCCGCGGCCATGGTTTTCTGAGGAGCGCAGAAAAGGGCGGCCATGGCATTCTGGTGATCGAAACGGACAATTCTTATCCCCAGCACAACCAGACCCAGGACCAGGGCCAGGAAGACAACCGAACCTGCACCCGCTGTCAGTGCTGCTTTTGTGCCTTCCTCCTCCCAGATGCCGTCCTTCCATGAGTTACAGAATGCCGCGTAGACAATAAAAATAATGATCAGGCTGCTTGTCGTGGAAAAGGTTTTTTTCAGGGCGTCCGCCACCCGGTATACAAAGGGCCTTAACAACTGTCCCGCCACAAAAGGCGCAAGAAGGAGCAGGGAAATATCCAGCAGTAACTGCCCCAGGGGCAGGGCCACCCCTCCGGCCTGAAGCCAGACGCTGACCCACAAAGGCGTGATGAGTATTCCGGCCACGTTGGCCAGGCTGGAATTAAACACCGCCCCGGCGACATTGCCTTTGGTCATGAAGGTATAGGCTACCGAGGTTGCTATGGTGGTGGGCAGCACTGCCAGAAAAAAGAATCCTGTGCGCATATCCTGAGAAAGCACTGGATAAGTCACCAGTATCATCCCCAGTGCAGCCAGGGGAATAAGCACATATATAAAAGCCTGAACGAATATATGCAGCCTCCACTGCATCAGTCCGTCCCTGATGGCGGCCATGGACAGAGTCAGGCCCTGGAAGAAAAATATAAGGACAACTCCCAGCCTGGTAGTGTTTTCGCTTTGAAGCACCCCTCCCCTGGCTCCGGGCTCAGGAAACAGCCAGGCCAGAAACACTGCCGTCACAAGGCCGACCATAAACCAGTTTTTTTTCAGCCAGTTCGCCACTGCTTGCCCCCTGCTTTATCAGTCATATTCATGGCACCTTTGTACGTGAAGCTTAAGCCCCCTGTGACCGGATACCCTGACCCAGGACCCGGCCTCTACAGGCTCGCCGTGGATACTTTTTGCGTTCCAGATCTCGCCTTTCAGTTTGACCTGACCCTCGGGGTCCAGGGTATTGACAACCCTGGCCCGCTCCCCGTGCAGCCTGGCCACCATGTCCGTGTGCCCGGGCTGCATGGCTCTCCTGAAAAAAGGGTAGAGTATCACGTCTTTGAACACCAGGATCGCCAGTACCAGCACCACGGTACTTACACTGATCCATTCCTGATCCCTTGCATGCATGAGAAGAATCAGGGCGATGAGAAATCCGGGCACCTGAAGTGCCACGTATCTGATTAAAGGTGTCAACAGAAAATGCTCTCTTTTGTATTTTTGTAATTATCAGTACCCTTCAATAAAAAACAGTTTCCACCAAAATCCCCCATTGTCAACAGCTGCTTGACCAAAGGCCGCTGACTCGGCATAAAGAATGCATTTTTGTCCTCCTGTCAATCGCCTCGCATAAAAAAAGACTTTCTACAGTCACATCTGGACAGCACCTGGAAAAATTTTATACCTTTTATTTCCAAACAACCACAACCTGCTCTTGGCTGACACCCAAACCTGCGACACCAGAACAAGATGTTTTTTTCTTCATCAACTAAGGTTGTCCTGCCGGGAAAAACAGGATACAAGTTGACACATGTGCAATTTTAGTCACGCAAGGTTAAGATAATATGTTTAAAAAAATAGCTTCCTTTTCCAGACTTTTCAGCCTGCGCCTGGCCCTGGTGGTCTACGTCGTTCTGCCCCTGGCATGCATTCTGGCCGTTACCGGCTACCTGGTCTTAAACGCTCTGGAAAGGCAGGTGGAACAGCAGATGCAAAACGACTTAGAACTGGTGGCCCGTTCCATCCAGCTGCCCTTAAGCCATGCTTTGGAACGCGACCGTGAGGGCAGCATGATCCAGGCCCTGGAGTCGGCCTTTGCCATCGGCAGGGTATACAGCGCAAACGTCTATGACAAGGACGGCCAGGAGATTGCTTCAGCCGGCAGAACAGACCCGGACCCGGAAAAGGACAAGCTGACGGAACTGGCCGCAGAAGGGGAAAGGCGCGGTGAATATGGCCACGTAGCGGGACGGGAGGTTTACTCCTATTTTGTTCCCCTTACAGACTCCGGCGGGCGTATAAGCGGACTGCTGCAGCTCACCCGGCGGGAAAGCGACTTCAAAGAGGACATAAGCGCCATCAGGACCAAGGGGGTTATGGGACTGGGAGTGGCTGTCTTTTTCATGAGCGCGCTGGTTTTATACGGCCACCACAAAGCCCTGGGAAAATACTTTACCCGTTTGACCCAGAGCATGTCCAGGGTCGCCGGGGGAGAGAGGAGGCATAGGTTCAAGCCCCAGGGCCCAAGGGAAATAGTGACCATTGGAGAACGTTTTAATTTTATGCTGGACAGCATAGAAAAAGCTGAAACCGAAATCAGGGAGCGCCGGCAGGCCCAGGAAGAGCTTCAGGCCAGGCTCAGGCAGGCTGAAAAACTGGCTGCACTGGGACAGCTTGCCGCCGGTGTGGCCCACGAACTGGGAACCCCTCTAAGCGTGGTCAGCGGAAAAGCCCAGAGAGCCCAGAGAAAAAAGGGGCTTCCCCCCGAGCTCAATGCAACCATGCAGGAAATCCGCCAGGAAGTGGAGCGCATGGAGAATATCATCAGGCAGCTTCTGGACTTCAGCCGGCGAAACGAACAGCAGAAAAGAAATGTCTCCATGAAACAGCTTGCCCGTTCCGCCCATGCTTCAGCGGAAGAAGAGGCCAGGAACACCGGTCATGAGCTATCCATCCAGGAGCCGGACAGGGAAATACACATCAAGGCCGACCCCACCCGCATAGAGCAGGCTCTGGTCAACCTTTTGAAAAACGCCCTGCAATCAAGTTCAAACGCCCTTGCCCGGATCTCCTGGGGAGAGGACAGCGGATGGGCCTGGTTTCAGGTGGACGACAACGGCCCCGGAATTTCGGAGGACATAAAGTCCAAACTGTTTGAGCCCTTTTTTACAACAAAAAGCGTGGGCATGGGGACAGGGCTCGGCCTTGCCGTGGTCCACGGCATCGCTGAAGAGCACAGCGGATATGTAGAGGTTGGGCAAAGCGATATGGGCGGAGCCATGTTTCGCATCTGGCTCCCTCTTTCTTAATCAAAAAACCGGGGAAGCCGGCCCAGGGAAAAGACCATGAACCAGGTTCAGATAAAGAACAGCAAATTGCTTATTGTTGAAGATGATAAGGGACTGGGGCAGCTTCTCACCGAAGAGGTCCAGGACAACGGCCTTGAAGCATTCTGGTGTTCCAGTGCTGAAGAGGCTCTTTCCATGATGAACTCCTGGAACCCGGACCTTGTGGTAAGCGACTTGAGGCTGCCCGGTATGGACGGACTTGAATTTCTCCAGAAAGTCCGGGACAACTTCCCGGATAATCAGCCCGATTTTCTTGTTATCACCGCATTCGGGACCATATCCAGAGCCGTGGAAACTCTCAAGGCAGGAGCCGAGGATTTTCTGACCAAACCCCTGGATCTGGATCACTTCATTCTTACTGTGGAGAGAGTGCTTCGAAACCGCGCCCTGCGCCTGGAAGTCAAGCAGATCAAAAGCCTGCTCAACTCCGACAGCTTTCATGACATGTATGGCCAGAGCAGGTGCATGCGCTTTCTTTTCGACCAGATAACCAGGGTGGCCCAGGCCGACGGTCCGGTGCTCATCCTGGGAGAGTCGGGTACAGGCAAGGAGCTTGTGGCCAGGGCCATCCACGGCGAAAGCAAAAGGGCTCAGAACCCGTTTCTGGCGGTCAACTGCGCCGGCATTCCCGAGCATCTCCTGGAAAGCGAATTCTTCGGACACAAGGCCGGCGCATTCACCGGGGCCAGCAAAACCAGGCAGGGACTCTTTGCCGAGGCCCACGGGGGCACCCTGCTTCTGGACGAGATCTCGGAAATGCCCCTCTTCATGCAGGCCAAACTGCTGCGCCTGCTGCAGGACGGCAAAGTGCGTCCCGTGGGGGGAAACCAGGAAGAGCAGGTGGATGTGCGTATCCTGGCCGCCACCCACAGGGACCTGGAAGAAGAGGTCCGCCATGGCCACTTCCGGGAAGACCTTTTCTACCGCCTGGAGACATTCACCCTGAGGATTCCTCCTTTAAGAGAGCGGGAAACAGACCTGGAACTCCTGGCTGAAAGACTCCTGCGCCGATTCTGCGTCCAGACGGGCAAAAAAATACAGGGGTTTTCACAACAGGCCCTGAACATCCTGGAAAAATATCATTTCCCGGGCAATGTACGCGAACTGCAGAATGCCGTGGAAAGAGCAGTAACGTTCTGCGACGGCAACGAAATTCTGCCCAGGCACCTGCCGGCGCGCATCCGGGACAACCAGTCCTCTTCCCAGGAAAGTCAGGCACATGTCTCTCAGCAGCTGTTCCAGGACCAGAACCTTCCCCCGTTATCCGAGGTGGAACAGCGCTACATCCAGCACGTGCTGGACAAAGTGGGGGGCAACAAGCGCAGGGCAGCATCAATTCTGGGCATAGGCAGGCGTACTCTCTACCGCAGGCTGGGAGAAGAGGTGAGCGGATAACGCCTGCACCCTGCACAAAACCGTCTCATGTGTCATATATACACATAAATTACCTGCATCCCTGGCACACTCAGCCCGGCCACGATCTGCAAAAAATCCTCTCAGCCATTGCCTGCAGCCTGCCTGCAAGCTCAATGCAAGACTGGCACACCACTTGCTTTAAATATTTTATGTGTTTCTTTGCTGCACAGGTAGTGCGGCACAACAATTAATTTATTTATTTGGAGGGTTGAATGTTTAGCACGAAAAGTTCAATTGTTCTCAGTCTGGCAGCAGCGGTAATGCTGATCCTCGGCTTCGGCCTGAACGTACAGGCCCAGCAGGAATACCAGCAGGAAGGCCAACAGCAGCAGTATCAGCAGGAAATGATGCAGCAGCAGCAGGCTCCTGACATTGATGTCAGCGATGCCGAACTGGACCAGGTTGCTGATGCCTACCAGGCAGTGACGGATGTGCGTGAGAAATTCCAGCAGGAACTGGGGGAAGTCTCTGATCCTGAAAGGGCCCAGGAACTGCAGCAGCAGGCTGGTGAAGAAATGGTAGAAGCTGTTGAAGCCCAGGGGCTGGATGTACAGACCTACAACCAGGTCATGGAAGCAGCCCAGGTGGATGAAGAACTCAGGAACCAGCTCCTGGAACGCCTTGAAGGAATGCAGTAATCGATTTTCAGGAGGTAACGGCAAATGTGGATTAAAGGAACGTTATTGACACTGGCTGCAGTACTGGTACTTGGTTTTTCCATGGGCTGCGAGCCAGAACAGGAAATGGACGCACCAGAAGGCTTTGAAGAACAGGCACCGCCTGAAGGCTACGATCAGCCTGCTCCCGAGGGCTACGGAGAACCAGCACCCGATGCCTACGAGCAGCCTGCACCCGAAGGGTATGAACAGCCCGAAGGCGAAGATCCCTACGGTGACCCGGGAGAAGAGCCCGGATTCTAAACAGTAACGAACAAAGATCGCTGACTTTTTTCAAAAGCGACATCAAGGCCCTCCAGCCAGCTGGAGGGCCTTTTTTTGCTGCAAAGCATATAAACGGACTATTTGCCGGTTTGCATCAGCGGCTGAAGCTTGACAACACACTGGAAATAATGATTGTGATTTGATTAGCAAAGTTGTTACAAAAAACATTTCAGTTTAAGAAAAAAATTTTATTAAGCAAGTCCACACCTGTTTTTTAGTTATTCATTTTTTACGGCATGCAAAAAGAGATACAAGATATAACATCCCGGGACACATCCACACACAGTTGCCCCGACCAGGAAAACGTATCACCCCTTTTTTTTGATAAAAGCGACTACGATCTCCTGCGCATGGTCAATGATGTCTACACCCGCAAGACTTACCCCGAGCAGAAAAGACTGCTGACCCCACATCTGCACCCTCACGGCATCAAGGAAATGGCCGCCCCAAGGGCGCAGCGCATAGCCTATTCCGTGATTCAGCTCCTGGAATCCCTGGAAAGCGGGGAACGACAGGACAGGATAAGCGCCCTGGGCTCTTTGCGCGACGAGGTCCTTTATACTTCCCACGGACACATGCGCATAAACACCGCCAGGGTTCTGGTGGAAATAATGAAAAACCTGGTCCGCAGCCACGGCGACTGCAGACGACAGCTGGAGCTGGCCAGGGACTTTGCCATGGTCTCTCTGGGCAAACCCCGCAAGGTCCGCTCGGAACTGAAGAGATACCATCTCCTGGAGATGCCGGAAGAGTGGAACCAGGTGGCTTTTGACGAGCATGTCCACGATGTAAACACCACCGGCAGAAAATCACCCACACATCTTATTATGGACGCCTGGATCAAAGGCATCCGCAGGCTCACAGTTATCTATTACAACCATGTTCCCCGGGAAGCCGCCGAAGAACTGCTGCAAGCGGCTTCCATCATGGACATCAAGGTCATGGTGGGCATAGAATTCACCGTGAAGCTAAGAGACAAGCCCGTGCGCATGGTCTGGGTGCCCCGGGGCTTCAGCGACTCCGGAGGATTTATAGATTTTCTGCGCTCCCCGCGCATCCGCCAGTTCATGGATCAGGGCCGCGAAATATCCAGCCTGACCAGGTCCTATGTCCTGCGCCTGCTGCATTCCTTCAACCGCAATCATCTTCCGGCAATCAACCAGGAGATGGGGCTGAACCTGGCCCCTCTGGACGAAAACAGCTTTCTAAAATCCGTGGGGCAGGGGCAGGTTTCAGTACACCACCTGGGCAAATACATCCACGAACTTATCTCTGCAGAACTGGCGGCAAAAAATTGTTACAGCCGTCCCGGGCAAAGTCCGGATCCTTCCGGAGAAGCCGATGACATGGTCCAGGAACCGGACATCTACGATATCATCGAAAACTACCTGCGCACTTCCCAGAACCCTGACGTTCCGGACATATTCGAGACTGAAGATCCCCCCGAGCTTTTGACCCTGACCCCGGAAGAACTGGCGGAAAAACTAAAGAGCCTGCATGCCAATTCCAACATCACCCTCAACCTGTGCGACCTCAAGGTAGAGGACGTCATTGAAATCCTTTTCGACTGCAAGGGCATGATCACTCACCTGGAGATCCTGAACCTGAAAAACCAGGTCCTGGGC
>Ga0207421_10006234_pt1 | contig 13050 bp, 10 predicted proteins | sample SodLakKL_010_SED_4_FD_187542 | JGI IMG/M metagenome (GOLD analysis project Ga0207421, IMG submission 187542) | Alkaline sediment microbial communities from Lake Tanatar, Kulunda Steppe, Russia - 8KL_010_SED (SPAdes) (version 2) | ecosystem: Environmental > Aquatic > Non-marine Saline and...
GACCCGCCAGCGCGCGCAACAGCGTGGTCTTGCCGGCTCCGTTCGGGCCGAGAACGGCGACGACCTCGCCGGGTGCGGCGTGGATCGCCACCTCGAGGTCGAGGGTTCCCAGGCGGAGCCCGACGTCGGCAGCGAGACCGCTCGCAGAGGTGAGCGACTCGGCTGCCCCTCGGTCCGGTGCAGCGCTCATGAGGTGCGCAGGAACCGGTCACGCAGGGTGACCAGGACGGCGACGGACACGGCGAGGAGGATGAAGCTGATCAGGTAGGCGGCCTCCGGGTTGCGTTCCAGTTCGAGGTAGACCGCGAGCGGCATCGTCTGCGTCGTGCCGGGCAGGTTGCCTGCGAAGGTGATGGTCGCACCGAACTCGCCCAGCGCACGAGCCCAGCACAACGCCATCCCGGCAGCCAGCGAGGGCCACAGCGCGGGCAGCACCACCCGCCGCAGGATGGTCCACCGATCGGCACCGAGGGTGGCGGCCGCATCCTCGAGGCGCGGGTCGACCATCCGCAGCCCCGCCTCCACCGTGACGATCAGGAACGGCATCGCGACGAAGGTCGCGGCGATCACCACGGCCGCCGAGGTGAACGGCAGCGTGATGCCGGTGGCCTCCGCCAGCGGCCGACCAACGAGCCCGCGACGACCGAAGGCGGCGAGCAGCCCGACCCCACCGACGACCGGCGGCAGCACCATCGGCAGTACCGCGAGCGCTCGGACGAACGGCTTGCCGGGGAAGTCGTAGCGCGCGAACACCAGCGCCAGCGGAACCCCCAGGACCACGGACACCGCCAACGCCACGAGCGAAGAGCCGAGCGACAGCCGCAGGGCCTGCAACACCACCGGATCCGTGATCAGTTGCCCGACCCGTCCCCAGGGCGTCCGCAGTGTCAGACCGATCAGGGGCAGGACCAACAGCGCGAACCCGATCATCCCGAGCACAACGGCCGTGCGCGGCGGAGCCACCCCCGACACCGGCGAGGTGGCACGTGACGAGACGCGGTCGCTCACGGTGCCGCGAACCCGGCGTCGGCGAGGATCCGCTGGCCGGCATCGCTGCGCACGAATGCGACGAACGCCTCAGCTGCGGCGGGGTTCGGTGCATGGGTGAGCACGGCGATCGGGTAGCGGGCCACCACGTTCTGTTCGCTCGGGATGGGCACGTCGTCGGCCCGGCCAGCCGAGGCGACGAGGTCGCTGGCGAACACGATGGCCGCATCGGCTTCACCGAGTTCGACCTTCGACAGCGCAGCCCGGACGCTCTGTTCCAGCGATGCCGGGGCCACCTCGACACCCACGGCGTCCAGGACCTGCCGTGCGTAGCGGCCCGCGGGGACCTCCTCGGCGGCTAGGACCACCACCAGCTGCGGGTCGGCCAGATCCGCCAGCCCGCCGATGCCCAGCGGGTTACCCGGCTCGACCGCGATCGCCAGGCGGTTCTCGGCGAACACGACCGGCTCCCCGGCGAGCTCGTCGGCGTCGCCGACCGCGTCCATCTGCACGGTGTCGGCCGAGGCGAACACGTCGGCTTGGGCACCCTCGAGGATCTGGCTCGCGAGGGTCTGGCTCCCCGCGTTGTTGACCACGACCTCGACACTGTCGTGCGCGGAGACGAACGCGTCACGCATCTGGTCGAACGCATCGGTCAGCGACGCCGTGGCGAACACGATCAGCTCCCCCGACACGTCGCCGGTCGTGTCACCATCGTCGTCAGCCGTGGGGGCCGCACACGCAGCCACCGCCACGACCAGAGCGAGCCCGACCAGACGCGCACGACCATCGGGTTTCACGCCACGACCTCTGTGCCGTTGTCCGTGAGGTCGTAGCCGCCGATCGCGGCGAGGCGTCGGTGGACGCGTTCTCCGGTGAGCTCATCCATGAACGCGTGCAGCACGGCGTTGTCCGCGGTGTCCAGGGCGACCCACAGCTGCGAGACGTGCTCCTCCAGAGCGTGGAACGCGAGGCCCAGCGCGAGCGCGGCCGGCTCGATCGTGACCGCCGCGATGCGATCGGTCGCAGCCCGCGACGCCGCCTGCGCATGGCCGCTGACACGCGGACCCTCGACCGCCCGGTCCGTTGCGACGCCTCCGTCGCGCGCCCGCTCGAACGCAGCCTGGCTGCCGGCGCCAGCCTCGCGCTGTGCGACCGGGATGCGGCCAGCCAGCGCATCCTCGATCCAGCTGCCGGGCAGATCGGTTGGCGCCGCCAGGCCCACCTGCCACCGAGCGATATGCCAACGCCGGACGGGTACCGGCGGCTCGTCGAGACCTCCCTCGGGGCCGTGCACCATCACCGCATGGCCGCGTCCCTCGGCCAGCACCCCGACGGCGGTCCTGCTGGACGTCGCGACGGGGACCACCCGTGGGCCGCTGGTCGCCTCAAGCAGCCGGGCCGCCAACCCGATGATCGGGTCGCAACCAGCCACGACCGCCGCCGGTCGCTCCACGTCGAACAGCCGCACGGCACCGTCATGCACCTGCGCGTCGGCCGTTGCCCACCCTTCACCCGACCCGTCCGCCGGGACACACACCAGCCGGTCGCCGACACGTCCGACCCGCACCAGTGCGCCGTCCGCCGGATCCTCGATGGCACCGACGACATGACGGCGCTCCGGCGCGAGCAGTTCCTCGACCGTCGTCGACAACGCCGCCGCCAGCCGGACCGCGGCATCGACCCGTGGCAGGTGCCGATCCGCCTCGACGGCACCGACGAGCTGCCGGCTGACCCCGGCGAGCTCCGCGAGCTGCGCCTGCGTCAACCCCCGCGCCAACCGCAGGTCGCGGACCCGATCACCGAGCACGTCGCCTCCGACCGGCGCCGCCACCCTGGCGGCCACCCTGATGATAGGAAACTAGCTCAGTGCGGGTTTCCTGTCATACTTCGGGTCTGGGTCGCGTCGTCCGCGGGATCGCGTGAGCCGCGCTGGTGACGCCGGCCCGAACGTGCGGAACCTGCCAGTGGCCGAACGGCCGCCACGGAGGACCCGCCTCGCGGCAGTGACGCTGCTCGAGCAGGTCACAGGTGTGGCGTTCCAAGGGCACGACCCAGCCTGCCGGAGGCAGGCGACCGGGCTCCACGGCCAGGTCGAGCTCCGGGTCGACGAGTTCCCGGCTCGGTCGGCCGTGCAACGATGCGCGCGATGGCACGCGCGCGGACATCGTCCCCGACCGTCGATCGCAGCAGCATGTGCCAACTCAGTCGGATGCCCTGCTCGGCCCACATCGCCTCACCCGGGTCGACGAACGGACGCAGCGGCAGGACCAGCATGACCACGATCCAGGCCGCCAGGAACACCCGGACCGGCCGGGATGCTGCACGTCCCAACCCGGGATGCGATCCAGCCGCTGGGGCCTTGGACGGCCACCTGGCGGTCACGCGGAGCCACGCAGCCAGCCGTCGTGGCCAGCCGGCATCGAGGACCAGCAGGGTCGCCGCCATCCCGAGGGAGGGGAAGATGCCGATGCCGAACATGTCACGGTTCAGGGCGTCGAAGGCGATCGCGATCCCGACGCGGCCGGTGGTGGCGGACCAGCGCGATCGGATCGCGATGCTGTTCACGGTCAGCAAGAAGGAGGTCACCATCGCCGCGGCCGTGGTCTTCGCGAGCGGCCTGCCCGCGGAGATCGCACTGCCTGCGATCATCGACGCGGTGGTGCAGCTGGTCACCTTGCCCGTGGTCGCGAACGCCGTGGCCCGACACGCTTCACAGACCCCTCCCACGCGGGATGACGGCCGGTCTGCGTGCACCGGCCGTCGGGGGGCGAACGCAGATGCACGCCAACCCGGACAGGCGCGGGATGACGGCCGGTCTGCGTGCACCGGGACAGCCACGAGCGACGGCACGGGCCGGGGCCTGGCGCCCGATCGGCCGCAGCGGGGTGGGGGGCGGCCCGGTATCATCACCAAGGCTTGCACGATAAGCGTGGATCCCTCGCAGACATCCGGCCCACCCCCGGGCTGACCTCGTCGCCTCCGCGGAGCTTCTCTCCCGAGGTGCCACCGATGTCGATCTCGACCGGCCAGATGCTGTCCCGCTCGCTCCCGAACCCCAGCGGACCGCGCCCCAGCGGGTCACGCCCCACGGCAGTCGTCTACTGCGAGGCGAACTTCGGGCAGATCGATGGCAAGACCGCCAACGGCCTGGTCCGCCACAGCGAGCGCTACGAGATCGTGGCGGTCGTCGACAGCCAACAGTCGGGGGCCGACGCCGGGATGGCGCTCGATGGGTTGGCCAACGGCATCCCGATCCGCCGCGACCTCGATGACGCCCTGGCCAACACCCTGGCACTCCCCGACTTCCTGATCTTCGGCATCGCACCGTCCAGCGGAACCCTCTCGACCGCCGAGCGTGGGCTGCTGTTGGACGCAATGAGCCGCGGGATGGGCATCGTCAACGGCCTGCACGAGTTCCTCAACGACGACGCCGAGTTCGCGGCGGCCGGTGCGATCAACGGCGTGCCGATCATCGACGTGCGACGGCCTCGTGCCACCGCGTCGCTGCGGACCTTCACCGGCCGGATCCACGAGGTGAGCTGCCCACGCATCACCGTGATGGGCACGGACTGCGCGATCGGTAAGCGGACGACGGCGACGGCGCTGACCCGCGCCCTCAACGACCGCGGCGTCCACGCAGTCATGGTCGGGACCGGCCAGACCGGCCTGATCCAGGGGGCCCGGTTCGGTATCGCCATGGACGCGGTCCCCGCCCAGTTCGGCGCGGGAGAACTCGAAGCGACCATCGTCGAGGCCTTCGAGGCCGAGCACCCGGACGTCATCATCGTGGAGGGTCAGGGCGCGCTCAGCCATCCTGCGTACTCGAGTTCGGCGTCCATCCTGCGTGGCAGCTGCCCGCAGGGGGTCGTGCTGCAGCACGCTCCCGCTCGAACGACGCGGTGCGACTTCCCGGCGTTCGCCATACCGACACCCGCCAGCGAGATCGCGCTCATCGAGTCGTTCACCTCGACCCGGGTGATCGGGCTGACGCTCAACCATGAACACCTGACCGACGTCGAGGTGGAGGCCGCCATCACGTCCCACGCGGCGGAGCTGGGCCTGCCCGTGACCGATGCGTTGACGCGGTCCCCGGAGCGTCTGGTGGACATGGTCGCGGACGCCTTCCCGGAGATCCGACGGAAGCTGACCGCCGGGGTCGCGTGAGCCTGCCGCGGCTGGAGGCCGACCTGGGCAAGATCGGCCACAACGCCCGCACGCTGGCCGGCCGCCTGTCGGGACGCGGCATCGGCGTGACCGGTGTCATCAAGGCCATGCTCGGTGCCCCCGAGGTCGCGCGCACCCTCATCGACGCCGGGGTCACGTCGATCGGCGACGCACGGATCGAGAACCTCGAGTCCCTGCGGCGTGCCGGCATCGACGCCCGGATGGTGCTGATCCGCTCGCCGATGATCAGCCAGGCGGCACGCGTGGTCGCCACCGCCGAGGCGAGCTTCAACACCGAACCCGACGTGTTGACCGCCCTCTCCGAGGCCGCCGATGCGCTCGGGACCGTCCACGAGGTCATCCTGATGGTGGAGTTGGGCGATCTGCGGGAGGGGATCATGCCCGACGACCTCGACGACGTCGTGGACATGGTGCTGCGCCTGAGCGGCCTCCGACTGGTCGGACTGGGCACCAACCTCGCCTGCCGGAGCGGCGTCGTGCCCGACGCCACCAAGATGGCCGAGCTGTCCGCACTGACCGCGCACGTCGAGCAATCATTCGGGATCGACCTGCCGGTCGTGTCTGGCGGCAACTCGGGCAACCTGGACGGCGCCCTGGGGACCGATGAGCTCGGTCGGATCAACGACCTCCGGTTGGGTGAGTCGATCCTGCTCGGTCGGGAACCGCTGCATCGCCGCTCCATCCCCGGTCTGTACGACGACGCGATCACCATCGTGGCCGAGGTGATCGAATCCAAGCTCAAGCCGACCGTTCCGTGGGGCGAGATCGCGCAGGGCGCCTTCGGCGAGGTGGATACCGCAGCGGACCGGGGCATGATCGTGCAGTCGATCCTGGCGATCGGCCGACAGGACGTCGATCCAGACGGCCTGAACCCGCCCCCGGACACCGAGATCCTCTCCGCGAGCAGCGACCACCTCGTGATCGCGACCCCGGAGCTCCGACCGATCGGCAGCACCGTCGCCTTCGCACCGAACTACAGCGCACTGCTGCGGGCGATGACCTCACCGTTCGTCACGCCGGTCTGGCGGCTGCCCGGGGATCGGTCGACCGTGCCCTCAGGGGACAGCTCGCCACGGGCACCAGGACCGGCCCGATCGCACTGCCACGAGGCCTCGTGACTAGGGTCGGAGCCTGACCACTGACGTTGGTCAACCGACGCAGCCGAGAGGCCGATCGTGACCGGGCACCATGTCATGGCCCCACCACACGTTGGGCTGCCGAAGGTCGCGTACGGCGACGGGGTCTGGCTCGTCGACGATCGTGGTCGTCGCTACCTGGACGCCAGCTCCGGCGCGGTGGCGGCGAGCCTGGGTCACGGTAACGAGCGGCTCGCCCAGGCCATCGCCGACCAGGCGGGGATGGTCGCCTTCGCGCACCGGATCCACTTCCGCAACGATCCGGTCGAGCGCCTCGCGGAGGGGCTGGCAGCGCTCGCTCCCGGCGACCTGGACCACACGATCCTGTTGTCGTCCGGTTCTGAGGCCAACGAACTGGCGATGAAGGCCGCCCTGCGTCACTGGCAGGAACGCGGACGTCCGGGCAAGCAGCGGATCCTGTCCCGGTTCGGCAGTTACCACGGCTCGACGCTCGGTGCCCTGTCGGCGACCGGTCATGCGGGCCGGCGGCTGCCCTTCCTCGACCTGCTCCACGCATATCCCGACGTCGTCGCACCGACCTGTTCCCGCTGCCCGATCGGGCTGGAGCCCTCGTCGTGCGCGGCGGCCTGTCTCGACGACCTCGAGCGGGGGATCCTTCGTGCGGGCGCGGACCGGGTGGCCGCTTTCATCGCGGAGCCGATCGTCGGTGCCGGCGGTGGTGTGCTCGTCCCGCCACCGGGCTACTACGAACGTGTGCGCGCGCTCTGCGATCGCTACGAGGTGCTCTGGATCGCGGACGAGGTGATGAGCGGTTGCGGCCGGACGGGCCGGTGGATGGCGAGCCAGCACTGGGACGCGGTGCCGGACATGGTCGCCCTGGGCAAGGGGATCAGCGGGGGCTACATGCCGCTGTCGGCGGTGATGTTCTCCACCGAGGTCGCGGCGGCCATCGGGCAGAGCGCGGCGGGACTGGCCGCGGGGCACACCTACTCCAATACGCCCCTTCCGGCCGCAGCTGGGGTCGCGACACTCGAGATCATGCAGGAGCTCGGGTTGGTCGACCGGGCCGCACGGCTCGGTCCGGTCATGTCGGCGATGCTCACGACGTGCACCGCCGATGTGGCCCTGGTCGGGGAGGTACGGGGGGTCGGTCTGTTCTGGGGTCTGGACCTGGTCGCCGATGGAGCGACCATGTCGCCCTACGCGGCGTCGCTGCGGGTCAGCGACCTCGTCGTGGACGCGGCGCGCGCACATGGCTTGATCGTCTACCCCGCCCAAGGAACCGTCGATGGTTCCCTGGGCGACGCGATCCTGGTGGCGCCCCCGCTGATCATCACCGAGGACGAGATCGAGCAACTCGGTTCGCGGCTGCGCGCTGCGCTGACCGACGTCGAGCGGCTGCTGGCGACGTGAGCCGGGCGTCGAGTCTCGAGGCCGGGCACGTTCTCGCCGGCATCGCTTGGCCACGACCGTCAGTTCGGCGCACCCGAGGAGTCGGACGCCGCGGCGAACGGGTCGATCTCGCCGTCGGGCAGTGGCGTCCGCCAGACTCGTAGATGGAGTGCCAACAGGTCGTAGTACCCCGTCAGGGTCACCAACTCCATGAGCCCGGCTCGCCCCAGGACCGAGACGCCGCGTTCGAATGCCTCGTCGTCGAGATCCCGTTGACGCAGCAGCCGCGTCACCGTTCCGAAGACGATCCGCTCGCACTCGTTGAAGGACGATGCCGCCTCTCCCCGGAGGATGTCCTGCAGTTCGCGTTCGTTCAGACCGCCCTGTCGGCCGACGCGCTCGTGGAAGTACCACTCGAACGACGACTGACGCTCAGCAGCGACGACCAGGATCGCGATCTCTCTGACTCGGACGTCCAGCGTCGTCTCATAGCGGATGGCCCCACCAAGGGCCTGCAAGGGATCGCCGAGCCGTGGAGCGACGAGCATCGCATTGAACGGACCGTGGAGCCGTCCCTGCTCATCAACGAGCTCAACCGCGCCACCGTCGCGGGCTCGCGGCCCACCAACGATCCGGTCGTACAGTTCTCGCTGCTCGGCAGTGAGCTCCTCGGGCTTCGCCCAACTCAAGCGCCCATGCTTCATGATGCCGTGCCTGCAGCCATGATCAGCAGTCCCTCGCGTTGGTGGCCTCAGTTGCGGCCGACCGGTGGCCACGTCAGGGCAGTCACCGGGAAGTTCCGGACCGGGAGTCGGGCCGTTGATCGTAGGTCGTGCCCGACAGCTCGACGTCATCGTCACGGATGGGTCATCGCAGCGGCGTTCCCGAGGGTTCCGATCAACGTCCACCACCGGCAATCCGGAGAGATCGACACACCCTTCTCCGCGCGGTGCAGGCCGGCGCTCGTCACCTGGCTAGCTTCCGGAGACGAGGAAGGCAGCGATGTGGACGCGAACGGATGCGAGGTCACTCTCAAGGGCGATCCCCGCGCACGAGGCCGGACCTACGGGGAGGCCTGCAAGGAAGCGATCTCCAGCGCGATCGAGCACTGGTGCGAAGAACTCGCAGGCCGCGGGCGACGCGATGCGGACCCGTCCCGCCGGATGGATGACCCAGCCGCCGACATGCGGACGGCGGTCACGCTTCTCACAGCGGCAACCCACCTCGACCGGTGGGCGCCGGGGTTGACCGAGGAGATCACGGGAATCGCTGAGGGTTCGGAGCAGGACGCCCTATCGATCTGGGGGCTGACCCTCATGGACGAGGTGTGGATGCTCGTGGACCGGGACCACCCGGGATCGGTTGTGGGGTGTTCGACAGTTGGTGCCGTGCCGGGGGACGCCCCCCGGTGCTCGGCCAGACGATGGACCTGCCTGCGTGCCATGCCGCGTTCCCGGGCCTGCTCCACATCGAACCCCGCAAGGGTCCCGCAGAGCACGTGCTGACCTTCGCCGGTTCGGTCGGACTGTGCGGTTGGAACGACGCGGGCCTGGCCGTGTGCTGCAACTCGCTCGCCACACTGTCCGGACGGACCGACGGCCTGCCGGTCGCCGGGACCGTTCGTGCCGTGCTCGCCTGCGAGGACGTCGAGGAAGCCTGGGCCATCGTTCGCGACGCGTCCCATGCCTGCCCCCAGCACATCGCGGTGGGTGGGCCAAGCGGTCTGCGGGGCTTTCAGGTGTCTGCCGCCGGCGTCGTCGAACGCGCGGTGCGTGCGGCCGGAACCTACGCCCACACCAACCACCCGGTCCTGGCCTCGGACGTGGAGCCGACCCGTGCTCCCGCCACCGCAGATCGGACCGACAGCATGGCCCGTCTGTCGTACCTGCAAGCGTCTGCGCCGCAAGATCTCGGCACGACGGTCACGACCCTGGATGACCGCTCCGTGCCGATCTCCTGCGTGGATGCCGGCCGGGGCGACGGCTCGATCAGCGCCGTCAGCTTCGCAGCCGAGCTCAGTGCCCCACCGGCCGTGCACTACCGTGTCGGACCGCCGGGCATGCCCTGGGGCACCAACCGGATCGATCAGACGTGATCGCGCGGGATCTCCTTGACCCATCGGCGTGACACGACCCGGACATCGCCTTCGTAGGCATCGACCGCGTTGGTCACCAGGAAGCGCTCGGCATCCGAGGTCATCGTCGCGAAGGTCTCGATCCGGACCCGCCAATCACCGCGTGCGATCTCGGAGCTGCGTTCGCACTCGACCTGGGCCGACAACGGGTCACCCTCCACGATCGTGAACCGGTCGAGCGAGTCCTCGACGAGCTCCAGACCCCCGGCGACGTGGGTGACCTGCTTGTCACCCCAGGACACCAACTCGGAGCGTCCGGTGACCCAGTCATGGGTGACCCGGCGGTGCCCGCCGCCGGTCGGGGAGTCCGGGCCAGTCACGTCGTCGGTCACGAAATGGGGCACCTCGTCATCGTCGGGACGAGGCGACCGGACCGGCAGGTCGAGGAAGCTCGCCGGTCCCGTGAAGACCGTCATCGCCACCGGCTCCGGTGACGGCCACGCCCACGGCCAGTAGGTCGGCGACACCGCGACACGTAGGCGGCTGCCCTCCGCGAAGGTGTGCCCCGCGGCACTGAGCGTCACCGGGACGCAGATCCGCTCACCCGGTTGCATCGGGACGGGATGCTCGTGCCCGTCGCGATGGGTCAGGTTCAACAACCCCCGTGCGACGAGCCGCGAGTACCCGCTCGGGGTCACCTCGCAGAGACGGACCGCCACGACCGCGCTGGGCTTGTCCACGGCCAGGTCGAGGTGCAGGGCCGCCTGCCCGAGCACGGTGACCGGCTGCGTCAACGGTGCGGATGTGTAACACAGCGCCAACCCGTCCTCACGGCGCTGATCTCCCGGGAGGTCCTCGATGACCCCGGACCCCATGTACGCGCCGGCTTCGAGCCCAGCGGTCTGGCTGCCCTTGATGACGTGCTGCTTTTCACCGAGGTCCAGAAGTTCCGGCGCCTCACCGGCGACGTCACCCAACCGCTCATCGCCCCGCAGTCCGACGCCGCGACGGTGGATGTCCGGGGACGGCCAGACCTCTTCACCGACCCAGTGACCGATCCGCTCGGCCCGCTTCGGCGGATCGTCCCCGGTCTCGCGGATGAAGGCCCGCAGCATCGGCTCATCCATGATCCCGTTGTCGATGCCCTTGAGCCAGTGGTCCCAGAAGCGCACAGCCTCGCCAAGGAAGTCGACCGGCGCGGCGGGGCGTCCCTGATCGGGGTAGACGTGTCCCCAGGCGCCGATCAGGCCCTTCTTCGGCCCGTTGTACTCCGCAAGCACCCGCAGGATGGCGTCCCGGTAGGCGTCGTCCCAGCCGCCGACCATGTAGACGGCACAGTCGAGGGCACCGATGTCCTCACCGACCGACGCGTGCTTCCAGTAGTCGTCACGACGTTGGTGGCCGAGCCATGCCTCGACGAAGGGTGTGACCTCCAGTCGTTCGAGCCAGGCTTCCCGCCATCCATCCCCGACGTAGCGAGGGTCCGGTGGCCTGGCACCGTGGGACAGCATCGTCGTCGCCCACGACAGCATGTCCGATCCGAGGACACAGCCGCCGTGGTAGTGGATGTCATCGGCGTAACGGTCATCGGTCGAGCACACGCTGATGATCGCCTTGAGCTGCGGTGGCCGCAACGCCGCGACCTGCAGGGCGTTGAACCCACCCCAGGAGATGCCCCTCATGCCGACCGAACCGGAGCACCAGGGCTGTTCGGCGAGCCAGGCGATCACCTCCACGGCGTCCTCGAGCTCCTGCGCGAGGTACTCGTCGAGCATCAAACCGTCGGAGTCGCCACTGCCACGGATATCGACCCGGACCGCCGCGTACCCGAACGCCGCGAGCTCCGGCTGGCGGACGTTGTCTCGTGGCGCGGTGCCGTCGTTCTTGCGGTACGGCAGGTACTCCAGCACGGCGGGGACCGGAGAGGCTTCGGCATCTTCCGGGAGCCAGACACGGGCCGCCAGGCGAACCCCGTCCGACAGCGGGATCCAGACGTGCTCGATCTCACGGACGGTTCGCGGCCCCTGGGCCTGGCTCGGGTACTGCGTCGATGTCATGAGGTTGGCTCCTGTTGACCTGCGATCAGTTCGGGTGAAGCCTTCGCGGTCGCCGCCACGGGATCTGCGGTGATCTCGCTCCAGTGGTGGCACGCAACGTGGTGCCCACCCCCGACGGCCTGGAGTCCAGGCACCTCGAGGCAGCTGTCTATCCGGGCGAAACGACACCGCGTGTGGAACCGGCAGCCGGGTGGTGGGTTCTTCGGGCTCGGGATCTCACCCGGCATGAGCAGCTTGTGGGCCGCCGTCTGCCTATCGGGATCGGGCGTGGACACGGCTTCCAACAACCCCTGCGTGTAGGGGTGCATGGGCCTCTCATACACCATCGGGGTCGGACCGAAGGCGACCAGCTTGCCGAGGTACATCAAGGCGATGCGGTCGGCGATGTAGCCGACCAGGTTCAGATCGTGGGTCACGATCAGGTAGGTCAGGCCGAGCTCGCTGGCCAGGTCCTTCATCAGGTTCAAGACACTCGCGGCGGCTGAGACATCCAGACCCGCCGAGGGCTCATCAGCGACGATGAACTCCGGGCGCAAGGCCAACGCCCGGGCGATGTTGACCCGTCGCGCCTGACCCCCGGAGAGCTCGTGGGGGTACTTGGTGGCCTGCGCGGGATCGAGTTGCACCATCTCCAGCAGCTCCGGGACCCCGATCCGATCCGCCTTCGGGATGTCATGGATCAGGTACGGCTCAGTGAGCAGATGCCCGACCCGACGTCGGGGGCTCAGGCTCGCGTGGGCATCCTGGAAGATCATCTGCATGCGACGCCGCAGTCGCAGCAATTGCCGTGCGTTCATCGTGGTCAGGTCCTGACCATCGAACGAGACCTCGCCCCCGGTGGCCCGTTCGAGGCCGAGCAACGCACGACCCAGCGTCGTCTTGCCTGATCCGGATTCTCCGACGAGGCCGACGATCTCCCCCCGGTGGATGTTCAGGTCGACGCCGTCCACTGCGTGGACCGCGCCCAGTTCCCGGCGCATCACCCGAGAGACCAACGTGGCTTGGTCCGGGAAATGCACCTCCAGACCTTGAGCGCGCAGCAGTACGTCACCGATGGCCCGCTCGGGCTCGTCGGCGGTGGCCTCCTGTTTGGCCTGGACCGCCACCGTGCCGTCGCTCATGGACTCTGATGTGTCATAGCGGGACTCGGGAGCGTGGATCAGGCAGCGCACGATGCGATCACCGACGGGGGTGTCCTGCAGTCCCGGCTCGCGACACACCGGCTGAACGTGACTGCACCGGTCGGCGAAGTCGC
>Ga0207421_10006235_pt1 | contig 13050 bp, 9 predicted proteins | sample SodLakKL_010_SED_4_FD_187542 | JGI IMG/M metagenome (GOLD analysis project Ga0207421, IMG submission 187542) | Alkaline sediment microbial communities from Lake Tanatar, Kulunda Steppe, Russia - 8KL_010_SED (SPAdes) (version 2) | ecosystem: Environmental > Aquatic > Non-marine Saline and...
CTTGGAATTAGCTTGCGTTAGCTTAAATTTTCTCGGAGGATCGTGAATGTCCTTCTCTTTTCAAATTTTATTTACCCACTATAATGGAGGAGAACCAACTTTAATAACAAAGAAACCAAGAAATTCCAAGATAAACAAAACGTTATTACAAGGTCTATTTTTACCTTACAATAATAAAGTTGCCCGGATTATGAAATGTAACTCTGGCGAATTAAATCCTACTCCACCCTGCCTCTTCTCTCCTTAATTTTCGGAAAAAGATATTCCCATCGCTACCATCCCCAAACCCGCGCAATTTCCACGGCCAGTTTCCCTGTTACCAGCAGATTCTTAATTTCACTTGAACAATCTACAGAATATGATATGCCATCGCCGTCGGGTAGTCTTGCTAACAGGTCCCCGCTTTCAACTTCCCAGATTTTTATAAAATTTCCTCTCCCCGCGGTTACTACTAACTCACCGTCGGCAGAAAAAGTCACATCCTTTATAATATCACCATGATCTAAAACCTGCAGGGTATGACCAAAGAGGGGATCCCAGATGCGGGCTTTCTCATCATAAGAACCCGTAACCACCTTGCGTTCGGTCGGAGAAAAGGCCGCACCCAAAACCCCATCTTGATGCTCAGAGTATTCCATTATCATTTCCCCTGTTTTCGGATCCCAGATGCAGGCGGTTTCATCAGAGGAAACAGTAACCACCATGCTGTCCCCGGGTGAGAATTCAATATCCCAGAGAAAATCTTCATGTTCATTAAATTCCGTAATGGTTTTTCCGGTTCTAACATCCCAGATGCGTGCGGTTCTATCCAGAGAGGCTGAGGCTATCATGGTATCATCAGAAGATAAATCCACAGCCTCCACATTTCTATTGTGGCCTTTTAACACCCTGATTTCTCTCCCCGACCTCGTTTCCCAGATACGCACAGTATTATCCGCAGATCCACTAACTTCCATCTCGGCCTGGGAAGAAAACACGGCGGAATTAACTGCCCCCTCATGCCCCGTAAACTCACTACCAATTCCTCCGCTTAATGAACTCCATATAAAAATCCGGCCATCGGTTGCCCCGCTGGCTACAAACCTGTCGGTGGGAGAAAAGGAAACCGTTTGAACCTGGCCTTCATGCTCGGAAAATTCGGTTACAAGGGCTCCCTGCCATTCCTTTTCCTTCATAAGAAATTCTTTGAATATTTTTCCCCAGAAACTGCTTGCATCAAAAGCCTCGGCCAACCCGGTTGTAAAAAGCAAAGCAAGAATTAGAAGCGGTACTGCCCTCTTCACTGAAAACCCTCCAGGCGATTATTGTTTGGTTTAAACTAATTGCTAAAATTTTTTCTACCCCAAACTTCCATAGAAAAAACAACTTTCCTTTTAGCCCATTTCTTTTTTCCCCAATATAAAAATAACTTCTTACCAGGCTAACCAAAACCCATTTCTTCTAAATTCTTCAGGGGAACTTTAAAACATCTTTTCCCTTTGGGGGTTAAACCAATCTATTCAATTGAAAGGTTTTTGAGGGTAATAACCATGCCAAATTTTTTCTTTCTCGATATGGCGCCTTTTGGTTTTTTTGTTACCCAAGCCAGGAAAAATATATTTACCGTATTGCCGTGCTTCCATCCTTTAAAAGGGAATGGACATTTTAAATTTGCCCAGAATAACTAAAACCAAATCGGTCCATGTTTTTGGCTGCTGGACGGGAAATCAGAAGTTCCAAAAATTTGTTAGGATCATAACTCCCCATCTTTGTTTTTAACTGCCCTTCTGTACTTTCCCGCGAATAATCTGACCAGGGAAGTAATTGATCCCATTGTTTTTGACTTAAAGGTTGGTATTTGGAAGCTTTTCAACAGAAAAACTCAATTATTATAAGGAAGCAGACCATTTTCCTTTGCAGTTGCAATAACACTGAAAATAATTCTATTTGAGCAGTTCCCCTTGGCGGATTAAAAAAACCAGTGCTTTTTCCAATAACCAATGATTGGATCCTTCTTTTCCCTATCTTGCTCTTTGATTCACAGATAATACCCCTCCTTCGAGAGGTATTATTTAATGAAACTATTAATTTGATAATGTGGAATCCCCTTGACGATTATTTCCCCAATGAAAGGGTCCAAAACCCCAAAGGGCAGCATTTTGTCTCCTAACCCTCTTCAGTCAACAAAAATCGATACACTAGTTCTGCTTCTTCGAATAGGATTTTAAGAGCAGAATTGCACCAGCCACCAAAAGTCCAATGGGAAAAAGGTTATTCAAGAACATACGTCCAATATCCGTATCCAGCCGGGTCACAACAAAAAGAAACAGGGTGAAGCCAAAGAGTGATAAACCAGGATATAGTGGCCAGTTTCGCCTCCCTTCAGGAGCATCTGAAAGTTGCCGGTTGTGGATTAAATATACAAGAATGAAGGCCATGCCAATAAAAGAGAAAAAGAAATATCCTTCAACCCCCCATTGCTTCAGGGTAGCTTCCAGAATAACAAAAAAGCCGAGCATGATTAAAATACATCCGGGAATCAGAAAGCCCACATTTCTGCCATCTGCCGTTTTCCCGGAAGCCCAGTATACACCAATGAAGCCCCCACCCAAAATCAGAAGGGCCCATTCTCCACGAAAAATCCCCAGATTTGATAGCAGAAAAAACATACCTAGAAAAATCAAGAGTGCACCAATCCATTTTCGATCCATACTCATTCCCCCATTTCTTAACCAATTTTCTTTGATTTGTTTACTCCAAGAAACCTTCTGTCCTACCCGCTGGGCCCCCAAAACCTGCTCCTGAACACCCTGCAGAAACAACTTTCTTCTTGCAACTTCTATTTTTTCTAGCTGATCCGGGAATCCTTCCCACCAGGCAGGATATCAATGCTGCTTTTCTAATACTAATCTTTTTTTCTCTTTTCCCCTTCTTCCCAACCCTTAAGCTTCATTTAACCAACTGGGGTTCTTTCTAAAATACCCCATCTCTTTTATTCCAACTCCAGAATGGTTTTTTCCTTTGGTGCCAGTCAATCCAGTTCGAATTTTATGGAGGAGGGCAGAATTTCCCTATTGGTTAACAAAAAATCAACTGTTTAATATCCCTTTCAGTGCGGCAATTATTTCTTCTTCATTATCCTCACAACTTGCATCCCCTATTGATATACTGGGTTTGGTTTTTCCATGAAAATCACTACCACAGGTTAAGAGCAAATTATATCTCCGGGCAAAATCTTTATAAAAAAATATTTGCTTTGTACTATGGTAACTGCTATAAACTTCAATTCCTTTAATACCGCAGCCCCTAATAGCCTCCAGTAAACCCCCATTTTCTTTAACGTTTTTTCCGGGATGGGCTAAAATAGGAACGCCTCCATTTTCTTCAATAACTTTAATCGCTTCCTGTAATTTAATAAATTCTACTTCAACATAGGCGGGCTTACCCTGAGCACAATAATCCCAGTAAAAATTGACATAGGGGTTATCACTTCTAGAACCATGTTCATAATAAGGCTGGAGTAGCGAGTTTTTTTGCTCTCTATCAAATTGCATAGCAGCCTCAGCAATCATTTCCCCGGTAACTATTCCATTCTTGGATAAATCCGCAATAGTTTCATCGGAAAAATCTATCCCCATTTCCCGAACCAGCTTTATCCGTTCCTGGGAAGCAGTCTGTTCCTGAGATATAATACTTTCTTCTATCTCATTAAATTCCGGGTTTTGATAATTTATCCCGTAACCTAAAACATGAAGGTCAACGGTATCAAAAGAACAATCCAATTCTACTCCTGGAATTATTTCAATATCTTTATCTTTCCCGTACAACTCTGCTTCATGTATGCCCCTTACACAGTTGTGGTCTGTAATAGAAAAATACCTTATTTTTCTCTCTAATCCTTGATCAACCAATTCTTCCGGTTCAAACTCTCCATCATTGCTGTAGGACGAATGGATATGTAAATCGATGTAACTCATCTTTAACCTCCCTACCTAATTATCAGTTCTGTTAAATTTCATTCCACTTAACTCTTTGCAGAAATTTAATGGAAATAAGGGATGATAAATTAAGAAAAAAAGAAAGAGGGCGGGTTGGAAATACCCTGAATTGCTATATTTCAACCTCACCCCCAGGAGTACCCGGAGCAGATCACTCTTCCTTGTAAAATTTAATAAAAACACCGAACCCCAGTCGTTCCAGTTCAAACTGGACCAATTTCGCGTCAAGCCAGGAAAAATAATCTGCAAGGCAAACCTGGAATAAACCGTTGCTGTATATTTCCGCAGTATAACCTGCAGCTTTTAATTTCCCCTGTTCCCGCAGTGCATTATTTTTATGTTCAAAAGCCCCTACCTGAACCAGAAACAAACCCGGGTTTACTTCTGGACTTAATTTTTCTACCTGTTCCTGGGGCCAGCCACTGTCATCTTTTTTTTGCACAATTCTTACCGGGGTTCCAACCCGAACCATCTCAAAAAGCTCTTCAACGTCCTCATTGAACATTCTGATGCACCCTTCGGAAACAGCTTTACCTATTGAACCAGGATTGTTGGTTCCATGAATTCCATAATTGGGCAGACTTAAACCAAGCCATCTGGTCCCAACAGGATTATCAGGTCCTGGGAGGACAGGAGAAAGTCCTTTCTTGCCCCAGTCACGGGGGTAGTAGGTAGGGTAGTAGACCCTGCTGGCAATCTTAGCTTCTCCCACAGGTGTGGGTGAAACGGAAGAGCCTATGGCGACGGGGTAAACTCGAATCTTAACCCCATCCTGATAAAGAAAAAGCCGGAAATTGGAGAGTTCAATAACAATCTTTCTTTCCGGTGCTTCTCCTAAAGCAGTAAAAGACATGGTGAGAAAGCAGAGAAGCAGTGGAAGAACCAGAATTATTTTTTTCAACCCACCAGCCATTTAGCCTACCCCCCCTGCTATTATCAAAAAAGGGTAACTTTTCCCCGGGCTCAACCCGAGTATTTTCAACCCCGCAGGTTGCCCTTTCAGATTCAGCCCTGTTTCCCCAAAATAGGGTTACCCTATTTTAATTATAACCTTTCAACAGTCCCTGTCAAAGAGAACTTCAAAAAAAGGAATTTAATCTTATCGCCAGCAAAAAAAGTTCGGCAGGAAAACTTTTAGCCTGTAATTCTTTCCTGATAAAAAACAGCCCCCGGAAAAGTTCGAGGGCCAGAGTGTGTTTCTAATTGCCCCGGGTTAACCACTGCTCTACAAATAATCGGGACCTTTGGATTTTTCGGGGGTGAATAGTATCTTTTTATGAAACTGCTCTGTTTATTTTCCCTGAAACGAAGGTGAATAGACAGCATTTTCCTGCTTTACCACCCCCGGTCCCCAGCCTACCGGGTCATAACTTTTCCTGACAGCTTCTTTATTCTTCCAACCTGGCCAAAACCCTGTTTAGGTTTTCCTGGGCCTGTTCGTGGTTTAGTTCAACGGCGCGTTCATAATTATCCCTTGCTAATTCCAGTTGATTCAGGTTTTCATACACCAGGCCAAGGTTATTATAGATGAATGCTACAGGAGGGTCCTGTTCAACTGCTTTATCCAGATGTTCTTTTGCCTCCTGGTAATTACCAGTTTGGATCAGGGCCAGTCCCAGGTTATTCAGCACGTAGTAGTTTTCCGGGTTAACTTCTAAAGCCTGTAAAAAGTATTCAATAGCGGATTCATATTCGTTCACAGCCATGGCCAACAGGCCCCGGGTATTATAATAACTTTCACTGGTTGTTCTTTTTTCTTCGGGTACCTGATTCAACATTTCACTCGCCTCTTCCTGGTGCCCCTGGCGGTAAAGGACGCGGGCGTAATTGACCAGAGTGAAATAATTATCCGGGCGCATACTATAAGCTTTTTGCATATGCAGGTCGGCTTCTTCCAGTTGTTCTTTCTGCAGATAGATCATCCCCAGATAGAAATTTGCCTCCCACTCATAACCTTCTCTATCCTTGAGTTCAATAAAAAGGCTTTCTGCCTCCTGGTAATCTCCTGCGAAATAGGCATTTCTGGCCTGAAGCAGAATTTCTTCGTGTTGGCTGGCCAGCAAACTGCTGCTGACCAACAACAAAACCATCGCCAAAACTACAACTAAAGTCCTTTTATCTATCATAATCTTTTTCCTCCCAAAAAAATTCTTTAAACTCACTAAAGGGATAGACAAATTGGGGTGTTAACCGTCTCAAACTCATTGCTGAAACAGGTTGGAAATGGGTGCCCTTCCCTCTTTTCCAGCAGCTCATCAATAGCCAGCAGGCCAGGTGCTTTCCGCTGCCTTTTCAATCTCTGCCTGATGTTGTGGGTCCGAACTATTGTTTAGATGCAGGCTGCTGCCTCGAAAATGCAGGCATATGTGCCCGGGAAAATTGTTATGGGTAATTGATTGTCCTCCATGGGGATAACCGTTTATGGATCCCGCGATCAACTCGCTCCCAATTGCAACTATGACCGCTCTCCTTTCCCAGCCCCACGCCCCGCCGTATATTCTTCGCAGAACACCGGTATCCTGTGCGGTCAGCGGTTCAACATCAGCATGGTAGGTACCCCCATACCTCCGAACGCGAAAACTCAGACCCGTTTCCACATCTGTAATTATCGCTTGCCCTTCCCGGGGCAGAAGTCCTCTTACTTCCTGCCAGTGCAGGTCCTTAACCGGCAATACCTCTCCAACACCGGGTATCAAGAGCTCATCTCCCGGAACCAGCAGATCGGGGTTGGACAGGTTGTTGCTATCCCGGATATGGCTGACGGTGGTGTTCCACCTCTGGGCAAGAGCCCAGAGAGTATCTCCCCTCCGGACAGTATATAGAAAGGTTCCCCGTTCACTTTCCAGTGCGGACCATGTTTCCGAGCCCACCACGCCATCAACGCTAAGGCCAAAGAAAATCTGAGCCTTTTTTACTGCAAGCCTGGTCTGCAATCCGAAACTTCCATCCGGCGAATCTGGATAAAAACCCAGAACGGCCAGCTGTTTCTGCAGATATAGAACTTTATCTCCCGTATCACCCTCCGATAGGGAAGGTAGTCTTTCAAAAACAGCACTTGCTTGAATATTTCTATCCACAAGTACTTCTGCGGGGTTTTCTCCCCCGGAAAAGTCCCCCCTCCAGTGGGAAAACCTAAAACCAGGTTTCTCCAGGGCCCTGATTTTAATAGTATCACCATGGGAGTAAGAATCTCTTTCTGGTGAAATCTCGGTACCCCCTTCACCTTCAACATTCAGCGAAACAGTATATTCCCGGGGTGAAAAAACCGCCAGAACTTCAAGGTCTCGGTCTACCTCCAGGGTGGTCTTTGGTTCTTCTCCCGAAGCATCTCCCTTCCAGCCCGTAAATTGCCAGCCTTCTTTTGCCTTAACTTCTAAAACCAAACTCTCCCCATGCCGGTAGGTATCTTTTTGCGGAGATACTCCCAACTCCCCCTGACCTTCAACTTCACCCCGAAAACTGTATTCAATGGGTTCGAATACAGCCCGGACTCCCTTGTCATCCTTCATTTCCAGCTCCAGGGTATTAGCCACACCTGCGGCGTCCCCTTCCCAGCCCTTAAATTCCCAGCCTTCTTTTGCCTTAACTTCCAAAACCAACCTTTCCCCGTGGAGGTAGGTTTCTTTTTGTGGAGATACTTGCAACTCCCCCCGACCTTCAACTTCACCCCGAAAACTGTATTCAATGGGTTCGAATACAGCTCGGACCTCTTTGTCACCATTCATTTCCAGTAACAGGGTATCATCCGGACCCGCGGCATCCCCTTCCCAGCCCTTAAACTGCCAGCCTTCTTCGGGTTGTACAGAGACCGTGGTCATTTCGCCGCGGTCAACCGAAAAATTACCCACCCCGGGCTGCAGAACAGTCCCCCCGTCCGAGGCCTCTATTACCAGTGTGGCCTGGGGAGTATGGAGTATAAAGATGCCCAGCAAAAGCAGCACTGGAATCAAAATAAGAATAACAAAAAATGGAGGTTTGTTATCGGATTTCTTCTTTTTGAAATTTGAAGTTCTCCGCCGGGGCCCATCATATAATCTATTGTTTACAAAATAACGACTGCCACCCCGGTTTTTACCATAAGATCCTTTTCTTGAGGAATTATGGTTTTCACTCATGGTAATTATATGTACCTCCAATCAAACCAATCTCTCCGACCTTTAATAATCTATAAAGATCCTCTGAAGCAGGCCAGAAATATGCCCCGAAAGATCATTAAAAAGATTCTATACCCAAAAAACCGGAGATTATAAAGCAAAATGTGTATTTTCCAGTTTTTTTATTCAATACCTAAATACGATCAAGTCCAATTTTTCTGTAAAATCTGTAGCGGCAAAACTAGCTAGGGAGCAGGTTCAAAAGAAAATGTTTTTCAAATCTTCGAGGAAAAACTTCAGTTTTTTTATTTTCAGTTCCTCACATCTCACTTTCTTTATTCGATATCTAATGGTTTCTTCCTCCTGCTCGAGGTTAAAAATAGCATATTCAACAAACCCCAAGATGAAATCCTGCGAGGAAATTCGGTCGTTTATCCTTTTATAATTAGTTTTCAAAGCCACGAAAACCGCACCACATCATTTTGTCCTGGGAAAGAACTAGCTCGTTAAAAAGCAAATAATCACCTTGGATCTTAAAAATTGGAGATTATGAACAGAAAGATCCCCTTCCAGATGATTATCCAAAGAAGGCTAATTACCCTTTTCTGGGGACCCTTCTATCAAAATAACATTTCAGGTAATGGGTTATCACTGTTTTTGGCAAGATTTTTTTGCAGAGAATGGCGAGGAAAAACATAGTTTGCCATTAATTTTACAAGTTTTCCTAGTTCCCCCATACCCCGGCCGGATCTCCCCGAAATTTGCATCGATATACTTAGCCTTTATATTCAGGAAGTATTGGTTATATTCAATTTGAGCAAACTTTAACACCCATTCTTTGCTTTTTTTATTCGGGTTCTCAGCAGTTTTATTCCAGGATGACTGGAGGGGATTCCCTCCTTTTTTCACACTTTATTTTCCACGGCTGTTCTCTGTATTTTAATTTTGCCACAAACACCCTCTGGGGCTAGATAGGTACATTAGTGATAATTTAAGTTATAAATAACTTTTTTAGTATTTATTTATCTCCTTTACCCATAAATAAAACTTGAAATCCATTGAAAACGAAATATTTGAAGTTCGAGTCTCCCTTCCTCCGCCATTGAAAAAAGGCTAACGGGTTTGGTTTTTCCCCAGTAGCTTTTTTTTATTAGTCAAATGACCAGAATATACCGATATTTGCGTATTCCTCCCCGGTCAATTGAAAAAAGTTGTCTTCCTACCTGCGGAGGCTTCCAGTAAAGGTAACTCCAGCTCCCACGGTAGGAAATTAATAAAACTTCGAGGGGAAATTGCCATTCTGCTCTCCACCATGTTTGGTTTAATGTTCTCTGATACTCGCAATAAGAGATTGCAAATGCTCCCGCTGGCTGCTTTTATCCCCCTCGTCAAAGGCCTTCCTGTTAAATAAACTGCTTCCCATTCCCAGGGCTATAGCTCCTGCTTCAAGGTATGCTTTACAATTTTCCTGGTTTATTCCCCCGGTGGGAACTAATTTTACCCCGGAGAGCGGACCAAGGACTCTCTTGATATAAGAGGGTCCCATTGCAGAGGCCGGAAAAACCTTGACCAGGTCCGCTCCCCCGCGCCAGGCTGTCATTATTTCACTGGGGGTGAGAGCACCACATATAATGGGAACTTCTGCCTGGTTACATCCTTCGAGGACCTCCTTAGAAAGAATGGGGGTAACAATAAATTTTGCTCCTGCCCCGAGAGCTTTTTCCAGTTCTTCATAACAGGTTATGGTCCCCATTCCCATAATCAGTTCTTCGTCTTTACTGTATTCTTTTACCATATCCACTGCCCCTGGGGTATCCATGGTTATTTCTACAAGTTGGAGCGCTGTGCTTTTTAAAATCTCCAAGGCAAAATCCACCTTTGCGGGGGTCATACCCCGCAAGATGGCAATAAGTTTTTGGGACTCCACCTTTTCTATAAAGCCCTTTCTATTCATCTTGCCACTTCCTTTAAAAGGATAAGTAGGTTGCAGGGTTCTTTACCCAGATCTGTTCTATCTCTTTCTCTTCCAGTCCTTCATCAAGAAGGCGGGGGATGAATTTATTTAAAAGAAAGGAGAAGCCCGGTCCACCGCCATAAGAGGTCAGGTAAGAACGCCGCCCCATATCTCCGGAAATTAACAACTGCTTTTCATAGCCGGCATCAAGAATTTCTTTTATGAGATTCACCCGGGTTGAATCAGGACCATATTTAATTTTCCCCGGGCAATCATGCCCGAGATAAGCCCCCCGGGCAGCGATTTTTTTGTGGTACCACGGGTCAGGATTCCTATCAATATGACCCAGGCAAACCCGGTTTAAATCTACACCTTCTTCTTCCAGCAAATCAAGTTGTTCCAGTCCCATCGTGCCGGCCTCGGTATGCAGCCAGATGGGAGCACCGGTTTTATTGTGGGTCCGGCCCACCGCGCGGATCACTTTTTCTTCTTTAGGAAGGATTACATTATACCAGCTCCCTCCTTTTATAATCCCCGCTTTTAACCCGGTATCACCAACACCCTCCACAATTTCTCTGGTCATAAGCTCTGTCAGGGCATCAACATCCATCTTAAAAACCCAGTCTGGATAGAACCGACCTTTGTTAAAACCGGTTGTAAAAACAATGTGGACATCTACAGCCTCCGCTATTCTCCCCAGGGCTTCCGGGTCCCGGCCGTAATCGATGGCCGTTCCCTCCACAAGACAGTCACCTCCTGCCTCCTTAAAATATTTCAGTTCCTCAATGGCTTTTTCTTCCTGGGGCAGCTCAAAATCATAATCCTCTTTCATTGCTATAGCCGGGGGATAACAGATCAGGTGTTCGTGAGTATAGGTTGTGCCTAATTTTTCCGGGGCTACAGGACCTTTAATGGTTTGGACATTCATTCCTTCTTCCCCTTTCTGAAAAATATTTGCGGTAATCCGCATCTTCTCGCAACCTTTTCCACTTATGGACCCGCCCGAGAGAGAACCCGGCGGAAGTCCGAACAGGAAAAGAAATGGTCACACAAGAACTTCCGGATCAGGCAAGGTTCTCCTTTTTGCCGGGAACCATTGGGGAAAAAACCCGGTGTTTATCATTCCGCAGGGTAAAGGGCATTTATCTTTGCCCCCGCATCCCTGTATTCCTGGACCTTTACTTCCAACAATCCCTGTAATCCGAATTTGGATGTACAGCAGTTGCCCGCAGTGGCTTTTCCATGCCAATTCTGTCCCAGAAGAAAATAAACGATTATTAGATTTCCCCTTTTTCTGCCATAAGGGGCCGGAATCTTTTCAGGGTGATAAAACTCCCCGCAAGGTTCACTTCAATGATATCACGCCACTCTTCCACTGGCTTTTCTGCCAGAAATCGGTGCTGTCGATCAGTCCTTTTCGCATTAATCAGCAGGATATCCGGAACTCCCTGCAAATCTTTGGTATTCTGGGCAAATGCTTTAACAAAGGATCCGTCCCGAACATCAACCTTTTCAAGGTACGGTATTCCTTCTTTTTACCCGTATCCGGAAAGAAAATCCTCAGGCAAAACCATCAGTTCCTTTTTATATAGAGCAAACATTTAACTTAATTCCTTACCTCGCCAGGCATTGAGAAAGGGTTTTTCCGATTTCCCTGCTGTTACCGTTAACAACTGCTATTTTCAACCGGTTAGTCCATAACAGCAAAATCTTAACATTTGATGGGGAAAGCTATCGTTACAAGAGGGCTTATTGTATAAAAATTGCATATTGTTTGTTCCCGGGTGGTACACTTTTACTTTAGCACCCCTGTAAACTTTTCCCTTGACAAGAGCAATAGGGACTAGTTCAAAATTTTTTGTAAAATCTTTACCGGTAAAACTAGCTAGACAGCAAGTCCAAAAGAAAGCCTTTTAAAATCTTCCAGGGAAAACTTCGATTTTGTTACTTGCAGTCCCTCACATCTCAATATCTTTTTTCGATATCTGATTGTTTCCTCCTCCTGCTCAAGAACACAAACAGCATATTTAACAACTCTCAAGATCAAATCCTGCCAGGAGACACGAACGGCGATACTCTTATGATTGGTTTACAGAACCCGGAAAAGCCTTTAAAAATCAATCCTTCCTGAGAATGAACTGGCTCGTAAAACAAGAAAATAATCGGCTTGGACCTTTTAAATTGGAGATTTTGAACCGAAAGTTCTCCTTTCCACAACATTATCCAAAGAAACCTAATTTACCTTTCCTTGGGAAAAATAAATTAGGCTTCTGTGGACCATTATTTCACAATAATCTTTCAGGTAATCAGTTATCACTGTTTTTGGCAAGGTTTTTTTTGCAGAGAATAGCGGCGAAAAAACATAGATTGCCATAAATTTTACCAGGTGTCCTATTTTCCCGTTACGGTGTCCGAATGTTTCCGAAATCCTGCCTGGAACTCCCGAAATGACTATCCAAGCACCCCGAGATATGTATCAATTTATTTATCTCATTATATTCAGTAAGTATGTGATATGTTCAATTTTAACATCCTTGAGCACCCTTTCTTTGCCTCTTTTGAGTCGGTTTATAAGGGGGGTTTTTCAGGATGCCTGGAGGTAGTTCCTTTATTTTTAACACTTTATTTTCCCCCGCAATTTTATGTGTTTTTTTATTGCCACAAACAACTTTACTCTTTGAGAAATACGCATTAAAATAGGTTTGGCCTTTTCTCTCAAGACAGAAAAAGGAAAAAACTTTTTCTGGCCGGTTTTAATAACATTTGGTTTCTCGCCCTTGTTGCATTCCTTATTGCAATCTGAATTTTTCGTTTTGTTTTGTCAAAGCCATAATAGTCCGTATGTACCGTTTCAAAAGATTTCTCTAAATTTCAAGGTATTTTAATCCCCTGTGCTTTAAGGTAGGAGACCAGGTTCTGTCGTTCCCCCAGGAAAGTTTCAATTATGTCAATATGCTGTTTGACAACCTCCATAGTTCTGTTTAAAATTCTTGCCATTAACAATGGCGGAACCCCGTATATGTAA
>Ga0207421_10006237_pt1 | contig 13044 bp, 19 predicted proteins | sample SodLakKL_010_SED_4_FD_187542 | JGI IMG/M metagenome (GOLD analysis project Ga0207421, IMG submission 187542) | Alkaline sediment microbial communities from Lake Tanatar, Kulunda Steppe, Russia - 8KL_010_SED (SPAdes) (version 2) | ecosystem: Environmental > Aquatic > Non-marine Saline and...
CCTATTAAGTGTGATGGTGATCTTGCAGACCCGAGGAATAAAGATAATCCAACGTATTGGGGATATGGGGAGCCAATATAGATATGAATAAAAAAACAATAGGGCAAGGTAGAGTGGAAATTTTTATAGGGGATTCGAGGGAAACGTTAAAAGAAGTTCCTCGGAAATCAGTACAAACCGTTGTTACTTCGCCACCATACTATGGATTACGTGATTACGGTAGTGACGGACAAATAGGACTTGAATCAACTCCAGACGCATATGTGAAAAATATCGTTGATGTATTTAGAGAAGTGTGGGAAGTCTTACGTGATGACGGAACGGTGTGGCTGAACCTTGGGGATAGCTATGCAGCAAACACAAAAGGCTCCGGCGGTATGAATAGCAAGCAACCAACAAATGCAGGTAGTTTCTATTCTGCGTCGTTCGACCTTAGAGCAGCGAATCTAAAACCAAAAGACCTAATCGGCATACCGTGGCGCGTGGCCTTCGCACTACAAGCTGACGGGTGGTATCTACGGCAGGACATAATTTGGCACAAGTGTTTAAGTGGTGGGACAAGAGTGTATGCCAAAACACAAAAAGGAGAAATGCCTACCACGATTAAAGATTTGGTGAGGTTAAACCCGTCGTCGGTAAAGTTGTGGGACGGTGAGAAATGGAATCAAGTTGTGTCGTGGAGTGAAACACCAAGACCAGCAAGACCGTTAGAGGTAGTGTTGCGTAGCGGTGAAAGAATCGGATGCACAGATAACCATTTATGGCCTACCCAAAGAGGGTTGGTAATGGCTGGCGATTTAAAAAGGGGTGATATTTTACAGAAGTGTATAATTCCTGAACCCGAATGTGTGCGAACACCAGAAATGATACCTGATGATGTGGGGTATTTTGTAGGGTTATATATAGCAGAAGGTTCGCAAAGCGATGGCACAATACAAATTTCCGGACACGTTAATGAAAACGAAAGGTTAGAATGGTTGCGCCAGTTTGTAGCAAAATACGACGGTTACATTGCAGTACACAATACAAGCGGGAACGTAGCCACAATTAATATAAATTCGACAGTAATTTTAGGTTTAATTAATACTTACATTGGAGGCAAAACAGCTAAAGACAAACACTTGAATGTCAGGTGTTGGAAGAGAAGTAACAAGTTTTTAGAGAATGTTTTGCAAGGGTATTTGGATGGTGACGGCCATTGGACTGGTGAACGGTGGCGGTTAGGTTTTTGTAGCAACGATAATTGGGCGGCAGATTTGCGAACAATTTGTGCAAGAATTGGGAAGTCTATTAGGTTAAAAAGAACCAAACACACCATGACAAACAATGGAGAACGTAGGACATTTCCAGGATGGCGTGGTGAAATAAGGGATGTTCATAAAAATGACAGCGCAGAAGTAATGGCGGTGGAAAATAGCAGGGCAAGAAAGTTTTGGGACATTGCACTAGAAAAAGAACCGCATTTATTTTCATTATCGTCTGGTATCCTAACCCACAATAGCAACCCCATGCCCGAAAGCGTGACCGACCGTTGCACCAAGGCGCATGAGTACCTGTTTCTACTGAGCAAGTCGGCGCGGTATTTCTATGATGCTGAGGCGGTGAAGGAAAAATCTATATGGTACGGCAAAGATGCCGGATCAGATAAAGGCAACATCCGCTATGAGGGGAAGCGAACAGCGGCACCGAACGAGTTAAGCGGACAACAGGGATTCGCCACGATAACACAAGGCCGCAACCGCCGCTCCGTCTTCACTTGCCCGTCCGAGATGGTAAAGATGCGCGACGATCTGCCGGAAGAAACCAAGAAAAAACTTGTTGCGGAATTGTTGCGGCGCGGTATAATATGAGCATGAAAAAGAAATGCACAAAATGCGGAATCGAGCTGCCGCTGTCGGAGTTCTATCAAGACAGAGGATCGCCGCGCCCATCATGCAAGGAATGCCACAAGGCAAAGTCACAGGCATGGCGAGAAGCAAATCCCGACGCGGTGAAAGCAATGGGGCTGGCCTATCGTCTGTCAGAAGATGGCGCGGAAAAGCGCAGGGCATGGCTTGCGCGTCGGGCCAAGACGCCCGAACAGATCGAGTATCAGAAGCAATGGGCAAAGACCGAGAAGGGCAAGGCAGCAAGGCGTGGCCGGGTCAATCGGTTCGCACAGACGGAAAAGGGCGATGCGGCAAATAAGCGCAGGCACGCAAGGCGGCGTTCCGTTTTGGCGTCCGTTGTCGCCACGCTTACGGCAGGCGAGTGGTGCGATATCATGGAGGCGCACGGATACCAATGCGCCTACTGCGGCAAGCCATTTTCTGAAAGCCTGCCAGTTACACAAGACCACGTTATTCCTCTATCGAAGGGCGGGAAGCACACAAAGGACAATGTTGTTCCTGCGTGTAAGCCGTGCAACAGCAGAAAAAAGGACAAAATGCCATGATATTACTTGAAGCCAAAGACGTGCCGCCAGACCTTGCGGAGTATTTCGAGCCACTCACCGAGACAAAGCCGGATGTTTGGACAATCGCCACACAGCCCTACAGCGGCGCACACTTCGCTACGTTTCCGCCGAAACTGATTGAGCCGTGTATCTTGGCGGGTACACCGGAGAAGGGATGCTGTCCGCATTGCGGCGCGCCGTGGGAGCGGGTGGTGGATAAAACGGTGGAAGGAGAAAAACATATTTCACCGAAAGACGAATCTGCGCACAAAGCGAGGGGCGGGACTTCTTTTGATTCAAGTCGTTTACACTCACAATATTTTAACTACCGAATAGAAACCACCGGCCACCAACCAACCTGCACCTGTCCCGACCATGAGCCGATACCGTCAACGGTGCTTGACCCATTCGGCGGCAGTGGCACTACGGCAGGCGTCGCGTTAGAGCATGGCCGCAATGCGATACTGTGCGAATTGTCAGAGGATTACGCGGCGCTGATACCAGATAGAATTAATAGCATAACGGATATGCTTTTAGGGAACAGATTATTTTGACCATAAATCGAGAATGGGCTATGCCGAATAAGAACACCTTTAGCATTCCTCCTATTGAGAGACTAGTAAAGAAATACTTGACACCTACTTCTATCGATCCGTTTGCTAATGAATCGAAGATTGCAGATGTTACTAACGATATTGTGGAGGAATACAACGCTGATTATCATATGGATGCACTTGACTTTTTCAAGACTTTCGGCGATAATTCAGTGTCTACGGTGTTGTTTGATCTCCCGTATTCTCCACGTCAGATATCTGAAGTGTACAAAAAGGTAGGTAAGTCTGTGAATATGGAAACCACACAGAGTTCTTTCTGGACAGCACTTAAAAGAGAGGTAGCTCGGGTACTTAGACCGGGAGGATATGCTATCACTTGTGCATGGAATAGTGGAGGAATTGGATCGAGCTTAGGAATGACTATAGTGGAGATTCTTATGGTGCCGCATGGAGGCTGGCACAACGATACGATTGTGACAGTGGAGCGAAAGGATAATCAGATATTTTAGAGGAGCAAATAAGTGAAGATAGTATTCAATAACAAACAGGAAAAGAAACGGTTTGAAAAGTATTTACAGGAGCTTGATTCAATAGCTATTGAGTATCATAAGTCTGGAAGGGAAACTACACAGGTAGAGCTTAAAGGGTGGCTTAATCAGAGTTTCCTAAGTTCTGCGATCAAGCCAGGAGAATTTGTATTTCTTCAGGATGTAATACCTTTCTCTAAGTTCTTGAAGTCAATGGATAAGGAGGTAGCTGAACAGTGAAAGACTTTACGAATTTACCACTATTCCCGAGAGCGTATTCAACAGTAGCTCATTTGGGAAGAACAAAAGAACATAGATCAATTATTCCCGGTGAAAGCCTCAAAGAAGATATAGTGTATATGAGCACTAACGCGGGAATACCTACACTGAAAAAGGAGATATTACAAGAGCTTAAGAATCAAAACGTAGTAGAGTCGAGTAGTAAGGATAGTATATATCTCACCGTTCGGCTTATAAGCAAAAAGACTAATAGTAAGAAGGAAGAAACGAAAATTTTTTCATTGGAGGATAGTAATGATAAAGATAGTTAGAGTAGACGAAAATGCAAAAATGCCGGAGTACAAAACAGAAGGTTCATCATGTGCCGATCTATATTCGATTGAGGAAGTTACCCTAATTCCCGGTATGGTAACCGCCGTTCGAACAGGAATCAAGATGGAGATTCCAGAGGGGTTTGAAGTTCAGATTCGGGCAAGAAGTGGATTAGCTTCTAAGGGGGTGTTCCTACCAAATGGAATAGGAACGATTGATAGCGATTATAGAGGAGAAGTAAAGGTGCTTATGTCTACTATCGGCCACGGGCATCTTATTCGAGTTGGTGATCGTATTGCTCAAATGGCTGTGAAGCCGGTAAGTAAGTATCCGATGACCGAGGTTGATTCATTATCTGATACAGAGCGTGGTGAAGGTGGATTCGGCTCTACAGGAGTCTAAAATCTCCAATACATCAATTCCTAAAATAGTTGAAATTTCCTGTTGACAAACGCCGCGTATCCGTATAGAATGAACGTAGATAGTTAAGGGAAGGAGAGGAAAGGATGGAAAACAAGCACGTTAAGATAGTATTCGATGATGGCCGTGTATACGGGTATGTTGGTAAGAAGACAGGTAGCGGTGTTTGTGATTTGATAAACGATCACGAAAAAGCCGTGATAATGTCTTACGCGGTAGCGGAAAAGATGACCGCATACCTTGATCGAACAGATTATCGTTTCGTGTCAGTGGACTAAGTAAGGAAGTAGTGCATGGTGCAGCCCGTGTAGGTGAGAAACCGAGTCGGGCCGGGGTGGATTCACCCCGCCACGCTTAACTTACAAACCCAATCCAATAGGAGGACATATGGGATATACACATTTTTTTCGCCAGTATCGAGTGTTTATTGATGAAGAATGGAATAACGTCTTACGGGGTGTCCGCAAAGTATATGCGAATCTTCCGGCGTACAGTCATTCCTCAGGTGGTTATTATAATGATTACCCGTTGATTATTCACGGACCAGTCGGTGAAGGTGAGCCGATATTTAACGAGGAAAGAATCTCGTTTAATGGCGACGCTGAAAATGATCTGGACCATGAACCACTAACAGTGATGAAGGCGCCGAGGAGAGGTTTCGAATTCTGCAAAACTGAACGGAAACCTTATGACTTGTTCGTTCAAGCAGTGCTTCTCATTTGCGCTCATTATCATAACAAGTTCATCGTAACGAGTGACGGCGATGAAGATGATTGGTCTGAAGCGGTTAATTTGGTGAACCATGTGCTTGGGTACAATCTTCGTAGTCTTGAAGATGCGAATACCAGATAGGGCTAGGGGCAGAGGGCTGAGAATGCCAGCCGGGGCCGGTGAACCTCTTACACCGGTCCTCCCGCTCAACCTACAACCTAATCGGCAAGGAGGGCATATTGAACGATGTATTTTGGGAAGAGGTAGCAGCACACCAAAAGCAAAAGGAAGACCGCGAGAAGTTTTACAATGAAATTATGCAGCGTATCGTGAATGATAGGGTGTTGGATTCGTAGGCTGAGGTCGGCAATCTTAGGCAAGGTGTGGGAGGGCAATTTGTGATGTTGAATATCCGTGACCCCAAGATCGAGGGGCCTACGCGATTTGTAACGCATAAGACCCTTGGCGCGGGTGTCTTCGCAAAGACGGTGCAGACCGGTGCCTGAGCTATCAAGTTCGCTGGAAGATGCCGCAGTATAGAGCAAGGGAAACTCCAAAATGGATTGGAAATCTTGTGGGAGCATGGTACAGCCCGTGTAAGGTTATTACCTGAGTCTGGCCGGGGGTTGAAACACCCCCGCTACGCTTAAGCTTATTAATTTGGAAAGGAGAGGAAAGGATGGAAAACGAAGTTTTTAGCTTTAGCAACGATCCGTTTGGTGACTTGTCGAGAAACACTGCAAGTATTTACATTAGTCATGAATTGCTTGGACCGGAAACTCATAAGTTTGAAACTTTTGCAGAGGCAACTAAGGAAGTAAATGCTGCATTGTCGGCAATGGGAAGTGATCCCGTGTACGTATATCCAGATGTGTATGGATATGTGTGGGCAAAGAATGTGTACGGGAAAGGTGTTCCTTTTGAAATAGGGTATGAAAAATGAAGACAAATAAAAGCAAAGCGAAAGCATCAAGGTGGTATGATGATCTTCTCGGAAAGATAAACTTGTTCCATACCGGGACTATTGAAAGAGAGGACTTAGTTGCCGCAATCTCTGAATGGCAAAGTAAGATAGATGAGGATACGTATGAGAGTGAGTACGATAGTACGCTCTATTTTCCTCAAAGGGGTTCACGATGAAACGAATTGGTGGATACTGGTATATTAATGGGTATGGTCGGCCCTTCCCCACTCTGAGGGAAGCGATTCGATACAAGATGGAAATTCTGGCAGAACAGCGGGGTTGACACTTTTAGTCAATCCGTACCGCATGATAAATAAGGTTGCCCCTGCCTTACGGTAGGGGCCTTTTTTGTAACTATTAAAGTATGGGTGATGATTCCGTTAACAATGCAAGTTACATGGCTAAGGATTTAATAGATGGAGACGAATCGGTAACTGCAAGAAAAGACTTTAGTGAGCTATCACAGTATGAACTGAATTCTGCACTCCACATTATCCTCGACGATTCGAATATCTCAGATAAACGAAAGAAGGAACTCATGATGAATATTTGGAGGATTCATTATAGGGTGAAGCCTCCCTCTATCGAGGAGTTTCTTACAGTTGACTGGATAGGACCGACCGCAGAGAATTTGTATGACCATGTATTCCAATGGCTGATAGACTTCTGGCAACCACATAGTCCGTACAGGCACTTGCTTCTATCTACCTCAATTGGTACAGGTAAGAGTCTAACTAGTGCGATCAGTAGCTTGTTTGTGACTACTCATCTATGGGCTATGCGAGACCCGAAGAAGTTTTTTGGTCTTTCACAAGCTACTAGTATTGTCCATGCGCTTATTTCCTTTACCATGGAGAAGGCGGGGCAGCTATTGCTTCAGCCTTTCTTTCAGATTTTGCTATCATCTAAGAAGTTTCAAAGAATACGACAAGAGGAAAAGTTGGTAGTGAAACAGAGGGATGAATATCCTAATCAAGTGTGTTGGACTTCAGCCGGTAGAATGGGTCAGCTACAATTCTATAATGATGTTCACTATATGCTGGCGTCCAGTCCACAGAAGTTGTTAGGACTTAATATGATAAGCGCAATACTCTCTGAGATATCTTTCTTTCTTGATCAGGGATTTAGCAGTGAGTACATATGGAGGATTTATCAAGATTCGAAAGCCCGTGTACAGAATAGGTTTGAGGGTCAAAGGTTTAGTGGAACTATTATTGACTCCTCGCCTAACGATATGGAAAACTCCCCGATAGATAAGTACATATTCTCAGGTGAGGCAGAGAAGGTTCCAGAGAATTACGTTATCACGGGAGCGCATTGGGATTTCCTACCTCAAAAGTACCCCGAATACAACAAGACTGGAAATACCTTTCCGTTGTTTAAGGGATCGAATAAAGAGCCTCCAAGGATATTGACAGATACTGAGGAATCAGACTATAATGAAGATGATTTATTTAGGGTTCCTATAGACATAAAGCAGTTGTTTATCGAGGAGCCTCTTAAAAACACTAAGGACTATTGTGGATGGCCCGCAGGCAGTCACGGTAGACTTATTCAGGAGGAACAGACAATGGAAGGAATATTTACTCCACAGCTTAAGAATATCTACAAATATATTCACGCTCCTGAAAGTGAGCGGCCAGAGAAGCTTATATGGAATGCGATAAGAAGTAGGTTCTTTATAGAGCATAGTAAGGGGAAATATGAGTTCTATCGCAACGCTGGAGAAAAGCGGTATATTCACATTGATCAAAGTGAAGTGAAAGACGCTACCTCAATTACCATGCTTCATCCAGAGACGGATAAGAATGGGAACATCGTGTACATAACAGATTTCACCATCGTTATTGTTCCGGGAAAGGAACGGATTAATCTTGATGCTATTCGATTCTTTATGATGGACTTGAGGGATATAGGAAGGATTAACATACGACGGATTACGTTAGATCAATATCAATCATCAGCTACGAGGCAATATCTCAAGCAAGAGGGATTTGACTGTGAGCTTCTTTCGGTTGATCGTGACATTAATCCTTATAGGGTGTATATTGGAAAGATCAATGGTGGGCGTATACGATGCGGGTATAACATCTTTCTCAAAAACAATTTGAAGTCTCTTCAGGAAGTTACCCTAAACTCAGGAAAGAAAAAGATCGATCATATTAAGGGTAAGATTGTCGAAGAAGATGGAGCAAACTGGGGAACCAGCATGATGGGGCGTTATGCAAAAGACGTAACTGACTCTCATTGTGGTGCGCTTTGGAGTTGTATACACCATCATGATACCCCACCGATGTATGTATGGGAAGAGGATAAGGAGATTGGTATAGAGGATAAAAGCCCGGAGAACATCGATAAGAATTTCAAGTCTACTGTGAAGAAAAAGATGCTTAACGAGATAAAAGAAAAATATGGCTATGTAGTAGCCTCTTGACATTAAATACCATAGGAGAGTATTATGAGTGACGAAAAGAATACAGAAACTGTTCAGCTTAATGAAAAGCAGGTAAGCAGGGAAGAGCTTGAGCGAGAAAAAGAGAAGGCTAAAAAAGAGCCTGATGTTACCATTGAACAGACTGGACCGAGTACATATAAGAAAAAACTTACTGGCTAAGGAGGGATAATGCCGGACACTAAACCGCCGATAAAGTTCAATAAAGAGGATAAGAGGGTTATTCAGGAGCTTCATCTTCTTACGGGTAAATCCTTTGAAGATTGCAGGGAGTTTCTTGAAGGGCTTGCCACGATGTGTTTGTATCATTATCTTGAAGATTCTCACGTTCATTTCCCGTTGATCGGGAACTTGTCTGTAGTGTATTCTGGCGATCAGGTTACAAACAAAGGCCGCGAAGCTAAGATTAATACCAGCTTTGAACCTGATCCGTTTTTGAAACGTATTATAGGTCAAACCGTAGACGGGGATGAAACGGACATTGAGAAACAGGTTCGTTATCGAATTGCTAAGACAATGAAAGCATTTGTGGATGAGTAAGCCCATGGATAAATTTTATCTAACTGAAGAAGGCGAGCGTATAAAGAAGTTTGACTACATAACCGACTCCGACGGTGAAACTGTAGTAGTACCTACTAAAGAGTGGAAGGAGTATAAGCAAAGGAAAGACTTTGAAGATAAGCTTAAGATACAAGGAATACGTGTAGACTCATGGGGGCTTGACTTTGACGATTACATAGGCGAAGATGAGAATGGGAACATTCCTAAGCTTAGAATGTATGTAGATGAATTTGAAGCTAAGTTTAGGTCAATTCATCTTTATCTATGGTCAAGGAAGAACGGTACTCAGAAGTCTACTATCGCCAGTATTATTGCAAAGCACTTGATTCGTAAAAAATTTGATGCTAGGTTTACTCTTATGTCTAATCTTCTTAATATGCTGGAGCGGGAGAAGTTCGATCCTACTCTTACAAAGAAGCTAGATGGATACCGCAATTGTGACTTTTTGGTAATAGACGATTCGTTTGATAAGCATAAGGTTACTGTATACAAAAGTGGATATCAGTTGCCGTTCCTTGATACCTTTTTGCGTAATAGGCTGGAGATACAGGGGCTTGCTACATGTTTTACTTCTAACTGCCCGCCTGAAGAAATTTCGAATGCGGGGTTTGATACACACATGGAAAGCTTAGTGGTTCGATCTACTGAGGCTCTTGAGTTTACAGACGATTACACAAAAAAGGATGATTTCAAGGATAGCGTTTTTGATAAGAAGGAGCCGGATAACAATTGCTAGGTATAGTACGAGTAGAGCAACAAGTCTTGAATTGTGTTATTCAAGACCCGGAGTTAGTATACCGGTTTGATCGAGACTACTTTGTTTCTTCTCTTGCTTCAGACCTATTCTACACCTTCAAAAGTCTGTATGAAGAGGGACTAGGATTTTCTACCGATAACATTATCGCATGGGGAAATGAACGTAATTCTTCAATTACTAAAGATAACATTGAGCGGCTTAAGGAAATTGACTTTGAACTCGAACATTTCGAAAGTTACTACAAGTCTCTAAGAAAGAACTTTGCAAAAAATGAGATAGAGCATAAGCTTCTCAAAGATACGCTTGTTGAAACAAGCAAGAAGGGTGAGCTTGATATAAATAAACTCGACTCTTTAGTATCTGAGATTCAGACAAACATCGATATCGTTCAAGGCCGCGAAACAGTTCTCATAGATGGGAAGGGGTTGTCGGCTGCATATGAGGGGGAGTTGATTCAGCGGTCTAAGGGTATGAACCTATACTCTACCGGCGATAGCTATTTGGATCACCATCTTCCTAATGGATTTCCTCCAGGGCAGATAACAATAATTTTTGGTGCTACAGGTGTAGGTAAGTCGGTGTTAGGATTGAATCTATTTGATCGTCAAATAAAAAAGAAAATACCTTCACTCTATATATCACCAGAAATGGATAAGATAGCTACGATGGATCGTCTTATAGCTAAAAGGCTTGACGTACCTCAAAGTTTCCTATTTCCCGCACAGGGAGAGAGTAGGCTTGATAAGACCGCGCTAGAGGAGTTTAGGAAAGAAAAGGCTAAGCTTGAGAAAGAGCATAGATTCTTTTTTGTGGATGAGCCTAACATATCGATGAGCGATGTGGAGTTTCTTATTCAAGAGTCTAAGCGAAGGATTAGAACAGAGTATCTTGTAGTAATGATTGACCTTCTTACTATGGTTACCGATATTGGTGAAACGGCTCAGGAATTGGAAACATCTATGAATCGTCTTAGCGCAATAGCGAAAAGGAACAATGTACACATCGTAGGGATAGTTCAGGCAAACCGTAAGACCGATGATGCTACAGTTCGATCTATAGAGCATATAAATAATCTTCGTCCTACTCTAAACAATATAAAGAACTCTCATGCATTCAGCGAGCGATCACGATTGGTGTTAGGGGTATTTCGTCCGCTATACTATATGCAAAGGTTATTTCCCGATGATCCGAGAGTAGAAAGAGAAACTGATATTCTGCAATGTCAGATTTTGAAATCCAGTCAAGGTCGCGTAGGACAATTAGTTCAATATGTATTTGAAGCTGAGAAGTTTAGTCTTAAGCCGTACGTTGAAAACTCTGAGGATGTGAATCAGGAAGAAACTCCGGTAACTGAGAATGAAAATACAGAGTATTGACAGTTTGCTAAAATCCGTATAGGATTATCGTCGGAGGGAGTATGATAAACAGTGTATTTGAGATAAAGAACTTTTGGGATAACGTATACCCAAAACTTACTAATGATGAGGTAGGATTCGTAAGTCTTAGCGCTCGCAAGAAGTATCTTCATCCAGAAGAACGAGAGTTCTATGGGCTTAAGCGAACAGAGATGTTTCAACGGAGAATCTTTCGAAACTTTAGAGAGTTTTACAGTATTCTTACTCAATATGAGGCGTGTTTAGACGCGGGCGCGTATCATACAAATGTGGGAGAGCATGATGATTTTCCTGAAAGGGGTATTCCTAAGAAATGCGTAGTATGTTACGTGAACATTAATCCTACTTCTATGAAAAAAGCGTCTATGGAGTTTGCTAAAGATGTTATAGATTTTTCAGGTAATCCGGATACATCTCTTTATAGACATGCTTTGTCTAAGTTTCATAATCGAATACAGACTTCGCGGTCACGTAAGGTATGGATCGATGTAGATTTCGATACAGAAAAGTTTGAGATTGTGAGTGACTTCTTAACATATCTGAATGACAACAAGGTTAGCTATCAGGTAGTCCACACAAAGAGTGGATTTCATGTATTGCTTCTTCGAGATACTATTCATATTAATTTTCACCAGAAGGTGCAGGAATTAAATAAGAAGGTCGCTCCAGATGGAGAAGTAGTAGTTAACGATAATGGGATGATTCCTGTTCCCGGCACGTATCAGGCTGGAGCCGCAGTATCCCTTGTCGAAGGGTTTTCGTATTGACAAAATGAAAAAAGACGTTTATAATTTTATAAATTTATTAAGAAAGGGAGAACGATATGGTTGAATATGCAGATTTGCCGACAGTTCCTATTAAGGAAGCGAGGGAGGAAATTGAGTTTCCGATTCGAAGGGAAACCGCGATTAGTGAGAAAGGTCATTTGAGTACGTCTAAGGATGTGGTTATTCATGATGAAACCGACGAGATTATAGGACTTGTAAGTAAGAAGCGGCCTAATATTCATTATACCGAGATAATGGACTGGCTAGTAGATGAGCTTAACAATCTCGGGCATAGTTATAAGCTTAGAGAGAGTGTACTTGATAAGTCCTGGAACTTTCATCAAGAGTATGTCATTGATGCTGATGTTGATGCGCCGGACGGTGAAAATATTAGCCCTATAGTATTTGTGAAAGCGAGCTATATTGGAACCCCCATGCAGATGGAGTTTGGTACTTTCCGATATACTTGTTCTAACGGTGCGAAAGTAGGTAATATTATTGACAACATCAAGGTATCCGCTAAGGAAGCACGCGATCTAATGCGGCATACTATTCGAGATGAAATACGGGCATCACTCAATAAGTTCGATCTTGTAAGCAAGCAATATAAAGAACTTTCTGATTCAGATTGGACCCCGTATCTTGAATCTTTTATTCTAAGCGAGACTATTCCTATCATGATTCGTAAAGGCGTGTTAGAATTATTGGCTGAAACTGGGGATGTGAATCTTACAGTGGATAAGCTTAAATCCTTCGACTTGAAGGAAGCAGGTACTGAGCTTTACAATGTAGTTTCTAGTCAAAGTGCATGGTATCTGTACAATGTTATCACTCAGATTGCTACACACAAGTCTCGTGGAGCTTCCAGTCGAAAAAGTAAGTTTAAGGCTGTAAGTGAGTTTTTCGAGATATAGCGGACTGTAAAAAGCCCCCATGCGTACGGGGGCTTAC
>Ga0207421_10006238_pt1 | contig 13043 bp, 12 predicted proteins | sample SodLakKL_010_SED_4_FD_187542 | JGI IMG/M metagenome (GOLD analysis project Ga0207421, IMG submission 187542) | Alkaline sediment microbial communities from Lake Tanatar, Kulunda Steppe, Russia - 8KL_010_SED (SPAdes) (version 2) | ecosystem: Environmental > Aquatic > Non-marine Saline and...
TGAAAACTCGCTTCGCCTCCGGCTCCGCTCAGACATTCAGGGTGCCTGGCTTATCTTCGCCTCGAGCTGGCACGCCCCCTCACAATTGTTGCGCGAGGGGTATCCCCCGACCCTCCAAAATGCGTCAATTATTAGCCTTGTATAACATCTTGGGATACCATGCGTTATAATCCGGAGAATGATGCGCTTCCTGCGTCAGCACATCCTATGGGTTTTTGAAAACACTCACATACAACCCCGGTATCAGGATGAATCACTACGGAAATATTTCAGGAAAGAAAAATGCGGCTCAAGGGATAAAACGAAGGGGGTCCGGCCCCTGGAAACGGGGCCGGACCGGGTGGATGCTACATCATGCCGAGTTTGTACTTCATGGAGTTGAGCGTATTTTTCATGAGCATGGTGATGGTCATGGGGCCGACACCGCCGGGGACCGGGGTGATGGAGCCGGCGATTTCCTTGGCTGCATCGAAGTCGACATCGCCGCGAAGGATCGCGACCTTCTTGCCGGTCTTCTCGCTGATCTTCTCGCCGACACGGTTGACGCCAACATCGACCACGCAGGCCCCCGGCTTGATCCATTCCGGCTTCACCAGGCCGGGAACGCCCGCGGCAACAATCAGGATATCCGCACGCTTGCAGTGGGATGCAAGGTCCTTGGTCCGGGTATGAACGATGGTCACGGTGGCATTGGCGCCGGGACCTTTCTGGACCATCATGTTGGCGATGGGCTTGCCCACGATGTTGGATCGGCCGACAACGACCACTTCCGCGCCGCTTGTTTCAACACCCGCCCGCACGATCATTTCCTGGATGCCCGCAGGGGTGCAGGGGGCGAACTTGACCTCGGATCCGCCGATCATGAGACGGCCGACGTTTACGGGATGAAAGCCGTCCACATCCTTGTCCGGATCGATGGCATTGAGGATTTTCTTGTCGTCGATATGGTCCGGCAGTGGGAGCTGGACCAGGATGCCGTGAATGGAGTCATCCTTGTTGTACTTGTCGATGAGCGCCAGAAGATCCGCCTCGGAGATGGTTGTCGGCTGGTTGTCCTGAATTTCCTTGAACCCCAGGCGATCGGCCGTCTTGATCTTGAGCGTAACGTAGGATATGGATGCCGGGTCCTCGCCCACCAGGATGGTGACAAGACCGGGCACAACACCCTTTTTGTCCTTGATTTCCTTTACTTCCCCTGCGATTTCCTCGAGGATCTCCTCGCGGATGTCGGTTCCCTTGATCAGTTTTGCGGTCATGTTGAACTCCTTTTCGTTTATAGTGTTAAAAAAACCGTCAAACAGCACGTTGAATCATGTTTTACAATGGATACGGCATTTGGCCGAGCCCCGTGTCTTCGGGTATCTGCAGCATGATATTCATATTCTGGACCGCCTGCCCCGCCGCGCCTTTGACCAGGTTGTCGATAACCGACAAAAGGATCAGCCGGCGACGGCTCCTGTCCACCACAAAGGCGATATCGCAGTAATTGGTCCCCCGCACGCTGCGTGTATCCGGCGGTCGTCCGGAACCCGATACACGAACAAACCGGCGTCCGTCATAATAGCTCGAAAGGCATGAATGGATGTCCGCGTCCGAAAAGTCCCCGGTAAGATCCGCATATACAGTGGTTTCCATGCCCCTGCTCATGGGCACGAGATGGGGAACGAATGTGATGTCGACGGGGTCGTTGGCAATACGGCTCAGCACCGCCTCCATTTCCGGCTCATGGCGGTGGGATGCGACCTTGTATGCCTTGAAGGATTCGGCAACCTCGCTGAAAAGCGACACAACGGACGGGGAACGGCCCGCACCGCTCACTCCGGACTTGGAATCGGCAATGATTGTGGATGGATCGATCAGTTTTTCCCGGAGAAGCGGAACCAGGGGAAGCAGCACGCTTGTGGGGTAGCAGCCGGGATTGCCGACTATTCCGGCACTCCGTATTTCTTCGGAGAAGACCTCACAGAGGCCATATACGCCTGAAGCCGCCAGGTCTTTAGCCGTATGCCGCGTGTAGACGGTTTCATAGACGGCCGGATCCGAAAAGCGAAAGTCCGCGGAAAGGTCGATCACCCGTTTCCCGCGCGCAGCCAGTGCAGGCACGATTTCCATGGGGATCGTATGAGGAAGGGCCGTAAAGACGATATCGGCCCGGTCGCACATTGCATCGGGATCATAGGCTTCGCAATCCAGTTCCACCACGCCGGTAAAGGACGGATAGATCTCATGAATGCGCGTTCCTGCGTACTGGCGGGAGGTCAGCACCGTCAGCTCGACCTCCGGGTGCCCGGCAAGAAGCCTGATCAGTTCCGCACCGGCGTATCCGGTTGCACCCGCGATACCGACTTTCGTCATCAATCCTCCTGTGGCCAAAACGGATGGTGATTCCTGTATGACTGCGCAAAGAAAGGGCTTGTGCCGCCGAAATGAATTCACCTATGGATATCAGAGCTCAAAAGCAATTTCAAGGCGTTTTCGTACAACTACCGGAAAGGCGGCTGTCAACGGCTGCATATTCGTCATGGAAAGCCGCCTTCGGGTCGAAATCGACCATTTGCATCCCGTTTTCGGAAAAACCCAGGGCATGGAGCGGGTCGATAAAAGCGGACCTGTCCAGCCGGTTCAGGCGATGCCAATCCAAGCGTTCCGGGTCGGGCAGAAAACCGGCGTGCAAGAGGCTTATGTGAAAGTGCGGCGGCAAGGGGGTCCTTTCCGGGTCGGCAGGTGCGATACGCGCTATCAGATCTCCCCTCCGGACGGCATCGCCGGTCGATATCCCGTTTGCTGGCAGGACGTGGGCATAGAGAATGACCGGGTGCGAAGCACCATCCGGATCGGAAATGCCCCGATCTCCGGCAGGTTCATCCGGGGCAGAAACAGGGGCAGAAATGGGGGTACAAATGATTGTTTTGCCGATAAAATCGTCAATGACCGAGACGACCCGGCAATTGTCCGCTGCGGGGATGAACGCCCGGTGATCAAGCCGCAGACGCCTTGCATCGCGATTCTCGAACAGGCACACATCGAGTCCCTCGTGCGAAAACGGTCTTGGACGTCCGTCTCCCCACCAGGAATTTTCGCTCAGAAACAGCATCCCCGGAAAGAAGAGCCACCGCCGGAAGCCGGCCGCATCAAGTCCGTTTGATTCGATCAGCCTGCGTGCGAAAGTCGTTATCACGTTCGGTGCATGGCGATTGCAGGCGGACATCAGACGGCCCCGGCCTCCCGCGCGAGCGCCTCGTATCGCCGGGCTTCCTCGACTTCCCCCTGGCTGTGCAGGATAGCGGCAATCCGGTTGAAGTACACGGCCCGGTTGTCGGCATCCTCCTGAGCAAGACCGAGGTAGATCTGAAGCAGCCTGGTGGAAGTTTCGCCCTCCTGGTAACAAAGCTCCGCATAGCGGCGCTTGAGAAATGGATCGGCGCGGCTGCCGCAGGAAAGGCACGTGTTGATGACCTCGGCGTAAAGATCCCTTGCTGCCTGGGTTTTGCCGGAGGCTTCAAGCGTCTTGGCAAGGGCCCGGCCTCCGATTTCGTCCTTTCCGTGGCGATCGATCAGGTCCTGGAAAACCGATTCGGCCCCGTCATAATCCTTCCGCTGGTAGTGATTTTCGCCGAGAAGCAGCAGCAGGGATTTTGACTCCCGGACTTTTTCCGGGGCGCTGGAAAGCAGCGCATCCACCTGCCCAAAATCCTGCTTCTCCCAATACATCTCGCACAATAACTGATAGGCCCGGGTCTGCTCCGGGTTTTGGGATATGAAACGCTCCAGCAGACCGACCGCATCCGCCTGCCGCCCCATATGGATATACGCGGTGGCAAGCTCCAGGGGAATCAGGTTCGGCCCGGGATTTTCCTCCATGGCATCTTCCAGGCATCCCGCTGCGAATTCGAAATCCCCTTCGTTCAGGGCGACGTAGCCGGCCACGAACGAAGCGCCGTATCCCCTGTATGCTTCCTGAAGGTCGGCCGGCAGCGCATTGGTCAGGATGTCGAAGACCTCCAGGTCGTATTGTTCGTCTTCTTCCGTATATTCGTCATCATCATCCGCATCATAGCCGGCATCGCCGGATACGCCGGATGCGCCGCCGGCACTGCCGGAAGGCAACCCGCCGGAAATGGATCCGCCGGCTATGGATCCTCCGGAAGCCTGCATGCTTGCAGCTCTGCTGTCCGCCGCCGCCGCCGGACCGGCCATTCGCCGTTCGATTTCACGGGTCAGGGCGGGATCTTTCGCCAGATCCAGCGCCAGTTCGTAGAGTTCCCGCGCATCTCTTTCTTCGCCCGCATTCTCCATGGCGGCCGCGTTTTCCATGTGACCTGCGGCAAGGTCGTTGGATGCCCGGGCCAGCTTTTCTTCCAGCCGACCCCGGATATGGCTCTTTTCCGGAAAACGCGTATCGATCCGGTAGATGGCCTTTTCATACTCAATAAGCGCGTCACCGAAGGCGCCGGCACGACTGCATTCATCCCCCTTCAGCTCGTGCGCCTCGGGGTCCTTGCCGAATAAAAAATCGAATATTCCCATCAATCCTCCGAAAAATCCGTTCGGGCGAAAAATCCGTTCGGGAACCGCTATACGGACCGATCCTTATCCGCAAGCTCCTGTTCCAGCTTCTCAATTCTTCTGCTCAGGCGCTCCACGCTCCGGTTAAGCTCCCGGATCTGGTCCCGGTCCGCCAGGTTCATTTTTCGCAGCGTCTCGTCGACCCGTTTGTCGACACTGCCGGAAATCCACTCATTGAAATGCTTCCGGTACCGGTCGACCTCATCCTTCAACCCCCTGGTGTCCAACGCCTCGAGTTCGCTCTTTTTCCGGCGCAGCGTCGATAAAAACCGGTCGACTTCCTCCCTGGGTCCGGCGCCGAGCCCTTCCCGTATGGATTCAAGGCGTCTGCGTCCCTCATCGAAAACCGTCTCCCCTTTTTTCAGAAGCTGCGCCAGGACGGTCTCGACCGTGTCCCGGGAAGGCCCGCTATCGGAGGCTTCGCCGGAACCGGATTCGCGTTCGGCAAACTGGGCCAAAATCCTGTCCGTTATGTCCTCGCCGGTCCGGGTTTCCATTATGGAAATTTTCTCTCCGGCGCCGACCAATTCGGCGATCCGGTCCCGGGTGATGTAATTTTTGGCTACGGTATCGTAATACCGGCCGTTTGCGTAGCGCTTGATCAGGTACATGAAATGGCCCTCCGGTTTGGATTGGGATTGTCAGACGCCCTGAAACATTGATGAACGCCGAAAAGTCCTGTATCTGCGTTACGAGTGCATCAATATTTCAGGCGAAATTTCGGATTGCCTTTGCGCTCCGGCGCGCCTATATTGGATTTATATTGGCTCTCAAACTGACTCTATGGACGCTTTTCTGCAAATGAACCCGATGGATTCGCAGGCATCGGTTTTCAACTTAAAGACTACGACGCACTGTATTTTCTGTCAAGACGATATGCACGGATACGGACGACCGCCGGCGTGCATTCCGGCGGCATAAGACCAACAGGTGAGCCCACGAATCCATGACGGAGCGACAGCCCTTCAAACCGATTATAGAGCGGGCGCTGATACTGTCCGGCGGCGGTGCCCGCGGCGCATACCAGGCCGGGGTCCTCGGGTTCCTGGCGGAAGCCGGCTGGTTGCCGGATCTGGTCTGCGGGACATCCATCGGCGCCATCAACGCGGCAGCCTGCGGTTCGGGACTCGACCCGGAAGAAATTGCCGGACTCTGGTATGCCTATGACCGAAGGGCGCTTCAGCGTTTTTCTCTTCGCACCCTTTTCATCCGCTTACGGGAGAACCTCCGGGGCGGCCGCGGATACCGGCCGCTTGCGGATACCGAAAATACGCGGGCCGTTTTCGAAAAGCACATCGATACGGACAAACTTCGGAACAGCGAAACACGCATCCTGATTTCCGCCATCAACATGCATACCGGACGGGTCCGCTATTTTTCCAACAAGGTCATCGGCATCGATCATCTCATGGCAGCTGCCGCCATTCCCCTGTTCTTTCCGTGGCAAGTCATCGATCGGACTCCTTACTGGGACGCCGGCCTGATGGTCAACACGCCCATCGCCCCCGCTCTCGGCCTCGGCGCGCGGGAAATCATCGCGGTTCTTCACTCCCCGGTCGGCGCGTTTGAAACGGAACTTCCGGAAAGCGGCCTCCAGGCATTTGAACTGGCCATGGAGCACATGCTCGCCGGCTCCTTTATAACCGGCCTGCCGGACGATTCCTGGGACGCCGGGCCGGATGAAAGTGAGTATGAAGGACCGCCCGTTGGGTCCCCCCGGATGAATCAGGCCGCAAACGGGGTCAAAGTCCATACGGTGGCGCCGCCGCAAATGCTTGGGATCTCTTCCATGTTCAACTATTCCAATGAACAGGCAAAATACCTGGTGCGGGAGGGGTACGGAAATGCGAAAATGCAGCTCGGCCCCCTCCTCTGAGGGGCGGACGGAAAACACCCGGTTCAGGCATGCCCAAACCCGCAAACCCGAATGAAAACAACCCCAAGGAGCCTGGCATGACGACCATCCGCAAGCAGATTATCGACCTGCTGGAACAGAACGACCACGATGTCCGGGAAATTTCGCAGCTTTTGGGAATCAGCGAAAAAAACGTCAATGCCCACTTCCCGCATATTGAAAAGACGGTCTCGTCAATGGGGAAAAAACTGGTGGTGATTCCGTCGTCGTGCATGGCGTGCGGATATCGCTTCAAGGACCGAAGCCGTCACGCCCGGCCGGGAAAATGCCCGAAATGCAAAAGCGAACGAATCCGCAAACCGCGTTTCACCGTGGGATAGAAGGGACAGAAAGGCTCAGGAAGAGACGGTTTCGGAAATAAGACTCCGGAGAAGCGCCAGGGGGATCGTTTCAATGACGGCCTCACCGATTCCCCGCAGCAGCACGAAATGAACAATATCCCCCCGGCGTTTCTTGTCACGGCCCAGGGCCTCGACAACCGCCGCTGCGTCCGCATCCGCACGAACAGGAAGATCAAGCGATCCGAGCAGATTTTCGAGCCGCTCCATGGCACTTTGTGAAAGCAGCCCCTTTTCGGCAGAAAGCCGCGCAGCGAAGGCCATGCCCACGGAAACGGCATGGCCGTGGCGCATCCCGGTCGTTTTTTCAAGGGCATGGCCCAGGGTGTGCCCGAAATTGAGCTTTCGCCGCTCGCCTGCTTCCTTTTCATCACGGCCCACAACACCGGCCTTGATTTCCACGGATCGGGATACGATCGCTTCCATAACCCCCGGATCCAGATCCAGGGCTTTTCCGCCAAGGCGCTCCAGCTCGCTGAAGTACGCCTCATCGGCAATGGCGCCGTGCTTGACGATCTCCGAAAACCCGCAGCCGAGCTCGGATGCGGGAAGCGTCGCGATATGCCGGGGATCGCAAAAGACGATCTCCGGCTGGCTGAACGTGCCGATCATGTTCTTGTAGCCCATGAAATTGACGCCGGTCTTTCCCCCGACCGCGGCATCGACCTGCGCGAGAAGCGTGGTAGCCATGTATCCGAAACGCACGCCCCGCAGGTAGGTCGAAGCGACAAACCCGGTGATGTCGCAAACGATCCCGCCGCCGATGCCCAGCAGAAACACCGAGCGGTCCGCCTCGGCCTCCACCAGCCGGGCACAGATATCCCGAACCGTGTCAAGGGTTTTAATCCCCTCACCCGTGCCGACGGGGATGACGGCATGGGCATCGGGAAACCGGTGCCCCCATATCCTTTGCACATTGTGATCCGTTACGATGACCAGGGGGCAGTCTTCCGGCAGGAAACGGACGGCTTGTTCCATCACCGCTCCCACCAGGATCCGGGATCGGCCGCTCCGGCCCGCGATTTCATGGATTCGCACGGATTTATTCTCCTGTTTGGCATCGTCTTTTTTACACGGATTCCCTGGACAGATCGAAAATCCCCCTCGCCTGGCGGCAAAGGATTTCAAACTGCCAGGGGAGCAGGGACTGCCCGCCGTCGCATTTCGCCGTCTCCGGGGCATTATGGACCTCGACCATCAGGCCGTGTGCGCTGACTGCCGCTGCCGCCCGCGCCAGGGGCATCACCTGGTCCCGGTATCCGGCGGCATGGGAGGGGTCGACGATGACGGGAAGGTGACTTTCCCGCCGGACCACCGGGACGGCGGACAGATCCAGGGTGTTTCGGCTGTGGCGCACAAAGGTCCGGACCCCTCGTTCGCACAGGATGACGTCCGGGTTCCCTTCGGTCATGATGTATTCGGCTGCCATCAGCCATTCATCCACCGTGGCCGACATACCCCGTTTCAGAAGCACCGGTTTCTTCGACTCGCCGGCGCGGCGCAGCAGGCTGAAATTCTGCATGTTGCGGGTGCCGATCTGCACGATGTCCGCGTAGGCCTCGACCATATCGAAACAATCGAGGTCCATCACTTCGGTTACGATGGGCAGGCCGTATGCGTCTCTGGCTTTTGCAAGAATCTTCAGGCCTTCTTCCCCCAGGCCGTGAAAGGCGTAAGGAGATGTACGGGGCTTGAACGCACCGCCGCGAAGAATATCGCCGCCCGCGGCCTTTACCTGACGGGCAATGGCCATCACCTGCTCCTCGCTTTCCACCGCGCAAGGGCCCCCGATAATCACGAGGCTGTCACCTCCGATCACCACGTCCCCGATGCGGATCAGGGTATCCGCCGGATGAAACTCCCGGCTTACCAGCTTGTAGGGCTTTGTGACGGCAATGGTCTCCTTGACGCCGGGCAGCGTAAGGAACAGGGACTCATCCACGGCCCCCTGATTGAACAGGACGCCGATGGATATCCGCTCGCCGCCCGGAATGGGACGCGCCTTGAATCCGTGCGTCTCCACTGTCCGGATAACCTGATTTACCTGTTCTTCGGTTGCGTCCCGGCTCATGACAATCAACATGAATGCTTCCTCCCGTTATGACAGTGCTACAAAAAAAGCCGCGAGGTCCCTGTCGGCCCCCGCGGCTTTTCTGCTTCTATCCGTATCAGATCACGATGATACCGGTATCGGGGCGCAGCCGTACTTTCCGGCAATGCACCACCAGCACCATTTTCCGGCAAACGCCATATCCGTGATCTGTTTTTCCGTTTCCACCATCTTTTTGCCCCATCTGCCGTCCGCTTTGCCCGACACACCCCCTGCCGGTACGGCCAGGGTATCGTCCGGCGATTCGGCGAAAATTCAACAGCAATTGCCAGACGTACTTATTACGGGGTATTGTCCATTTCGTCAAGAAAAAAGAACAGCGTTTTGTATCGACGGTTTCCGCGCTACCAGCGGAGCAGGCCCAAAACCCCGTAAGCGATCAGGAAAAACCCCACGATATACCGAAGAAACCGCGGGACGGCCAGGGCCAGCACACCTGCAACAAGGGCGATGATATATTCGATGTCAGGATGGATCTGCATAATTTTCTTTTCAGCCTCTTTTATTCACCGGTAAACTTCGGGCTTCGTTTTTCCATAAACGCGGTAAAGCCTTCGATGCAGTCCTTGGAGGAAGCCACGACGCCGCTGCCTTCGAGTTCCTTTGCAAGCCCTTTATCCAGGCCCTCATAGATTCCATCGGCCATGGCTTCCAATACGCACCCCACCGCTATGGGGGGGCGTTCGGCGATCTTTTGCGCAAACGCATTCACCTCCGCCATGAACTGCTCCGGCGGATGCACCGCGTCTACCAGGCCGATTTCCAGCGCCTCACCCGCGGACAGGCGCTTGCTGAACAAAATCATGTCCAGGGCTTTCGGCTTGCCGACGATTCGCATGAGGCGCTGCGTACCGCCCCATCCGGGGATGATGCCTAAGTTCAACTCGGTGAGCCCGACCTTGGCCTTGGGATTATCCATCATGATGCGAAAGTGGCATGTCATTGCCAGTTCCAGTCCGCCGCCCAAAGCATGGCCGTTTATGGCGGCCACGATCGGCTTGGGGAACCGGTCGACACGGGTCCACAGCTTTTGGCCCAGGGGGCCCGACGTGGCCGTGTTTGCCGCGTCCGACACATCGAAGCCGGCCGAAAAGCACTTCTCTCCAGCACCGGTCAGAATAGCCACCCGGATGTTTTTATCCTTTTCGATCTCGTCGAGGATCTTTTCGAAATCCCGGAGCGCCGCAAGGCTCCAGGAATTGGCGGGCGGCCTGTTAATGGTGATGGTTGCGATGTGTCCTTCCACATCAAGCATCATGGTGTCCAACTGCATGACAATTTCCCTCCCTGCATCAGGTTGTTAAGAAAGTGGCTCAGCCGCTTTAAACCCCGCCGAATCCGTCATCATCGATATCGATGGCGGCAGCGCTCATCTTTTCAATAGCGGCCATTTTCCCCATGGTTTCAGGCATCATGGTATCCATGAAAAACGCCATGGTTTTGATCTGCCCGTTATAAAAGGATACATCTTTTTTCTTCGCCCCCTTTTCAAGCTTCCGGGAGGCTGTAATACCGCGCCATACAAGCATCCATGCCATGATGACATCGCCCATGGCCTCCAGAAAGGGAAGGGAGTGGGCGAACGCGGTCTTTACCTCGGCGGACCTTGCGGTTTTTCCAAGCTTGAGGGCGATAGCGCCAAGCTGCTGAATCGCTTGACTGAGTTCGGCGCCATGCGGTTCCAGGCCGGCAATCGCTGAGGCTTCGTCCGCGGTCTTTTGCATTTCACCGAGGAAATCCATGAACACGGCACCTTTTTTCATGCCGATTTTCCGGCCCAGAAGGTCCATGGCCTGGATGCCGCTCGTTCCCTCGTAGATCGATGCGATCTTGCAGTCCCGCGCATACTGCTCGACCGGGTAATCCTTGCAGTAACCGGCGCCGCCATACACCTGCATGGCCTGAACGCACACCTCGTAGCCGAATACGGCGAGATAGTCCTTGATAATCGGCGTCATGAGATCGTAGAGGTCGAGGTACTTCGTTCGTTCCTCTTCCGTGCCGGCCGCGGCTGCCTTCGTACGGCATAGTGTAGTATAATAGAAAAAGCTGCGCATACCGTCAACAACAGATTTCATCCACAGCAGGTTTCTCCTGACGTCCGGATGACGAATGATCGGCACGGAGGGCGCCTCCGGGTTGAATGTTTCCAAAAGATCGCGGCCCTGTTTGCGCTGTCTGGCGTAGTTGACCGCCAGCATGTAGGCCGACGATGCGTAGGCCAGCCCCTGCAGCCCGGTTGCCATCCGCGCGCCGTTCATCATGTTGAACATGATCCGCATCCCTTTTCGTTCTTCTCCGAGGAGGTAGCCGATGCATTTCCCTTTGGAGCCCAGCGCCATGGAGCAGGTAGCCGATGCGTGAATGCCGTGCTTTTCCTCGGTTCCCGTGCAGACGATATCGTTTCTTTCCCCGAGGCTTCCGTCGTCGTTGACCAGGTATTTGGGTACGATAAAAATGGAAATCCCCCTGGTTCCGGGCGGGTCTCCCTCTATCCGCGCCAGGACCGGGTGGATGATATTGTCACACAGGTCGTGCTCGCCGTTGGTGATAAAGATCTTGTTGCCGGAAAGCAGGTAGGTTCCGTCATCGTTTCTCGAAGCCGAGGTTTCCAGGGCCCCCACGTCGGATCCGGCCTGGGACTCGGTCAGAAGCATGGTACCCGCCCACTCGCCTGAAACGAGCTTTTTGACGTATCTTTTCTTCTGTTCTTCTGTGCCGTAGCTGTGGATCATCTCGGCGGTTCCGTTTCCCATGGAAGCATAGGACATTGCCGCCCAGTTGCCGCCCATGAAATATTCGACGGCACCGGAAGCAATCAGGGGGGGAGCGCCCTGTCCGTGCATGCCGGTGGGAACCATGAGGTTGTTCCACTCGCCTTCCAGCAGCAGTTGACGTATCCGGTGAAAGCTGTCCGGCACACGTACCACGCCGTTTTCAAAGCGCACGCCCTGCTTGTCGCCTTCCTGAAGCGTCGGGAGCATCTCCCGGATGGCCAGTTTTCTTGCCTCCGTGATGATCATATCGCAGGTTTTCCGGTTGAAATCCTTATAGACATCGTATTTCAGGACCTCCTCGCCGTTCATCTGCTCCCAGATTACAAAGTCGATGTCCCTTCGATCCGCAATTTCCTGTGCCATGGTCCCTTCCTTTCCGAAAAATGCCCGAGTTGTCCCCAGGTTGGTTCCCTGTTGGTTCCCTGTCGATTACCGAATGATCCTCTTTTTATAGATATTCGGGGGCACAAGTCAATATGTTAATCTATCGAGCGTTCGTTTTTTTTTATAAAAATATTGATGCACCCTAAAAGTCTCGATCTGACGGCTTTGTAAAAAGTTCAGGATCAAGGATTGCGCGATTTCGAAGAATGCAGCGTACCTGGCGTACGTGTATGTTTACAGCGCGCAAGCCGCAAATTCTGAGAAATTGCGCGTAACGCAGATATTGGACTTTTACGAAGCCGTCAGGATTGGGCGGAAAACAGTTGCAGCATGTATGGCTGATACCAGACCCTCAGGCTAAGGCTTTCGATAAATCCGTTGTGTCCGCCGTAGTCCTGCATGGCAAGCCGGACCCGATCGTTTACATTAAGTTTTTCGAAATCATCGGCCGGTATGATGGGATCGTCTTTTGCCGTGATCAGCGTCGTGGGCACCCGGACCGTAGCCAATGCATCGTCCGTAAGCGCATAGGAGCTGAAATACGCGTCGGGGGAATCAAAGGAAGAATACCGCATCAGCAGCTCTTCGGTCATTTGGTAAATGCTGTTCATCCGGCAAATCTCGCTGAAATCATATTTTCCGGGAAATGCGTTTTGTTTTTTAGCAAGAGAGCGCCGCCATTTGCGAAGAAAGTAGAACCGAAAGGCAGGGCGGGCGTCAATCAGGCGGGTTGCCCGGGCCGGGTCAATGACCGGACTGACGGCGGCCGCATGTGCCAGGTTGTGGATCGGCCGATGGCCGGCGCGGGCGGCGACCCGAAGCACGTAGTTGCCGCCCATGGAAAAACCGACCATGAAAAACGGCCGGTCCGCCTCCATAGCGGCGATCGTATCCACGGCATCGACAACCTCCTGCAAAAGCGATCCGAAAAACAACCCGAGGTTCAGATGATG
>Ga0207421_10006239_pt1 | contig 13043 bp, 13 predicted proteins | sample SodLakKL_010_SED_4_FD_187542 | JGI IMG/M metagenome (GOLD analysis project Ga0207421, IMG submission 187542) | Alkaline sediment microbial communities from Lake Tanatar, Kulunda Steppe, Russia - 8KL_010_SED (SPAdes) (version 2) | ecosystem: Environmental > Aquatic > Non-marine Saline and...
TTCGGGCATAATGATCGCGTCGCCTGGTGCATTACCCATACCGGCGCGGACAACCAGGATCTGTTCCTCGAGCGCTTCTTCGGCGGACGTTACCTGTATCGTGGCGAATGGCTGGATCCTCAAACGCGCTGGGAGCGAATACACGTGCGCGGGGAAGAAAACGTCGAGTTTGAAGTGGCCGAAACCCGCAATGGCCCGGTCATCTCGGGGGATACCGAAGATGGGTATGGGCTGAGTTTTCGTTGGTCTGCCATATGTGAACAGAACACCACCATGGATTGTTTCGTACCGATGATGGCGGCCCAGGATGCCGATGATCTTGAAATGGCAGTACGCAACTGGGTAGATCCGTGCAACAACCTGTTGTTCGCGGACATCGACGGCGAGTTCGGGTATCGCGTTCGCGGAAAGCTCCCGGTGCGGTCCTCGCGGGCTGGCTGGATTCCGTTGGCCGGCTGGAGCGGGGATGGGAACTGGAACGGCTACGTCTCCTTCGACGAAATGCCGTCGGCGCGCCATCCCGAGGGCCACGTTTTCGCGACAGCAAACAATCGCGTGGCCGGTGACGAATACCCGCACTACATTGCCACGGACTTTACCCCGGGATACCGGGCGATGCGGCTGTTCGAACGGCTGGATGGGAACCGAAGATTCACCATCGGCGACATGCCCTCGATTCACGCCGATATCCTTTCGGTCGCGGCACGGGAACTCTGTCCCCTGCTCGAAGCATTGCGCGTAGACCCCGACGATGAACCGCTCCGGTGGGCGCAACAGTTGCTGCTCGAATGGGATCATCGCATGCGCCCCGGGGACATCGCCCCCACCGTGTACAGCACTTTTCGCGAGATCCTGGTGGACGAAGTACTGGATTCTCTACTCGGCAAGGACAGACACGACCTGCTAGATGGTCCCACCGGGACACGGATTCGGCAAAACCTTCGGGCTCCCATCGTACGGGCGATCAGGAAGGATGACAGGAGATTGCTCCGTGAAAATACCGACTGGCCGACCCTGATGACCCGCGCCATGCAACGAACCCTGCGTGTGCTCAAGACCGAACTCGGTACACAAGAGAAGGAGTGGCGATGGGGCCGCGTCCATCGGGCGAGGGCCGAACACCCGCTGACGGGCGCGGGTGTCTGCAATTCGCACCTGCTCAATCCCTCGGAGATCCCGATGGGCGGTGATGCGGATACCATCCAGGCGGCCGCATACCTCCCCGGAGAGGGATTTAGTGTCGTCAGTACCGCCGTCGGACGCTATGCCTTCGACCTCTCCGATTGGAACCGATCGGGATGGGTGTTGCCCCTCGGCAACTCCGGCCACCCCGGGAGCCGGCACTACACCGATCAGAAGGAGTCCTGGACGGAACATCGTCTCATCCCGATGCTTTACGATTGGGAGGAAATCGAGGGCGGTACCGAGGGAATCCTCACCCTTAAACCCTCGCAGTGATATGCGCCGGGGCGGCGAACCCCCTTCGCCGCCCCAACATCATCGAACCCCTGCAAAGCAACCATCGCGTGGCTTTGTACCATCCCTGAAACACTACGCTATGCGCGGCAGAAGAGGATATCCACGCCCGACCCGACAAGAAATAGATAAGGACCCGCCTAACTTGCGATCTCGGGATCCCGGGTGCGTACCGGGTTCCTCCGGTCGAGCGCCGTAGCATCGTGACACCAAACCAGGCGAGGAGGAAGGCGCATATGCCAAACGTCAGAAGACAGCGCAAACGTTTCGCACACCTGGTGGATCGCGCCCTCGAGGAGGGTGCCGACACCGCACTACTGATCTCACCGACCATCATCTGCGTGCAAGAGCGCGTACAAATGAAGTGCCTCATTCCACGCTGCACGTCCTACGGGCGTTCGCTAACCTGTCCCCCAAACCTTCCGGATCCCACCGCCATTGCACGCATGGTGGCCGAGTACGATATCGCACTGATGATGCAGGTGGTCGGGACCAAGGCCCAGGACGGTGCAAAACCGGGTATGGAGGTCGATTATAACTGGGTGTACCCCTCGGTATATCGCCTGCACCATCTCTTGCACGAGTTGGAAAAGTCTGCCCTGGAAATGGGATGCTACCTCGCCATGGGCCTGGGCGGGGGCGACTGCCGCTGGTGCGAGATGCTCCAAGATGCGGAAGGCGATCCCTGCGCCCTGCACGCCAGCGCGGGAGGATGCCCCGCCGTCCAGAGCGGCCAATGCGTGCGCGCCTACCGCGCCCGGCCCGCCCTGGAGGCCATGTCCATCAATGTGGTCCAGACAGCGGAAAACGCCGGGATCCCGTTCGAATTCACCGGACAAGATGAGGGCTATGTGACCTGGAATGGTATTCTCCTGCTGGAATGAACCCGTCTACAGGCGGGCAAGAATAACCATACGATACGAAGAAACCGAGAGGAGCGGACGTGCGTGGTGGGTGATGAAAGCAACCCCATGATGGGACGGGCGGTCGCACTGGTGGAGCTCGTCGACTACCAGGAAGGTTCAGTCGTAAGCCGTACACTGATGCAGCACGACGTCGGTACCGTCACCTTGTTCGCCTTCGCGTCCGGGGAGGGCCTCAGCGAGCACACGGCACCCTACGATGCGATGGTACAGGTTATCGAGGGTAGGGCGCACATACGGATCGGGGCCCAGGTACACACGGTCGATGCCGGCCAGGCAATCATCATGCCGGCAAACGAACCCCATGCCCTCGATGCACCCGAGCCCTTCAAGATGTTGCTCACGATGATCCGCGCCTAGGGCACGCGCCCGGGCACGCCCCCGGATACCATCCCTGCGGTGGCCGGGGGCGCGCCCGGGCGACACCTCATTGCATATCTTCGAACACGAACTGTCCCCGGTCGATCACCTGGGTCTCGTCTAACCAAAGACTGGTGTTTTTGCAGCATAGGCCGAGGTGGGCCGCACTCGCAATCCGACCCCCGAAATTGATGTCATTGTTGCTGCCTATCTGCACCTGCACATTCCCGTAGTGGGCCTCGATATCCGCCCCGGAGATCCCTGCCTCGGGCGTGATCGCGTGCACCAATGCCGTCCATAGGGCCCGGTGATCCGTGCCCCATGAAGTGTGTCCCGCACACCAGGCGTTGTCGTCATCGAAGGAGCCCAAAAACTCCCGCAATAGCCGGGCGTCCAATCCGCCGTCTATGGCCTCTATCCGACCCTTCGCGAACTCGATCACCACGGGCGCCTCCATATAACGCCCGAAGGAAAAGTTCGCATCCCCTACGTCCAGAACCAGGCGGCCCTCGGTCGTGCCCTCCAGCTGTGCCGTCTCCACCATGCCGGCACCCCAGAAGTCGAGGTGGCCGGGAACATCTGCGACCCCATAGTGGGCCAACGCGGGCCGATCTCCACACTCCATGACGAGATCCGTCCCGGCGTCGGATCGGATCCGGATCGTACGGGCCTCCTGCAGGCGAAGTGCCCCGGCACGGGTGCGGGCGACCACGTCGGGGTGTGCGCGCAGGCGACTCATAACCTGCAACGGCTGTACGGCCATCAGGATCCGGGTACCGCCGTCGAGGGCCCGTCCCATATCGCGATTATAGTGTAGCGAATGGCTCGACATGTACACGATGAGATCTGCCTCTGCCCAGGACGCGCCCAGCGAGCGATCCGGCACGGGATGGTCAAAGGGCAATACCTGCTTATAGGCCTTCGCACCCATCGATAGCGCCGCACCCAGGCAGGCATCGGCATACACCGGATTGAATGCCGTGTCGGTAATCACCACGCATACCTCCTCCTCCGTGAGGCGACACATGGCGAGTTGATGTCGAAACAGCCCGACCAGCTCGGACGCGGCGGAAGGATTCATCATCGTTCTACGGTTGGGCAAATCGATCGCTTCCCCTCTATTTCGGATGCGTCGAACGGCCCGAGGAATTAGACCTCCCGGCGACCGTCCATGGCGAGCCTTTCCACGATCGGATCGTGATCCCTTTTCACACCCGGGGGATTTCGCCACCCCACCGGGAAAACCCACGGGAGAACCCCTGTGTGTATGTAAAAGGAAAGGAGTGGGAATCGGTGGATACCGCGATAGTCACCGGTGGCGCCCACGGGATTGGCCGCGCTACGAGTATGCGATTCGCCCGGGAAGGGTATCACGTCGCCCTTGTGGATATCGATGGACCCTCTGGCGCCCGCGTGGTGGGCGACATCGAATCGGAGGGTCGTCAGGCCAGCCTTTGGACAGTAGATCTCGCGGACCCCGTAGCGGTAGAAGACACCGTCTCCCGGGTCGTCGCAGCGCGCAAAACCATCGAGGTGCTGGTGAGCAATGCCGCCATCATCCATCGCGGAACCGCGCGCACGCTGTCCGTTGCACAATGGGAGGAACAACTTCGCATCAACCTTACCGGCAGTTATCTCATCACGCGCGCGGTGTCGGAAGCGATGATCCAAAACGGTGCCGGCAGCATCGTGCACGTCGGCTCCATCACCGGGATCCGCGGCGGTACCGAGCGGGTGGGGTATATTGCCAGCAAGGCGGGCGTCCTCGCTATGAGCCAATCCATGGCCCTCGACTTGGCACCGTACGGCATCCGCGTCAATGCGGTGGCGCCGGGCACGGTGTGTACGCGGCTCAACCGACACATTCTCGAGGATCCCAGCGCGGGCCCCGGCATCGCGAAACGCATTCCCCTCGGGCGCGTGGGGCAACCGGAAGATGTAGCCGGGGTCATCTACTTCCTGTGCACGCCCGACGCGGGCTACATGACCGGCAGCATCGTCACGGTGGATGGCGGCATCACCGCATCTGCCTGAGCTCTACTCGGCGCATACCAAAAACAAAACCCCCGGCGCCATGACGCGCCGGGGGTCGCAGTGCCGATCTTTGTCGGAACTATGCGGTCTCCTCGTCCTCGTGTTCGGCATCGGATCCGGTAATGACAATGGGGTCGGTTCCCTGCCGAACCGCTTCTTCGGTAATGATAACCTTCTGCACATCCGAGCGGGACGGCAGATCGTACATGACATCCAGCATCAGGTCTTCGATAATGGAGCGCAGTCCGCGCGCACCCGTGCTCCGCTTCATGGCCAATTCCGAGATCGCCTCCAGGGCACCTTCCCGGAACTCGAGCTCGATGTGGTCCATCTCGAAGAACTTGGAGTACTGGCGAGTCAACGCGTTCTTCGGCTTCACCAGGATCTCCATGAGCGCCTCTTCATCAAGCTGACCGAGCGTGGCTACCACCGGCAGCCGACCCACGAACTCGGGAATCAGACCATACTTCAACAGGTCCTCGGGCATGACCCTCGAGAGGATCGCGCCGATTTCCTCGTCAGCACTGGCCGCGATCTCGGCGCCAAATCCCATCACCTTGCGCCCGATACGACGGCGAATGATGCCGTCCAAGCCATCAAAGGCACCCCCACAGATGAACAGGATGTTGCTCGTGTCGATCTGCAGAAACTCCTGGTGGGGATGCTTCCGCCCACCCTGGGGGGGTACGCTCGCAGTAGTCCCCTCTAGGATCTTGAGAAGAGCCTGCTGCACACCCTCGCCGGATACATCCCGGGTAATGGAGGGATTCTCCGACTTTCGCGCCACCTTGTCGATTTCATCGATGTAGATGATGCCTTTCTCGGCTCGCTCGATGTCGTAGTCCGCCGCCTGGATGAGCTTGAGGAGAATATTCTCGACGTCCTCCCCCACGTATCCGGCCTCGGTCAACGAGGTCGCATCCGTGATGGCGAAGGGCACATCGAGTACGCGGGCCAGGGTCTGTGCCAGGAGGGTCTTCCCGCACCCGGTCGGGCCCAGTAATAGAATGTTGCTCTTTTGCAGCTCCACGTCATCGATCTGGCTACCCAGCTGCACCCGCTTGTAATGGTTGTACACCGCCACGGAGAGGATGCGCTTGGCGCGTTCTTGCCCGATCACATACTGATCGAGATATTCCTTGATCTCCCTCGGCGGTGGCAGATCCTCCAGTTCGAATTCGACATCTTCCTTCAGCTCCTCGAGGATGATGTCGTTGCACAGGGCGATACATTCATCGCAAATGTACACGCCGGGACCGGCCACCAGTCGACGAACCTGTTCCTGGTACTTCCCGCAAAAGGAGCATTTGAGCTGTCCCTTATCGTCGCTAAATTTGAACATCCTTCCTCTCCTTTCTATCCCGGCCCCATCCTGGCGGCGCGGGATAGACGGAAGCTATTTTTCCCGCTTGGGATAAAGAACCTCGTCGATGATCCCGTAAACCTTGGCATCTTCGGATCCCATGAAAAAGTCCCGATCGGAGTCCTTTTCAATCTTATCCACCGACTGGCCCGTATGGTGCGCCATCAGTTCTGCATAGCGTCGACGCATCTTGATGATCTCATCCGCGTAGATCTTCACGTCGGAGGCACTGCCTCCTGCACTACCCTGGGGCTGGTGAATCATGATCCTCGCATTGGGCAGCGCATGCCGCTTGCCCTCCGCGCCTCCGGCCAGCAACAGGGCGGACATGCTCGCAGAAAGCCCCAGGCAATAGGTCACGACGTCCGGCTTGATATGCTGCATCGTATCATACATGCCCAAACCCGCGTCCACCGCGCCGCCCGGAGAGTTGATGTACATCGATACATCACGATCGGGGTCATCGGCCTCGAGGAACAGCAACTGCGCGATGATCAAGTTTGCCACGTGGTCATCGATCGCAGTTCCCACGAACACGATGCGGTCCTTTAACAGGCGAGAGTAGATGTCGTAGGACCGTTCTCCCCGCGCAGTTTGTTCCACTACCATGGGAACGAGATTCATTCCAAAACACCCCTTCATTATTCTACCCCGGTTGAACCTCCATTATACCGGGTGCACGTGTCGCATCTATATGCGTAGGGACATCGACCTGTCCATTACGCCTCGTCCTCGGGCTCCTCCGCCTCCGGCTCACCGCCGTTTTGGGCGTCGTCCTGGGCCGCTTCGGTCTCAGCCTCGGCCGCCTCGGCCTTTTCCTTCGCCTTCTCGCGGCGCACCCGGCGACTCTCTTCGAGTCTTTCGAGGGTCTCGGTATATTGCTCATCGCTCCAGCCGGCCAGCAGCCGACGCGTCTTCTGTATGCGCAAATCTGACCGCAAACGCTGGCCGAACTCCGTGGCCATGGCCATCTGCCGCAAAACCGCCGGATCCGCTCCCATGGCCTCGGCACGATTCTCGAGCTCCGCTTCGAACTCTTCCTCGGTAACTTCAACACCCTCGGCCTCGGCCACGGCATCGAGTATGAGGCTTTCCTTAAGATCCGGACCCGCCTGCTCCCGGAAATTGCTCCGGGCTTCTTCTTCGCTGCCCATACCGCGGGCCGCCAGGTAGTCCGGGAATTCCATGCCTCTCTGTTCGGCTTCCCGCTGCATCTCCTCAACGCGCCGTTCAACCAGGTCATCGATCATTGGCTGGGGAATCTCGAGCTCGGTGTTCTCGGCAACCTTATCGATCACCTGCTGTTCGAACTCTCGCAGGGCCGAGGACATGCGGGCATCCTCGAGGTACTCCCTGACCTGCTCCCGCAGCGCATCCACGCTCTCCGCATCGCCCACTTCTTTGGCAAAGTCGTCGTCGAGATCCGGGAGCCGCTTCTGCTTCAGTTCCTTGATCTCGACCTCGAAGGTGACTTCCTGTCCCGCGAGATCCTGGCTGGGAGCGTCCGCGGGGATCTCGACCTGCACCTCGCGGGTCTCTCCGACTTTTGCCCCGAGGATTCCCTCTTCAAACCCCGGCAGGTACTGGCCGGAACCTATATCGAGCATTTCCTCTTCCGCCTGCAGTTCTTCCCGGGGCTCATCATCGAGGTATCCCTGGAAGCCCACGACGGCCAGCATGCCCGGGGCCACCTCGGCATCCTCATCCTCCACCAGTTCAGCGGTTGCGCGCCGTTCACGAAGATCCTCGATGGCCTCATCCACGTCCTCATCGGTAATTTCGGGCACCTCAAACTCGAGGCCGAGGTCCTTGTATGGTCCGAGATTCACCTCGGGCATCACCTCGACCTCCGCCGTGAAGACAACCGAATCTTCGTCGGGTCCCCCGGACTCCAGCTCGACATCCGGTGGCGCGATGGGTTGAAGCTCCAACTGCTCGATGGCTTCACCGTAAGCCTCGGGTACCATCTTCTCGAGGGCCTCTTCCCAAATCGGTGCCACGCCAAAACGGCTTTCAAAGATCTTCCGCGGCACGCGCCCTTTACGAAAGCCCGGAAGGGCCAGATCCCGGCGAATCTCTGAGAAGGCCTGGTTGAGATGTTGTTCCACCTTCTCGGGCTCTACCTCGACGCGCAAAATTCGTAGGTTTTCCTTCTCCTCGGAACGCTCCATTGTCGCCTTAACCACGAAACTGCTCCTTTCCTCTTCACCACCCGATCCGGTGGGCCATCCCCGTTTGAAGGGCACGGCGATAAGCGATACCGATCATCGGAGCAACTCCCGAACGCCGGGACACCCCGATCATCGAATTCGGGCATTGCAACAGGGCAGTGGGCAGGGGCTTCGCTTCGCCCGCTGCCCACCTGCCCCCTCTTCGGTGTGCGAGGGAAGGGACTTGAACCCTTACGCCCGAGGGCACGGGATCCTAAATCCCGCGCGTCTGCCAATTCCGCCACCCTCGCTCGCATGATGCAAAAACTAATATACCATATCACGATGATTCTTGGCGAAGGGTTCATCCAGATGCGCCGGGGCGATCTCTGCCCGGGCAGTGCGGCCGTATCATTACCCTGATTCGCCCCCGGCGCACCGCTTGCAGGATACGGCAATCGGGTGGGCACGGGCGCTGATCATTGGCGCAGCCACGCGCACGCGGCCACGAACAGGATCCCCTCCCGCGGCGGCGAATGCATCCACGGACGCGATCCGCTAGACCATGGCAACATCGGAAGGGAGGCACAATCCCCTTGGCCCGTTACCTTGTCACCGGTGCGGCCGGTTTCTTGGGTGCCAACATCCTGCTCGGACTCGTGGCCGACGGTGTCGAAGTGATCGCATGCGACCGGGATATCCCTCCCCGGCCACTGGTTCGCACCCTATCCGCTGCCGGAGGATCCGTGCACTGGATGCCCCTGGATGTTCGAAATCCCGCGGACTGGTCCGCGCTTCCGCGGGGAAAGTATCGTGCCGTGGTGCACGCCGCTGCAACGACACCGGGACACGACATCCCCGATCTCGTAGAAACGGCGGATATCAACCTGATGGGTCCCCTGCGGGCACTGGAGTGGGCGTGCTCGCAAGAGGTCGAGCGCTTCGTATTCATCAGTTCGAGTGCAGTTTACCGTGATGTAAATCACGACGCACCCCTGCACGAAAACCTGGTGCTACAGCCCTCCCATGGTTTCCCCATGCTGAAGCTCGCTGCAGAGAACATGGTACGAATGTACCGTCACCACCGCGGGCTGGACACCTGCTCCGTGCGCCTGCCGGCCCTCTTTGGTCCCTGGGAGCGTCCCACCGCAAGCCGGCAAAACATGTCGTTCATCCACTGCCTGCTTCGGGCGGCAATCCTTGGTACACCCCTGGTCGTCGGGGGGACCGATGCACTGCAGGAGTGGACCTACGCCCCCGACGCAGCCCGTGGCATCATACATCTCGCCCACGTGCGCGGGGAGGCGCACGTCTACAACCTATCGGCCGGGCGCCTGGTACCGGCCAGCGAAATCCTCGAGATCCTCGATATGCTAATCCCCGATCACGCCGTAAAAACCATCGGATTCGGTGCCGGTGATCACGCGCTCGACCTGCGCCCGGAGGCCGTCGCCCAGGTTCAGCCCATGGACACGACCAGGCTCGCGGCGAGTGGTTATGCCGCTTATGCGAAACTATCCGATGCCCTCAAAGCCTACGTTTCCTGGTTACGAAGGCACGAGATCACCCACGCGTAATGCTCGGGTTCGATGATCAGTCACCCATCAGGAAGAAACCGAGGAATACGCTGGTCACCACGCCCAAAGCGATGAGGATGCCTTCGGTGATGAAGGCGGCGAGCACCCGCCGCGCCGCGGTAACGATGATGACGTCGATTAGTCCGGTGCCCAGCGCCGACCAGAAGAGGACCAATAGTGTGCCGTAGAGGAGCAGTGGGATAAACACGATGCCGACCATGGCCAATCCACGCACTGCGCCGGAGAGACCCCGCGTGAACAGGCCGGCCACCATGCCGCCGAGGACCGCCCCGAAGCGCGCCAGGTTGGTGGTGATGAGCACGGGCGTATAGGGCCCAAACTCCGCGGAAACCGCGATGACCAGGTAGGCGAGGATCAGCGTCATGCCCACGAGCGAAGCGGCCGTCCCAATGCGATAGGTGGATGTGTTCTGGCTCACGGGGCATCCCCACCGATCTCGCCCTCCAAGTTCGTTCTCCGGCTCAGCATGAGCGGCTCACGGCTAAGGGGGTGCCGTATGCGCATGTGGAGTCGCACGCTCCACGCATCACGCTCGAGGGCCTCGCGTCCATCGGGTAGGGCGGCCGCTTGAAGGGGCGAGGTCAACGTGCGCTCGATCGTCCGCGCATCTGCTCGGCCCAGTTCAAAAGTTTCCGGGTGCCACTCATCGCTCGCCACCAGCTCTCCCCGGTAGGCCAGGGAGAGGCGGAAGAACTCCACCCGCCCTTCGATCTCGCCGGTGTTGTCCAGCGTGAGGAACACCGTGTAATCCTTCATGTCGTCGCCCACCAGGAGGCTGTCGAAGGACACGCCGATGCCGCGACTACCCGCCGTCGCGACGAGGGCACGTACATAGGTTGTACCGATCGCCCAGCCGCTGGCCAAGACTACTAGCAGCGAAAGCAGCAGGAGAAGACTTCCATATCTCGATCGCACGATGCACCTCCCGAACGGCCCCAGCCCATGCTAAGCCCATGCTAACACGAAGGAAAGGCCGGCAAAATCCCGTGGCCGCAATGTGAAGGACCCAACCAAAGCGAGGTGGTCCGCCGACGTAGGGCGGACCACCCATTGTCATTCCTTCGCACGGTTCTCCAAATCTTTATGTGTGCATGGTTATTCTTTCGACGATGATCACCGCGGGAAAAGCCGGCTACGTCCAATCGAGTCCTGTGAGCTTCCCTCCACACCTGGGACACGCCTGCAACATGCCCTCCGCCTGGTCCGACTTCTCGAGACAGTCCGGGCAAAGGTTCGTGTCGCAATCTTCGCAGCGCATCCACTGTTCTTCGCCCTTCGGTTCACGTCCACACATCGTGCAACGTACGTCTGCCATCGGTTCCACCTCCTCCCGCCAATTCATATGCGCGCATTCGCATCGACAAGGCAAGACGTGAAACAGCAGAAAACCGAACCCGCCGGCCTTCGATCAGATGCCCTCGATCTGCCCGAGCTCGGCGTGGCAGCTGGGGCAAACGGCCAGAATCCGACGATGGGGGTCATCCCGGAGCGCTTCCAACTGCTCTTGTTCTTTGCGCATCCTCCCCAGGCAATCGGGGCAGTAGGCTGTGCCACAATCGGGACACTCGCGCCAATCGGTCTTATTCTCTCCCATGGGGGCTTTGCACTCTGCGCACTGTCTTTTTGCCAAAACGATCTCTCCTCCCGAAACCAAAACCGGAAACTTTCACCTGTACGATACTATTCCCAAAATCGCATGGACAATCACGCGAATCCACCGCGAGGACAACCAACCCCCTACCTCGGGCAACCGGGCCATTCATCACGCTTACGTGCCGTGATGACTTACTTTGATGGCAAGCTGAGTTGGTCTAGCTTTTCTAGGTCTTCGCGTTTCCCGAGTACCACGAGTACAGATCCGGCTTTGAGCTCTGCACCGCCGTCGGGCGATAGTTGGGTCGAGTCGTCGCTCCTGATCAGCATCACGCGTACATCGACATCCATCTTGGCAAAATCCCGCAGGCGACGCCCCTCCAGTGGTGATCCCGGGTTGATCAGGATTTGCCCGATGTTGTCCTCGGGAGTCGTACCGGACACGATGTCCGTCATGAGTTGGTATACCGATGGACTGTGCGCACTCTTGGCCAGGATATCCGCCCCCAGCAACTGGGGAGAAACCACACGAGAGGCACCGGCCAGGTACAAGCGTCGCGTCGCCTCCCGGTCCGAAGCGGTGGAGATCACCTCGATCTCCGGTGCCACTTCCCGCGCCTCCAGCACGAGATAAACATTCAGTGTGTCCTGGGAAAACGTCGTGAGAATCGCCCGGGCCCGGTGAATGCCGGCGCGCTCAAGGACCTCCTCGCGAAGGGCATCTCCCACCAGGTAGAGGTCAGCGCCCGCCTCCACCAGGCGTTCTCGATCGCGGTCAATGATCACCACGGGACAACCCATCTTCTCCAGGTTCGTCGCGATCTCGCGTCCCAAGCGTCCGCATCCGCATACGATGAAGTGGTTCTTCAACTGCCCGATCTTTCTCTCCAAGCGTCCCACGCCTCCCCGCAAGACCAGGTCATCCAGCCGATCGGTCACATACGAAACCCCGAGGCCAAACACCAGCAGCAAGCCCACCGGCACAATGGCGAGGGCCAAAATCCGGCCACCTTCGGTCACCGGGTGCACATCACCGTAACCCACGGTGGTAACGGAAATCACGAGAAGGTAGAATGCCTCGAAAAAAGACATGTCCTCCAAGTAGGCAAACCCGAGCGTACCCGAAAAGAGTACGACACCGAAGGGAAAAACGGTCCCTCGGAAGATGCTGTATTCCAACCCAGACAGATCGGTCGCTGTGACAGTCACAGCGCACCGTTCGGGAGTTCACGTTATGAGTCACAATGATGTTTGGATACAGACTCAAGAAGTCGCATTCGGCCGTTACATCCACTGGCGTTTAGGGTTCGTGCCCAGATGCTGAACCTTTTGAACTGAGTTGGCCTGAATCAGGGCTATCAACTCTGAGTTCACAGCCAATAATCGCAATACGGCGGTAGAATGGAATGCTCGATCAGGGATTTGAACCCTGGTCCTCGGCTCGAAAGGACTGAGTTATTAACACAATAACCAACCATTTCGAGCGCATCCAAACATGCCAATTTGCGAGTTCTGGCTGTTACTAACTGTCAGTATGGGACGTGTG
>Ga0207421_10006241_pt1 | contig 13042 bp, 9 predicted proteins | sample SodLakKL_010_SED_4_FD_187542 | JGI IMG/M metagenome (GOLD analysis project Ga0207421, IMG submission 187542) | Alkaline sediment microbial communities from Lake Tanatar, Kulunda Steppe, Russia - 8KL_010_SED (SPAdes) (version 2) | ecosystem: Environmental > Aquatic > Non-marine Saline and...
GCAATGCCAAAAAAGTGAATGGAGCTCTGATGGAAGTTTCATTATAGACCACCTTTCTCCTGGTCATGATTACCCAGTATTCTCATATAAGCAGATACCTGGCTTCTTAAAAAACCTTCTATAGCCTCAGAAGTTAATGATTTCTCCAATACCAGGCTTAATGCTTCTTGCTTGTCAGTTATATCTTCAGTATAGGACAGTTGCTGCAAGAATAACTTTTCTGAAAAGACCTTTTCTCCCCCTAAAACATATTTTTTACTACAATCCCTGATAATCTCTTCAAGGCTAATGTATGGTTTTTTAAGCAAGTAATAAAGATCAATGTAATCTCTAAAAGAAGTTCTCCTGCCCAACACATAAGCTTTCATTAAAGCAATTTCCTTGACAGAAGAAATTTTAAGCCCTTTCAATCCGGAGCTAACATTCGCTCCGTCAAGGAAACTATTGATGATCGGAAAGGGATAATGGATAAAACTGATTTTTGTCCCCAATATTCTTAGATCAACCTGATCAGCCTTTCGAAAAACAATCTCATAATCTTTTTCTGGATAATGATGGCCTGACCAGGCAACCAATTCTTCAGCATCAATATTTGTAGCAGTAAAAAAATCAAGAGCAATAGATTTGCGATGCTCGATTTGCAGGGCTAAAGCCGTCCCACCTGAGAGGTAATACTTTTGAGCAAATTTTTGACTTGCTATGTCTTGACATACTTTCATCATATTTATGGTCATTACCCGGTTACTAATTTGAAAACACACTCCTCGATGAAAATGTGGTCTAATTAATTTTAACACATAAACTGAGCTGGGGTTAGATCTTGAAATAACACATTCTTTAAGGCAGGAGATTGAGCCAAATCATTGAATTTATATTATGCAGACTTCACAAACCGGCCCAGAGCATTCTTTCAGGTTGATGAGGTTCACCCTTACGAGGTCCCCTGTATTATCTCCTGGGAGATAGACGCGGGGCACAAACCTTTCATGGAATGGATCGCAGAGGAAACCCGTGGACAGTAACTGCATAGCCGCCTACAACCAAATATTACACGTTGTTTTTGTTTGACAATACGATAAACTCTTTGAAATCTTTGCCCAGCCATTGCACTTCCAGGAATTATACTCTTCTCTGGTCTGCTCAAGACCAGCTATGCGTTCCTGGTATATCTTACTTTTCCAGTAATTTTAATCATCTGGCTGCTCGTGCAGCTTATATTTATTGACTACTTTTTGCATAAAACTACACACTCCCACTTTGGGTATATATAGATGAGCGCACACAAGAATTTCATTGCTTTATATTTATCTTTTGATAAGCTTATCCATCCATGAAAGCGCGGACCTTTGAAATGTAGGCCTCGATGTTGAACTTCGATTTGCTGCCCTTGTAACTCATGTAGCGAACCTTGCCGAAGACGGGCCGCTCGCCCCAGGCCCGGTCGTGCACCCCGCCGATGCTCCAGGCTACGCCGCTGTAACCGTTGGGATCGCGCCCGTCCAGCGAATATTTATCGTTTAAGTAGATGGCAAATTCCATGGCCTGTTCTGGATTTTGTGTCCATTCAAGAATCTTTTTAGCCCAGTACATACGCATGTAGCCGTGCATCTTACCGGTGTAAACCATTTCATTTTGGGCAGCATTCCAGAGCTGATCGTGCGTGCGGGCCCCTTCGAAATCAGCCAGCGGGTAAATATATTCCCTGGGATCGTTCCTGTGCACTTCCATGGTTTCCCGGGCCCAGCGGGGAAACCCGGCAGTAGAGTCGTATGCCCGGTTGTAGAAGCAGTAGTTGTCGGAAAGCTCCCGGCGCACCACCAGTTCTTCTAAATAAGCTTCTTTCGATGCTTCTAAAGAAGACCCTTCACCTGCGCCGGCCCTGCTGATCGCGCAGGCAAGCCTCTGGGCGGAAAGCTGACCGAAATGCAGGTAAGGCGAAAGGTTTGACTGACCGTTTAGGATAGGGTCGTTGCGGTCCCGATCGTAAAAAGGGAGTTTATTGCTAATAAAGTGCTCCATTGCTTCCCTGCCGGCTGTTTCCCCGGGCTTAAACCCGCTTACCGGCGGAACCGACTGACCCAGGAAGAGGGCATTTTCCGCAGCCTTCCAGTCGGTAATCTGATCACCCTGCTTTAAATGAGCAGAGGGGTAGGGATGATCCTGCGGCGCAGGAATATCTGTCAGGTAAACCGGCAGCAGTTTATTGATTTTAGGGCGGAAGGTATAGGCTGCATATTCCTGCTTACTTGAAGCCAGCCGGCAGGGCACTATGTTGTGAGCGTCTACCTCGAAGAAGGCTAAAGGCAGGTTCGAGGCCACCTTTTCTTTCCAGTCCGTTTGAATGCGCAGGGGTGAAAAATCGCAGACCAGGGCGCCGGCTGCTGTTTCCCGGCAGAATCCGGGGATTTTTTCTACAGGATTCCCGGTTAACAGGGAAAAGGCGATCTTTAATTTGCGTAAATCCTGTTCCAGCTCGGCAAGCCCCTGCAGCATGAAACGGTACTGCCGCAAAGCAGCTCCCAAAAACTCTGGAACCAGGCAAAAAACTACCACCAGGGGCTGTTTTTTTGCCAGGGCCAGTTCCTGGGCATATAACAGGGCCCAGTTATCCCTGATTCGCTGATCCCTGCTCATCCAGTAAACTACCGGGCCAGTGCCAGTATCCTGGGAATTAAGCTTTTTCACCCTGTTTAGATCAATACCTGAAGTCATTTCGTTAAACCTCGCACCCGTGTAAATTAGCGAAATTAGGGTAAAATTCTTTCCTGCTGATATTGAAACAAGCTTAACACTGCAAGGTTTGTTTGGCAAATATTCATGCAAGGACTTGTGTTTCGGAAATTGAAGTTGAAAACTGTCTATGCAGAGGGACACTATGTGTAGAATAAAAAAAGGACATCTTGACATCACCGTCGAATATAATTTTAAAACCCTACAACCCTTGATCACAGGTTCTTAAATACCATTAAGAGCAGGTCAAATATCTCTTGACATTTACTTGATATCGTTGTATTTTTGTATATACTTAATATAGTTTAGGTTAAGCAAATCGATATAAGTAATAATATGTTCTTATTAACTTAAAACTTATATATTGACCAAGCATCAATGCAAAGAGGTGACCGGCTCATCCATTCCCTATCTGATAGTTTTTTCTCGCTTTGCTTGGCGCCGTTCAATGTTGGAGTTTATCTTACGGCTCAAGCTGAGAATCCTTCGCTTTTTATGGACGTTATTAACTACCTGGACCGCCGTGGCGAAATAGTTTGGAATCTTTTGCTGGAACACCTTTGGCTGGTGTTTGTTTCCATCGGCATTGCCGTTATTGTATCTGTAATAGTAGGAATTATCATTAGCTATTATGCAAAAGCGGCGGATACAGTGCTTGCGGTGTGCCAGGTGCTAATGACTGTTCCAAGTATCGCAATGCTTGGGATGATGGTCCCCTTTTTCGGGATTGGTTTTACCACCGGGGTTGTTGCCCTGATCCTTTATAGCCTCCTGCCGATTGTTCGCAATACCTACACAGGTATTATAGAGATTGACCCGGTCATCATCGAATCAGCTACTGGCATGGGTATGACTGAATGGCGGGTGCTGACCAAGATCAAAATCCCTCTTGCCATGCCCGTAATCATGGCCGGCATACGGACCGCTACAGTTATGATTGTAGGTATTGCTGCAGTTACAGCATACGTCGGTGCAGGCGGCCTGGGAGAGCTTATTTTCCAGGGTATTTCCAGATCAAGTGAAGAGATGATTATAGTTGGTGCAATTGGGGTATCAATCATTGCCCTCATATTTGATTATATTTTGTCCTGGGCTGAACGCATATTTACCCTCAGGAGTAAGGGCAGGGAAGACAGGTAATTATCAAGCTGAAAGAATTAAATAATTTCCGGGGCGCTGAGCCCCCGTCAGTAAAAGAATTTTTATGAACCAACAAAAATAGCTTATTAGTATTGACTAGGAAGGATAGGATTGGTTATGCGACATATACGCTGGCAAGATTATATTTACCCTCTGTTTTTAATTGCAGCAGGCATTGCTATCGTAATATACGTGGTACATAACCCTACTGATGGTTTAGTAGAGCGAGTCCTTAGTTATGAAAATATGGCAAAGGCCCTGCGGCAGCATTTACTGTTAATGCTTGTCTCGATGATCGGGGCAATCCCTATTGGTATTTTAGGCGGGGTTTTGCTTTCCCGTCCAAAGTTTTACTACGTTGGAAAGGTAGTCGAAAGTATAGTGAACATAGGACAAACTGTCCCACCACTGGCCATTCTTGCCTTGTTTTTCGTCATTATGGGAATTGGTTTTAGAATGGCGGTTTTTGCTCTTTTCCTTTACTCCATTCTTCCTATTTTGCGCAATACTTTTGCCGGTATTGTCCAGGTGCCATCCAGCATCATTGAATCGGCAAAGGGGATGGGCATGACCCCATTTCGCGTCTTGACCCGCATAGAATTGCCTCTTGCTTTTCCAATAACCGTCGCAGGCATCCGGACAGCAATTGTTATTAACGTGGGCACCGCTGCCATGGCTACCTTTATTGGCGGAGGCGGTCTTGGTGATCTAATAGTAGCGGGAATATCTTTGGGACGTGATATGGTTATTTTTACCGGCGCGTCCTTAGCCGCTATAACTGCAATTTTACTTGACAATACCATTGGTCAGGTACAGAAGGGGTTGGTTAGATGGCATTAGGCTTTTTACGTTCTGAATGCTACTATATTATTTAAATTAAACAAGGGGGACTGAAATTTATGACAGTGAAACGTATGATGACAATATCGTTAGTATTGTTAATGTTAGCAGGCTTATTGTTTGTAATTGGTTGCGAAGCTGAAGAGGTTGAAGATGCAGTGGGAGAAGATGAAGTAATTGATACAGAAGTCGTGGTAGGCTCGAAGGAATACACCGAGCAGCTGGTTTTAGGGCAGATCGCCATTTATGCCTTAGAACACCATGGCATTCCAACAGTTGATGAAACCGGCCTGGGCGGAACAAGTATGGTCCGTGAAGCTCTTGAAGCGGGAGATGTTGATCTATACTGGGAATACACAGGAACTGCTTTAATCTCAATTCTTGGTCACGATGAAGCGATAACCGACCCGCAGGAATGCTATGATGTAGTTACAGAAACAGACATTGAAGAAAACCAGATAGTCTGGTTAGACTATACACCTTTTAATAACACCTACACCATCATGATGCGGCAGGAAGATGCCGACGAACTTGGCATTGAGAGTATCAGTGACCTGGCTAACGCAATTAATGAAGGAGTTGAAGCGCCGGAGCCTGGTGAATGGAATTTGGCCAGTGACCATGAATACACCATTCGGGATGATGGTTATCCAGGTTTGCAGGAACTGTACAACTTTGAGTTCGAAGAAGCACTTCCCATGGATGCAGGCATTGTTTATGATTCTCTGAAAGAAGGAGATGTGTCGGTTTCAATGGGGTACGCAACAGATGGCCGGATCGCAGCTTACGAACTGGTTAACTTAGAAGACGATAAAAACTTCCACCCGGTTTACAACTGCGCTCCCACATTGCGCGAGGAAACCTTGCAAGAACTGCCGCAGATTGCAGACATCCTCAATCCCATTGCCCATGCCCTGGATTCTGAAATGATGGCCGCTATGAACATGAAAGTAGATATTGATGGCGATCTTCCAAGCGAAGTCGCTGAAGAGTGGCTCTTAGAAGAAGGGTTTATTGAATAAAAAGAGCTGGCGAAAGGCAAAGTTAAGCTAAAGCTTCTATCCGGACGGTCACCTGGCCGTCCGGTTTTATTTCAACCATCGATAAAGCAAAGCTGCGGCCTGGCATTTGGATCTTTCCAGAGCACAGGAAAAGATTGCAAGGCAGGCTGCTTTTTATACATGGTTGACTGGATCAAACACTGCAAGGACAAAGATTTGTTTATGACTTGCCCTCTAAGAGGTTTTTCCCGGTTTTCTCCGGGTGGGCTCCCCTGCCGGGCAGGCTGTGATAGCGGAAGATAACGCCCCCCGACTCAAATTCCTCTTCATGGTCCAGCTCTTTTTGGGTTAAAACTTTTCCCCCGGTTACCAGCACTCCGGGCGGAGTGCACTTTATAACGGTTTCCACCAGCAGCTTCCGGCTGAATAACGCCTTCCAGCCCCGTAAAAATTTGGGCAGGTGGTCGTTCCACCGGTTGCTGATCACCATCTCGTGGGTATATTCACTCTCCGGGATCACGTAATCGGCCCCGGGATTATCGGAACCAAAAGCAACCACTAGCTCCCGCTTTCCTTTTTCCTTCAAATCAAGCAGTCTTCTTTCCCTATTTGATCCCGGATGAGGGTTGTTACTTTCTTTAAAATAATCCAGGTGTCCGTTTATTTTCAGGCGGGGCGCAAGGTAAAAGCGGTTCAGCAAACCGCCGCTTGTAAATAAAAGTCCGGCCAGGATCAAGCCGCCAATGATAAAAATGCCCGCACCTGAAAGTAAATCGCCGTACCTTTCCTGTAAAGCTTCAACCAGGGTGAGCACATGAACCTCGTAGTCCAGCGATTCCGGCTCCACCGAGGCCAGCTCGTCTTCCAGGCGAATTCCCAGGGACGAAGCGATAGCGCCGGGCTCTAAGTCCTCAGCGGCCTTAACCTTCAGCCGGAAGGTTTTGATTTCACCGGGGGCCAAAGCGGTGCGATCCGCCAAAAGCTCCACCTGTTCATGATCAGAGGAAAAGCGCAGGACCTGGGTAAAATCGGAGCTGCTGATCAACTCCAGGGGCACCTCGAAACTATCCCCGGCCCGGGTCCAGATATACTCCTCGCCGGGCAAGAAATTAACCAGCACATCCCCCGGTTCGGCCACACTGAAGTTGAAGCTCCTGCTCAGCACAAAATCGGTGCCCTGGTAGACCCCGCTGACCGTTAACAGGGCCTCGCCCACCCCTTTTCTTTCAAAAGTGATCCGGTTGGACCAGATCCCGTCTCCGGCCCGGCTGTTGCCGTGTTCATTGCTGCCGCTGTCAAAAAGTTCTCCTTCATAGCGGGCCCCGTCCCGGTATTCCAGGTCGAAGTCAAATTGCCCCACCTGCAGGTGGGGCCCTTCCTGCATGCGCGTTCCCCCCGATTCCAGGGTGGCCGTAACTATAATTTCTTCACCGAGGCGGAAACCTTCTTCCCCGGACCAGAAATCAGCATTAATACCCGGCAAATCCCGCACCGTGATCGTTGCGGAATTGCCGACCAGTTCACTGCCGTCAAGTAAAAGATTCCATTGCAATTCATATTCCCCGATCTGGTTAGCTTCTTCAAAAACGCCCCTGAAGCTCTTTCCATCCCGGGTCATCGTCACCGGGACAGCCTGAACATCATTCGGCCCGGTAACTGCCATTTCCAGTTGAAAATTATCGTCTTCATATTTTTCCCGGGTGATCACTTCCACCCGGATCTCAAGCGGTTCATCCACCGGGTAGTGGGCTTCAGGGTCGGGGTCCATCAGCAGGGCTTCCAGATACAAATCGGCATTGCCCAGGGCCCGGACCTTGCCGCTGCCCTCGACCTCCACCGCCCACTCACCGAAATGCTCCTGCCGGGGCCTGGAAAGAATAAAAAGCTTGTAATTATCCCTGCCCCCGAGGATAAGTTCTTCGATTTCTTCTGCCCCTTCATCGCCGGGCGCCTCCACCCTGACCTTCATCTCTTCTTCAGCTTCCGCGGGACCGACCAGGACCAGGTTTGACTGCCGCACCGATTGATCGATTGCTAGATTAAAAGTGTGCCTGCCCTCTTCTTCCAGGTCAACGGTCTGATCCAAAAACCCGCGCCGGTCTTTTAAAATTTCCAGGGCTTCATGGAAAGTAACCAGCAAATTGCCCGGATCTTCTAAAAGGTAAGTTTTGCCGCCGGTGACGGAGGCGAATTTATGCATTACTTCAGGATCAATTTCGTCGCTGAAGGCAACCGAATAGACCATCAGCCCTTCTTCGGACAGCTCATCGATCTGCTCCCAGAGTTCTTCCATGTAGCCTTCCATGAATTCTTGATCAGCCAGGGCGCCGGGAAAGGGGTCTGGCTCGCCGTCTGTAAGCATAAAAATAACCGGGATCTTTTCTCCGGTATCGGTCCCGGCAAACTGGCTGCGGGCCAGATCAAGGGCCTCTATAAAATCAGTATCCCCGCGGTGGTCTAACTTAGGGGCAAGCTTTTCCATCAGCGCTTCCTTGTCGGAGCGGCTGCCCACCGGGCCGAGCGGCTTGATCAATTCCGCCTCGTGGTCGAAGGTAATCACGCTCAAATAATCATCGGACCCTAAAAGGTCGATAAACATGCCTGAGGCGGTTTCACGCAGGCGCAGCGGATCGGTGTAGGACATACTGCCGGAAATATCAATGACCAGGGCCACGGCCAGGTTATCAAAGGGGCTTTCTCCAGCCCCGCCTTCGTCATCGCGGGCCGCTGCCGGTAAACTAAAACCTGTTATAAAATCAAAGCCCAGCCCTAATAAAATAATGAGAGCGAAAAGCCCATAAAATAAAAATCTCTTTTTATACAAGCAGAACCAACCCCCCGAAAAACTTGCTGCAGCTAAAGGCTTTAACCACTGCTTCCATTAATCCTTATCATCCCCAAACCCCGGTTTATAACCCTCCGATTAAAGTCCGAAAGATCTGGATCACCGCCGGTCCGATGATCACAACGAACAGGGAGGGGAAAATGAAAAACACCAGCGGGAAGATCAGCTTGACCTGAGCTTTCGTGGCCATTTCTTCAGCCCGCTGTCTTCTTTTCTGGCGCATGGCTTCGGCCTGAACTTGCAGGGTGCTGGTAATATTACTACCCAACTGCTCGGCCTGAATCACGGAACTGATAAAACTGCTCAGCTCGTTAACCCCGGAGCGCCAGGCGATGCCCCGCAAAGCCTCCTCCCGGCTGCCGCCCATGCGGATCGCATCCAGGGCCCTTTTAACTTCTGTACTTAAAGGCCCCGGCATCTGTGAGGCCACCCTTTTTAAAGCCATATCAAAGCCCAATCCCGCTTCCACGCTGACCAGCAGTAAATCAAGAAAATCGGGCAGGGTCTTTCTGATGGTTTGCTGCCTGCTCTCGGCCTTGGAACTGATTACCCCGTAGGGGAGAAAAAAACCGCCCAGGGTCATCAGGGTCACAATAAGAAATTTTTGTCCGCCCTCAACCTGGAAGGTGCCGGTTAAAAACCAGGCCAGGAAGAATAGCAAGCCTCCTGCAATTACCTGCAGGACAAACAGGGTGAAAAAGTTGATGTTTTTGGGGCTTCCGGCATACCTGATCTTTTTATCCACCCGGGTGCGGATTTCCCTGGGGGTAATATTGCCCAAAACATGCCCGATATTGTTCATAGCAGGCAAGATGACCCTTTGCATGAAAGGCAGGCGCAGCATATCTTCCGGGTCGGCGTCATCGGTCATCTTTTGAATGCCGGCCAAACGGCTTTGCAGCTGCCTGCGGCGGTTTACGATTATTGAACCCACGGCCACCACCAAAAAAGCGGTGAAAATAAAAACCATTACTGTCAGCGCTATCGACATATGCTCACCCTCTTTTTAAATATCTTAAACATCAATGGCCACAATCTTACGGATAAAGAAGATCCCGATAATCTGCATAATCACTGCTCCGATAATCATGAAGATCCCCACCGGATCTTCAATTAGGGTCACAATATAGCCGGGATTTAAAAGAACAATTGCAAAGGCCACTGCCACGGGCAAAAGTGAAAGGATAATCGCCGACAAGCGCCCCTCGGCGGTAAGGGTCCTTATTTCTCCCTTAATCCGCACCCGCTCGCGGATGGTGTGAGAGATCCCGTCGAGCACATCGGCCAGGTTGCCTCCGACCTGCCTCTGGATCAAAAGGGCGGTAATCAGCATTTCCAGGTCGTCATTTTCGATGCGCTCCAGCATATCATGCAAAGCGTCGCCCATGGGCTTGCCAAGGCGGTTTTCCCTTAAAATCCTGGAAAATTCAACTGGCAGCGGCCCGTCCAACTCCCGCACCACCACGGCCAATGCCTGGACAAAGCTAAACCCGGCCCGCAGGCCGTTGGCGATAATGTTTAAAGCTTCCGGAAGTTGATCGGTCATGGCCATGGAACGCTTCTTTATCTTCGAGTTAATGACAACCCCCGGAATTTTTAAGCCGAGTAAAGCGCCTAAAATACCCAGTAAAATAGATTCACTGAGCAGGAAAATAACCGTGTAAAAAGCCACCCCGGCTAAAAGGGTTAAGCCGATGTATTCTTCGGCTCTCATCAGCACGTGGGCTTTAATCAGCTTGATCTGAATTTCTTTTAACCTGTTCTTGCGGGGCATCACCCTGCTCAGCTGGCTTAGCACCCACAGAAAATCTTCCCGCAGGCCCTCTTTTTTAGCGGCCGGCTCTGCAACTTCTGTTCCGGTTGCTTTGCCCAGGCGGCCGATCACCGCTGACCGAGGGCTGAACACGGTTAAAAGCACGCCACCGACAATCAAAAAAACGGATACTGCAGCAGCCACAATTAAAATTATATCAAGCATCGCTTACCCTCCCCAGCGCACTCTTTCCAGTTCTTCCCCTTCAAAAATACTCATGGGGATATTCTCCCCGGCCAACCTCAACTTGTCGATAAAGGTCGGGACAATCCCGGTGGGCATAAACTTACCGGTCACGTAACCTTTTTCGTCCAGGCCGCTGTGCTTGAAAACAAAAATATCCTGCATGGTAATGGTATCGCCTTCCATGCCGACCACCTCACAAACCCTTAAAAGCTTCCTGGTCCCGTCGGAATAGCGCTGCACCTGGATAATCAGGTCCACCGCTGCAGCCACCTGCTCGCGGATAGCCCGCATGGGCAAATCAAGCCCCGCCATTAAAACCATCGTTTCCAACCTGGCCAGGGCGTCGCGGGTGCTGTTGGCGTGCACGGTGGACAAAGAACCGTCATGGCCAGTGTTCATGGCCTGGAGCATGTCGAGCGCTTCCCCGCCCCTGGATTCTCCGACCACGATCCGGTCGGGACGCATCCGCAGGGAATTGATCACCAGGTCACGGATGGCAATCTGCCCTTTCCCCTCGATATTGGCCGGCCGGCTTTCCAGCGAGACAACATGATCCTGCTTTAACTGCAGTTCCGCCGCGTCCTCAATAGTGACAATCCGCTCGGAATTGGGAATATAGCTTGAAAGCACGTTCAAAGTGGTCGTTTTCCCGGTCCCGGTCCCGCCTGAGATAATAATATTCAGCCGTCCGTGCACGCAGGCCTTGAGGAACATGGCTATATCACTGTTCAGGGTCCCGAAGTTGATCAGGTCCTCTGTAACGTACGGATCGGAAGCAAACTTCCTGATCGTAATGCAGGGGCCGTTGATGGCCAGCGGGGGAATAATCGCATTAACCCTGGAACCGTCCGGCAGACGGGCATCGACCATCGGTGAGCTTTCATCGATCCTGCGCCCCAAAGGCGATATTATTTTATCGATGGTATGTAAAACATGATTATCGTCGCGGAAATTGATCTCAGTCAAGTAAATTTTACCGTCCCGTTCCACATAAACCTTTCCGGCACCGTTAACCATGATTTCTGTAACCGTGGGATCGTTGATCAGGGAGTTAATCGGCCCGAAGCCGAAAATCTCGTCGTTTACCTGCTTGATCAGATTCTGCCGGTCCGCCTGGGAAAGGTGGTGAGAATCTTCCTGCAGGACTTCATCCATGATGGTCACAATCTGAGCCTGGATTTCTTTTTTCCTGGCCTTGTCGGCAGCATCAATACTGGCATAATCCTTGACCATGTCAATAAAGCGGCGCAGGGTTTCCCAGGACAGATCTTTGATCAGCCTGTTTTTTTCCATGAACCCGGAACCGCTTCTTTTTGCCTCCGGCGCCACTTTTTCTTCACTGCCGCCAACTTGCGGCTTTTTAGACATCATTTAGTTACTCACCTCCTGGAGTATATCTTTGTTCCCCGTCCCCGGTGAACCGCTTTGCCAGTCTTTCTGCTCATTTATAAGCTTCCTGACCAAATCATCAAATCCCCGGCTGATCTTGGCCTTGGCGGCAAGCATGACCACCGGGATACCCTGGTTCATTGAAGATGAAACCAGGCGGTAGTCGGCCGGGAGAATAGCAAAATTCTTGGCATTCAGGGTGGTTTCCACATCGCGAGGTTTGATCTCGTTGCGGGAATCGACCTTGTTTAAAATAATCTTAATCTTTTGGGAAGGATACTTCAACATGGATAAAGTATTTAAACAGGACTTGATATTACGCAGGGTCACCACTTCCGGGGTGACCACCAGCATCAAGGAATCGGCCTCCTGGATCGCCGGGTCAACCGGATCGTAAAACCTGGCCGGCATATCAACCACCACGTAATCAAAGGCGTCCTTTAATATTCTTAGAATCATCCCCACGTAATCGGCATTGATAAATTCGGTCATCTGCGGTTCAGCGTTAGCGGCAAGCAGTTTAACCCCCGAATTATGGGGAATCAGGTAACTTTCCAAAAGGTCCTGATCCAGGCTCGGCACCTCGTTGACCACATCGGCAATGGTAAACGGAGGAATAACATTTAAAGCCAGGGCGGCATTGCCAAAGTCGAGATCGAGATCGACCAGGGCCACTCGGTTTTTATTTTTCTGTGCCAGGGAAACCGCCAGGTTGGTGGACACAAAAGTTTTGCCCACCCCACCCTTGGTCCCGAAAACAGTAATCAGCTGACCGCGCCCGCTATGCTTAGGTTTAGCCGGCTTACCGTGGTGGGCCATACGCCTTTTTCGCTCCGCCTGGTAACTGCGGTAAATCGAATCCACCAGCTTCGCCGGAGCAAAGGGATAAACAAGGACGTCCTTGGCCCCGGCAAAAAGAGCCGCTCGCATGGTGTCTTCTTCCAGTTCCCGCTCGATGATAATTACAGCCACCCCGGGATACTGGTTGACTATGGTTTCTGAAAGCTTGTAGCCGTTGCCGGTGGTATAGGCATTGACCAAAACCACATCCACATGCCGCTCTTCTAACACGGCAAGCACCTGGTCATAACTGTCGGC
>Ga0207421_10006242_pt1 | contig 13042 bp, 8 predicted proteins | sample SodLakKL_010_SED_4_FD_187542 | JGI IMG/M metagenome (GOLD analysis project Ga0207421, IMG submission 187542) | Alkaline sediment microbial communities from Lake Tanatar, Kulunda Steppe, Russia - 8KL_010_SED (SPAdes) (version 2) | ecosystem: Environmental > Aquatic > Non-marine Saline and...
CGTCATTCATTCCAGCAATATCAACTCCTTCTTTTGGACCAGTGATTATTGTAGCAATCGTAGACTCATCCTCAACCTCTGTGTTAATGATCATAACATTATCATCTTTTTCAAGTGCAACTCCCACTTCATATCCTACAAATGTCCCTTCCCAGTCAGCTATTGATTCCCATCCTTCATTTTCTGCAATTTGTTTTAGGTCATTTAATACTTGGGAAGAATCCTGTGTTTCTATCAAATACTGAGTAAATGTAATATCATCTCCTAAATTAATACTCATAGTTTCTTCATAATCAGCAGGAATTTCATTAAGTGCTGGTTCTCCATTTAAACACCCACTTAATGCAATCCCACACATTATTGTCAAAAGAACTATTAGGAAGAGTTTGTTGAATTTCAATTTTATACCCCATTCTTTGCAGATTACATTTTTCTAGTATTATGAAAAAGATTGTAGTTACACTCTACAGTTAAAAATATATATATAAGATTTACTTAAAGGTTTTGGATTCGAATTTTAGTGATTATGTATCTACCAAATTTAATTCTTCAAATTAAGTGAATTACTCTCAAAATCTAATGAATTGAACTTAAGGGCTTTTTTTACCTTTTCTTATACAAAAAATTTAGATAGGGTATAATGGAATCTTAAAGTTTCTGTAAGTTTTTATACGAATATTATCAATATCTATACAATTAAATTATTTGATCAAATATATTATATGGTGAAAATTATGACCAATTATGCTTTACCTGAACTAGCCAACAATGTTCATTGGGTTGGTGTTAAAGATTGGAATAGACGTCTTTTTGATGCCCTGATCCCACTTCCTAAAGGTACTAGTTATAATGCTTATCTTGTTCAAGGAACCCAAAAAGTTGCACTTATTGATAGTGTTAATCCTGGTTTCGAAAAGGAATTGGAAAGTAAGATAAAAGAACTAACTGATATAGGTGATATTCACTATATCATCATGAACCATGCTGAACCGGACCATGCAGCTTCAATAAAACATGTCATGGAACTAGCACCTGATTCAATCCTTGTTACAAGTGAAAAAGGTGCTAAGATGGCAGATATTTATTTCGATGTTCCAGCAGACCGAGTTCAAGTCGTAGAGGAAGGAGATACTCTTGATCTTGGTGGTAAGACACTTAGATTCATTAAGGCTCCTTGGCTACATTGGCCCGAAACGATGTTCACATTCCTTGAAGAAGACCGAATATTATTTTCATGTGATTTCTTTGGTGCACATACAGCTTTTGGATTCTATGACGATGACGATGATGTTAATGAACTACTCTACCTTGCAAAAAGTTATTTTGGCGAGATCATGATGCCTTTTAGAAAAATGGGACAAAAAGGTCTTGAAAAAGCAAAAGAGTTAGATCCTCTACTAATAGCTCCAAGTCATGGACCAATGTACAGGAATCCAGGCAAAATATTTGATGTATATGAAAAATGGACCGCTGGTGAAACTAAAGAAAAAGTTATTGTTCTTTATGTAACTATGTGGAATTCAACTGAGGTTATGGTAAAGACCATCGTTGAAACACTCCTATCTGAAAATATTGAAGTTTGCATGTATGACCTGACAACTGCAGATCTTGGAGATATTGCAAGAGACCTGGTAGATTCTCGTGGAATTGTTGTTGGAACCCCAACAGTGCTCAATGGTATGCATCCACTTGCCATCTATGCTGCTAATTTATTCAAGGCACTCCGCCCACCCACCAAATATGCAGTTGCTCTTAGTTCCTATGGTTGGGGTGGAGGTGCACTTAAACAACTCCAGGAAACCCTTGAACCTACCAAAATAGAAATAGTGGGAGCTCTAGCAGTTAATGGACCAAGCCAAGAAAATGACCTTAATACTGTGAAAGAATTGGGTCGAGATCTAGCAGCCAAGATAAAATCGGATAAGTAAAAACAAATAATTGTGTGGTCAGTTATTATTTGCATGCCATAAAATTCACTTTTTTAAAATGATTTTTTAGCTAAATATACTAATATCAAATACATTCAAAGTAAAATGATTTATATTTGAGCATCCATAGTTCACTGTAATTCTAATTCAGACTTATTTACATATATTTAAATAGTCAAAAAATAACTTTTCTCAATGAAAAGTTATCAACATTTAATATCTTTATTACTCTTATACATATGGAGATAACTATGCCATCAAAGAAAAACAATGAGCCTATGGAAAATATATTCTCTGAAAATTTATTGGAAGCTTATTCCTATTGTAAAATAATATGTGATGAATCTGGGTGTCCTTGTGATTATAAGTTTATTGATGTAAACTCTAGATTTGAAGACATTATAGGACTCTCAAGAAATGAAATAATTGATCAGAGAGCATCTATTGTATTCTCTGACCTGATAAATGAAACCATTGACTGGCCCCAAATATTTGGAGACGTTGCACTTAATGGAATTAATAAGGATTTCGAGTTCTTCCACAAATATTTTGGAATCTGGTACCATGGTACAGTTACATCTCCGAAAAAAGGTTATTTCATTACATTTTTTGTTGAAAAGAGTAATTCAAAAAAAGATATTATACTTGAATTAGATGAATACTATACAGTAATTAAAACCATAACTTTCGATGAAAAAGTTCTTTCAATACCAAGAGAAGAAATTGTAGGTAAAAACCTTAGATCTATCATGCCAGACATTGAGGACACTATTATTTCGGCATGCAATAAATCGGTTATGACAAATAAGTTACATTCATTTGAATATCCTTTCTTTAGTTCCACTGATCAAAAATGGTTTAGAACTGAAGTAAAACATTTTAATATTAAGGATAAGAGCAAATACATTGTTAGTATAAGTGACATTACTGACCAAAAAAGGTCTGAACTGGAAATATTATCTAAAAAAGAAGAACTTGACAGGTTTTTTACAGTTAATCTCGATCTTTTATGTATCGCGGATATTGAAGGTAATTTTCATCGAGTTAATACCGCATGGTCAGAGATCTTAGGTTACTCTGTAGAGGATCTTGAGAACCGTAACTTTTTCGACTTTATACATCCTGATGATATTGAGAATACCATAAAAGAAGTTGAAAAACTTGCATCACAAAAAAATGTCTTCAATTTTGTTAATAGATATAAGTGTAAGGACGGATCGTACAAGCATATTGAATGGAGATCACATCCTTATGGTAAATTCATCTATGCTGCAGCACGCGATATCTCTGACCAAGTTCGATCACAAGAACAGAGGTACCTTTACAGTACAATCCTCTCTATCCTAAACGAACCTATTGATATGCAGCAATCCATATCAAAGATCCTATCTGAAATAAAAGATTATATTGGTGCAGATGCAGTTGGGATCCGTTTAAAAGAAAATGGGGATTATCCTTACTATTTCCAGACCGGGTTTTCTACTGAATTCTTATTGAAAGAAAATTCGTTATTAAGCTTAAATGAACATGGCGATATATGCAGGAACAAAGATGGTTCAATCAGTTTAGAGTGTACTTGTGGCCTTGTGATCACCGGCAACACTGACCCTTCAAACCCTTTATTCACACCTTATGGTAGTGCATATTCAAATAATTCATTCCCATTTTTGGACCTACCTGAAGATGAAGATCCTCGTACCAATCCTAGAAATAAATGTATCCATGAAGGATATGCATCAATTGCACTTGTGCCAATCAAGATCGAGGATGATATCATTGGGATATTGCAGGTCAATTGTTATGAAAAAGATATGTTCGATCTCAGTACTGTGAATCTGCTTGAAGATATTGCTGCAAGTATTGGACAAGCACTTCAACGCAAACAAATGGAATCAAAGTTGAATCAGATGTATGAACGACTTGAAGCTTTCCATGACCATAGTCCACTTTTAATCTCAGAACTCACTATTTCTGGTAAATATAAACGTGTGAATAAAATAATCTGTGACATTTTGGGGAAAACACGTGAAGAAATCATCGGTAAATCTGTTCAAAAAGTATTACCTGAGAACACTTCTACTTTGATCACTGAACATATTGAAGATGTGTTAAAATCATCATCCTATGTATCATTTGAACATACTTTACGCTTAGATGATACTGAAAGAATGATTAAAACAGTAATTTTCCCTCTTTTTGATGAAACTAAGAATATTTCGAGTTTGGGAGTAATCGGAGAGGATATAACTGACCTTAAAAAAATTGAAGAGTTTGAAAAGAACCAGTTAATCGTGCATGAGATACATCATCGTGTGAAGAACAATTTGCAAGTGATCTCAAGTTTACTCAACATGCAATCCAAACTCTTTGAAGATGAGGATGTAAGAGATGCATTCCTTGATAGCCAGAACCGTATCAGATCAATGTCACTTGCACATGAGAAACTATACAGCACTGATAAAGCTGGTCAAATCGAAATGGCGGATTATATCAAAAGTCTTGTAGATTATATAAGCCAACTTTATAAGCCAATAAATAAAACGATTTTAACCAAACTCAATACCGATACTATCTATTTTGATATGGATACAGCTATTCCTCTGAGCTTGCTCTTGAATGAAATAATAACCAACTCGTATAAGCACGCTTTTGTGGGTAAAGATAAGGGTACAATCTCGATTTCATTTAAAGAAATGGAACAGGAATATCAACTCGTTGTTCAAGATGATGGAACTGGTTTTCCTGAAAATATTGATCCGGAAAATTCCAATAGTCTTGGTTTTAGAATAATCAATTTACTAAGTAAACAATTATTTGCTGAAATAGAAGTTGATAGTTCAAAAGGAACATCCTATACTATAACTATTAAAAAATAAAACAGTTCTTAACCATGTTATGTTTTGCAATGACGTGTGGATGTTATGACTACTTCAATTTCTACAGTTTTTATTTCTTTCAATAATCGCTGATGATTATATCATTGGTATTGATAAAATCAATTTCGTGATTATCTAGGGTTGTGTTAGTTAAACTGATTATGTTCAGTAATCCTATTGTATTATATTTATTTCCTAGATAATGTTATATTATAGTCTGATTTAGTCTTAATGCAAATCTTAAACATGATTAATTTCAACGGTGTTTAAATGGTAAGAGTATACTGGACAATTAAATGGAATGGAGAAAAAATTGGACGATCAAAAGATTTTGTTTGTATAGATGGACTTAAATATTTCTTTAGAGATGACCTGAATATGGAGTATTTGAAAGAAAATGGACATCAAACAGAAGATGATAAAGGTCCTATCAAATATTATGATATTGTAGTGAATGGTGAAACGTATAAAAACGGTGCATGGTATTATACTGATTATCAAACACGTGCCCGTGATTTCAAGAACTATGTAGGTTTTGATGAAGACGTTGAGCTATCTGTAGGTTAATTGATATCAGAACAAAACCTCTTTTTATAAATAAAAAAACTTGAACTTAACCCGTTTTCCCTTTAACTTTCATAAAGCGCTGCGCCTAATGCACCCGTGATTTGAGGTTCAGGGGGAACGAGTAATGTTGTTGATATTTCTTGTTCAAGTGCAGCATGGATACCCCTATTTTTTGCAACACCACCTACAAATGCAATTGGGCCATGAGAGTTGTGGAGGTTGATCCTTTTTGCCATGATAGCTACCTTGTTAGCAATACTCTTTATAAGACCGGCTGCAATATCTTCTTTTAAAATACCTTGTGTTCGAAGTGATATCACTTCAGATTCGGCAAAAACTGTACACATACTGGTTATCAGTGCGGGTTCCTTTGACATGAACCAAAGGTCTCCAAGATCGTTGATATCAATATTAAGAGCACGTGCAGTATATTCCAAGAACTTACCAGTACCAGCCGCACATTTATCGTTCATTAGAAAGTCAAGGACCTTCCCATGCTCTACAGAAATAACTTTATTGTCTTGACCACCAATATCAATAATACCTTTTATTTCTGGAAATAAATAAGAAGTGCCCAGTGCATGTGCAGTTATCTCACTTATAGAACGCTCTGCTAGACCAATGTTCTTTCTACCATACCCAGTTGAATAAACGTGACCAATATCACCTTCTTGAACATCAGACTGTGAAATTACATCAAAATAAGCTTTCTCTGATGCTTTTACGAAATCGAATTCTGTTGGTATTATAGTGTACGCGAGTTGTTTCGAGTCTTCCAACAATACTGCTTTTGTGGTGGATGAACCCGAATCTATGCCTACAGTGATCAACTTATCATCTCCAGAAATGCATCAATTCTAACACCAAGTTGTTCAATATCTGAATCGCTATAATCTGTTTCTATAGAAAGCATGGGAATACCAGCTTTTTTTAGTTCCTTTTGAACATTATAAGCTTCTATGTTATACCCGTGACAGAACTGAAGTGTATAATAAATAACTCCATCAACATTGAATTCTTGTGCAAGGTCTACTACTGATTCAAGTCGTTTCTTATTTGGACTCATACAGGAACAAGGTATATTGATGTATCTTTGTGAAAGTGATAACATCGGATCCTTATTCTCATCCTCATCTACCAAGTCCCAGAAAGAACGTGTACCTGTACAACTTTCCTCACACACTATCACTCCACCTCTTTCTTCTATAATCTTGGGTACTTTTGTATTACCGCCAGAAAGTGGACAGCCTGCAATCATTACCCGGGGTTTTGTGTTACTTTCTTGTTCTGGTTGGATATGTTCAATCTCTTCAATGACCATTTTTAGTATATGCTTGAACTCTGTGGGAGATAGAAAGAACTGTTTTTGCATTATTTTAAGTACATCAACTCCACTTATCGGTGAGGGGTCCCTTTTCCTTTCACAATAAAGCTGATGCAAGAGTTTTCTGATCTCGTTACTTTCTTTAATTCTATCCAATAGTTTAGTTGATGTAATCTCATTACCAGTAAAGAGTTCAAGTTCTGTTTTCAGTGATTCAAGTTCTTGTAAAAAATATTGTAGTGCTATATCAGTATCCGGTCTTTGTGGCAGATCTATGACATATGTAGGAATGAAATCATCTAGTATCTCATACATTTTCTTTTTACCATCACATGTATTCTCTGCAATGATCATATCAACTAACCCAAAATGTGCACATGAATCTATACCTGAACAACCATCATTTACAATCGAGCCTAATGATGATTTTATTAAAGGACAGATATTTCGTGGTAGATATTGTTCTGCTAGAGGTATGGTCTCGTTCTTACCACCACATAATATGGTTCTATCAGCACCAGCAGCAAAAATGAGTTCATCGGGAACAAATATACAAAAAGTACCTATGACCTTTACCCCATTATTTCGAAGTTCCTGAAGTTCATTTACACGTTTTTTGTATATTTTCTTTAAGTATTCCATTGTCTTGAGTTCAGGCATAGTATCAAGTCCTATAATATAATTTTAATTTTGCTCGAATCCTAACTAACCTCTTTTAAACGAGTTAGCTCAGAGTAGATTAAAAGGTCACTTATCACATCCATCCTACATGCACAATTATTGGTATAAAATACTATAAAGATTCTCATATAACCAAATGTTTTCTTTTTGTAAACCTTCATTTTACTCGAGTTTATATTGTTTTTATTGTTTCATCACAATCCCGCCAATCATTAAAATATAATGTTCTAAAACGATTATTGCCACTACCATTAACTCAAAATATATCTAAGATCAAGTCATATTAAGCTAATCCCACACTCATAAAATATTCTTTATCAAGAAGGTAACTTCAAATGAAAATGTTAATGTTCGATACCAGTGGATTTGAGTACAAAACACATAGCAAAACCCTTGACGATGTCGAAGATATTGAAGAATGTGAAACCATAACTGACCCTGTAGTAATATTTCTTCATGTTGAAGCTGAAGATGAGGACCGTAAAAACAAGGTACTCAAAAAAAGTTACAATAATTTAAAATGGTACTTGAACAAAATAGATAAAGATAGAATCGTACTCCATTCATTTGCACATCTTGCTACTAGTAAATCATCACCAGAATTCGCTTCACTTCTCATTTCAGAACTTAAAGATAAATTAGTGAATAGGGGTTACAACGTTAGCGTCACACCTTTTGGCTACTTTTCACAGTTCTCTATTAATGTAAACGGTGAATCACTTGCAAAGGTATTCAAGGAATTTTAAAATTAATATCTTATAGCAATAAAAAAAAGATTGCCATGACCAAAATAGGTTATGGCATTGTAACAACTTATTTTTCTTGGTTATTCCATCGAAGGAGTTTTACAGCAACCAATAAGGCAGCTATTGAACCTATTATTCCAACAAATGGTATACGTCTTTCAGGTTCCTCTACAGTAAATGTCACGTTTTCCTCGCCAACCTGTACAGTATACTCACCTGGATCAGCTTCGGAGTGAGTGAATTCCAGTGTTCTGACCTCACCTGGATTCAACGTAACTGTTTTAGTATCTACTACCACATCATTTACCAATAATTCAATCTCAGTTTCATGTGTTGTGGTTCCGATATTTTCTACATCTACATTGATAGTCACGGTTTCATCCGGCTGAACTTCACGAGGTGATACTACAAGGTTAGATAGTTCGAACATCATATCTTTTTCAAGTACTTCTAAGTTATACTGTGCTTCAAGATATCCTTCAGGTTCCACTGATATTCTGTGTACACCAGGATCTTCTACAGTATAGGACAATTGTCCATCACCGTCAGTATTGCCTATAGATACTTCACTATAGAATACCTCAACATCTTCCATTGGTCCTCCATCGATTGCTGTTGTGACTGTTATAGTGATAGTATCACCATCATAGACCACATCAGGTTCTACATCAATTGCTACAGCAAACTGCATATCATCAGCTGAGACTACTTGTACAGACTTGCTAGTACTAACAAATCCAGCTTTTTCAGCTTTTACCTCGATTGTCCCAGTTTCACGTGGCGTGTATCTGAGAAGACCTTCCTCATTCGTCTTACCTATTACCTCACCTGCAAATGAAATTGAAACGTCCTCGACAGCTGTTCCTCTAGATTTCACTACAATATCAACAGCAGATCCTTCAGCAAGAATCTCAGGCATATCTATTTCAAGTGTATCACCTGGTAATGTAACAACTTCAACAAATGGATAATAGCGTACATCATTAGATTCAGCTACTCTAAACTTAACATCGCCCATGATACTGACCGTACCGCCACGAGTAAGTGTCATTGACCCATCGTTCTTTAGCACGATCTCATCTGGTGTAATAGAAGATACTCTCATTTTACCAAATCTGTCACCAACATCCACTGTGATATAATCCTCAGATATCTGGAACACACCACCTATGAAAACTGCATCCAATTCAGTACCCCTGAACACCTGATCGAACCTAACAGCGATCACTGGCACATCATCAGTACCTCCTATATCAGTTTCATATACGTAAGTACTTCCTGCAGAAACTATTGCCTGTTCTATCTGAGTACCATCTTTTCGAAGTGATATGAGTACATTATTACCTGCAAGATCAATTTCTGAAATCCTTAGAGAATAACCATCTTCAAGCACAACTGTGGAACCTATGAACACTGACCTTCTGGTATCATCATCGATCAGTACCTTTGAAAGTTGACCATTATCAAGAAGACTTACTCTTGTATCAGTAAGAACATTCGCAGGATATCCGGCAAAGTATTTCTCAGCCATGAATCCTATAACCTCAAACTTACCCCAAGCTGATCGCTCAAAACTTACCTCTTCTGCACTACTGGTATAAACCAATCTTTCATCGGGGATTGTTCGAGTATTTATCTGTTCCACTTCAAGTGATTCTGTTCCAATACCTTCATCTAGATTATAGTAAAATCCTTCAAAATTGAAAGGTGTCCAAACAGATTCCTCGCTTGCAACTGTACCTCTTAGTTCATAAGTACCAGGCTGGCTCATATCAACAAAAGGTGCAAATCTGAGAGTTGTATCGTCGGCAACACCAATATTGAGCTGACCCATTAGATTGATGGTACTACCACGACTAAAGGAGACCGTAGCACGATTTTCCATTAAGATCTCATCCTCAGTAACCGACTTGATCTCCATACGACCAAACCTATCACCAGTTTCGATACTTACATAATCCTCAGATATCTGGAATATACCATCAACAAACACTGCATCTGTCTTAGTACCCCTGAACACTTGCTGGATATTGACCGCTATCATAGGAACATCATCAGTGCTGCCAATATCAGTTTCATATACGTAAGTACTTCCTGCAGCTACTATTGCTTGATCTACTTGAACACCATCTTTCTTCAAAGATAATAGAACATTATTCCCTGCAAGATCGATCTCCACAATAGTTAAAACATATCCTTCATTCAATGTAATTGATGAACCAGGGAAATAGGATTTCCTATCATTGGTATCAATGAGCACTTTAGCTAATTGTCCATCAGCCATCATACTGATCTCACTGTCAGCAAAATCAGAATCTGCAGTATACCCCGCAAAATATCGTTCTGCCATAAAACCAATAACATGGTATGAACCCCAATCATTATATTCAAATGATGTAGATATCGGTCTTGTTACATACTCAATATCCCCAGCACCAATTGACCTATCAGTTTTACTATCAAGCTTTATTGTAAGGTTCTCAGAACCTTCACCTGAATCGAGGTCATAATAGAATCCAGAATAACTTTCAGGAGTCCATGTGTAGGTCAAAGAAAGATTCTCATCAGCATCCCAAATCCTGTTACCTGTATCATATACACTTGAAGCTACTGCAGTCCCGCACAAAAATCCTATCAGTGCTAATACAGCAGCTAACCTAATCAAATTATTTTTTATCATAATATATACTCCTAGAGTAAAATAACCCTCGTCATTAATATTTGTACAAGTAGATAATAGACATTTATAGATATATACTTATGCATATATAATCTAGATTGACTTTTTCAGGTTTAATGAATTTCTAATCATATTAATAACTTATAATATAGAATGAAATTATCTTTGAGCCATTATAATTCTATTAATTTCCATATACAGCTTTTGATTATCTATAAAATTAGTATCAGTGGCTATGAAATTATTAATTAATTAACCTGAATATGATTCTGGACTTATTTAAATTTGAGATGAATTATTCTAAAAAAAAATTAAGGATCGTTTATCGTTTTAGAACATGTTTCAATCACTTAAAAGCTAGTCTTGAATCTGATATTAATAGATCCAAATAATCGGTGCCTTTATCCTTATTATACAGAGTGATCAGCTTTTTCTGTCTAGGATCTTGGAGTGAAAATTTAACAGACTTGATCTCATTATCATTGAACACTTCTATCAGAGAATTTGGCACATTGTTCTTAAATAATAGGTATACTTTTTGTTCATTCTCTATAACGATATAGAGTCCTGAAACATATTGTTCATTTTTATCTATCTGTGCATTAACTAGGAGATTGCCAGTCATATTCCCATAATATTTCAGCGATGACTTTTCAGCTATAACCCCAACTTCTTCTGCAGGTTCTTCAACATATTCGAATAACCCAAACCCATGTGCCTTATATCCATGCACTATAAAGGGTTTAGAGAATCTGCATTCAATTAAAGATAATTCAGGATTTGTTATGAATATTTGTTGTAACTGCCCAAACGTTACTTTTCTCCCATCCCTAAAGCATTCAGTTTTATTTGTTGAACTGTCGTTTATGCGATCTACCATCAATATTATATTTGTGTTTACAGTTAATTTAAAGTTCCTATTTTGTATTTAGAAAAAATGAATATTATAGTTTAAGGTACATATTTATACACCTTAAAACAAATTTAACATTATATGTCAATTGAGGACAATGAACCTGTCATAACCTCTGATATCGATCCATATCTCAAGAAACGAATCGATGATATGGTATCACAAGGTAAGTTTAGTTCATTATCTACTATTTTAAACTTAGCTTTATCCGAATTCATATCAAACTATGAAGGAAAAAAAGAATATAGAAACTTGAAAGAAAGTGACCATATATATCGTATATTAGTAGAAGAATCTAGTGATATCATATATACATTATCTCCTACTGGCATTTTCACGTACGTTTCTCCACAGTGGACCCAGTTATTGGGACATGAAACCGATGACGTTATTGGTCATCCATTCGCTGAATTTGTTCATCCTGAAGATGTACCTATTTGTTTTGAATATTTAAAAGAGATAGCTGATGGTAAAGAACCTGAGCATAAACCCGAATATCGAGTACAACATAAGGACGGGAATTGGTATTGGCATACTTCAACGGGTTCAGCCTATTATGATGACAAAAAGAATGTTTCTTACTTTATAGGTATTGCCAGTGATATTACTAAAACTAAAATGATGCACAATAGGATCAAAGAAGAAAATGAACGATTTCGTATTCTTTCCACTATCTCTAATACTGGTGTCTGGCAATATTATCCAGGAAATGAATATCTTCTTTGTAGTCCCGAATATTTTTCCATGTTAGGATACGATATCAATGAATTTACTCATTCAACTGAAAATAATTTAAATCAAACTTGGATAAATTTTATTCATCCAAAAGACCGTGCAGAAGCTTCATCTCGATTTCAGGAGTATATTGATGGAGGCATGGTTGGAATATATGAAAATTATTTCAGGATGAAACATAAGAACGGATCAACTGTCTGGGTATGGTCACGTGGAAGTGCTATTGATAATGTGGCAAATATTTACAATAACAATAATGATCTCAATGAAAATAAAATCGTTCTTGGGACACATATTGACGTAACCGCTCAAAAAGAATATGAGAAAAGATTACAGAAACGAGAGAATAAGTACCGTTCTTTAGTTGAACAGTCCGTTGAAATGTTATATTTACATGACATGTCAGGTAATTTTATTGAAGTTAATCGTGCATCTGTTGAAAACACAGGATATTCTAAAGACGAATTGTTACAAATGAATGTGATAGATATTGATTCCAATTTTAGTCTAAAAGAAGCAGCTTCTATGTGGAATACCTGGGAATATGGTAAGCTGCAAACATTCACATCAACACATCGTACAGCTTCAGGAA
>Ga0207421_10006244_pt1 | contig 13039 bp, 10 predicted proteins | sample SodLakKL_010_SED_4_FD_187542 | JGI IMG/M metagenome (GOLD analysis project Ga0207421, IMG submission 187542) | Alkaline sediment microbial communities from Lake Tanatar, Kulunda Steppe, Russia - 8KL_010_SED (SPAdes) (version 2) | ecosystem: Environmental > Aquatic > Non-marine Saline and...
ACACACCGATATCATCGGCTCCATTACCCTGCACGGCCACTATGAAGATATAGATGATGTCGACATCAACTTCTACACGATCGGACTCTGGCACTAAGGAAGTTGGGGAGGGATGCGTGGACATGTCCACAGAGATGAGTCAGAAGGGATTCACATTAGTCGAGGTAATCGTGGCCATGGCCATTCTACTCTTGATTGCAGTCGCCATCGCGCCCATGATCAGTCAGGGTTTTTCGCATATCTTCCTTGCCGGGGAGAAATCACAGGCCATACACCAAGCAGAACTGATGATACGGGATAAAGAAAACTGGGATGAGGAAAACCCTTTCCCCGACATCGTATTCGACCAGCCGGAAGGCCAGGACGAGCGCACGATCGGAGTAGAAGGTCGGGAGATTTCCGTCCGCTGGAGTTGGCACAAAGGCACAACATCCATCACCATCTACACACCCCAGGAATAGAGTGATTCGAACGGTGAATTTCCGTAGGTGTTCCGCACAGATGAAACACTTTCGATCCCTCTGCAAGCAGCAAAGCGGATTGAGCTTGCTCGAGGTGGTTCTCGCTATGGCTATCCTGCTGCTCGTATTGCCTTTGGTGTTCATGCTATCCTCCTATGCTTCGACTGCCTTCGGAACGGGTGGTGAGCAGGCTGACCTGCAGCAGAATCTCCGTCTGGCAGCCGATTTTGTGGTAGATGAACTGCGGTACGCAGAAGAATTGACAATTCTCGAAAAGGACTGGGATGAAAAAACGCGCGAGTCCTATGAGTACATCTACGTAGATGGGGGCTACCTGATACATGAAATAGTTCACGAGGAGGGCGATTCAGAGCAGCAGGAGCTGCTCATTGGGATCCGCGAGAATATCGATCTCGAGCTGGCTCTTGAGGCAGGCGATTCTGCTGACCGCCTGCATTTTGCGGTAACCGGTACACAAAAGGATTCCGGTCGGACGTACGATCTCACCTCTGAAATTCGCCTCCTGAACACCGTGATAGAACCGGGGACTGGTGATAATGGCATCGCTGTGGAGTATAAGAGTCCCCTGCCACCATCTCCCGCCATAAGGAATGTACGTCTCCTGCATCCTGATACAGAGGTTGACGAGGTAAAAAGCAAGCATCTTGAGGGACTATCCGGGGAAGATGCAAGTGTTCAAGTCAGGGTTACTACATACCAGGCTCCCCAATATACAGATGTAGAGCTGTCTATCTTCTACGCGGAAGATCCAGAAGACCTCGAGGAACCCGACCCCGTACTTGAGGTGACCGACCCTTTTCCGGAGCGGCCCTTCGATGATCAAGCTGACTTCATTGTCGAGTTCAAGGAGGACAACCTTCCGGGCACATACAAGATTAAGGCAACGATGGACTACGGCGGTGATGATATTGCAGTTCTCACCCGATCGTACGTCATCGAACCCACCTATACCGTCTCGGGTAATATCACGGACCCGGACCAGAATGGGGTAAAAGATGCCGAGGTGCAGATTGACGGAACTGAGTATAGCTTCACGACGCCATCTGACCACGATGGACAGTTCGAAATCACCGGTGTACCCGCTGACGATTATGAAGTCACCGTTGAACACGATGAGTACAGTAGCTGGACGACGGACATCGAGATTCTGGATGATGACGTCACGCTCGACATCGAGTTGACCGCTGAAGATGCACCGGGTTGACTCATCTTCCGGTGTGCAATATTTCGGGGTTGGATTTGTATGAGACTTTTGGATGACCGGATTACACCACTCAACGTTTAAAGATGCGTCCGGACGAGAGGAGCAAGCAGTGATGGCTAAGATACTAATTGTGGATGATGCAGAATCTGTACGGGCACGCTATCGTGAGATTCTCAGCAGCGATGAGCATGAAGTAATTGAGGCCGTCGACTGCAACGACGCTCTCGATCTGTTTGACAAAGAGAATCCCGACTTGGTGTTGATGAACAATGCTCAGACACCGGAGATGCTGCGCGAACAGAATGCCGAAGCACGCATCATAATGAGCAGCGCGATGGGTCAGGAGCGCAGGGTGATAAGGGGTATCCGGTGGGGCGGACCTGAAAATGCCACCCTGACGGCAATGGTTGATGACAGTAAAGGTTGAGGGGTCGTCTGCAGCGGTTGTTTGACCAGTCTCGGCTGTGACTGCTAGAGCCCTGCTCCGCTTCCAGTTATTGGTCTCCTGTGGTCGCCTGCATCCATACGCCACACAATTGAACTGCAGATTTCCCCTGGTGAGCTATACGAATATCTGGTCGGAACAGATATGGGCAGGACCCTGGCCGGCAATCTACTCTCCCCGGCTCAAACATAAGACGTCGTTGACCGGGGTACTCGCCTCACCCATTATGGAGGTTCCGCAAACTGGAAACAAAACAACTCGAGCAGGGTGAAGGTAAAATACGATGGGCCCCCCAGGAGAATCAACAACTCGGCCGGGGACATTTACTGGATGCTTGCACCAGGGACAGGGTGGTGTTCGAGTAGACCAACAACGAAGGGTCCTGGACCACTTCGCACCGGCTGCGAAGATGGCTGACGGATATTCAACCTGTCGAGCACAGATGAAACAGCGACATCATGAGCAGCTTGCATAGAGGGGGCCGTACAGACGTGTCCGTGAGCATACACCGCTTGAAGGCAGCACTCAAGCAAAAGACCATACTCGCTGCGGTCGCATGTGCCCTTGCCATGCCTTTGCTCGGCCTATGGGTTGATCTGATGTTCGTGAGCCTGATCGGGCTGCTGTTCATAATTGTGTTGGCCTATCACTGGGGCATGCGGGTTGGTCTGTCCTCCGCCCTGTGGATGAGTGCTGTTTTGATGCTGACCTGGTCGTCGCAGGGGGGCGTACTGGTCTACACTACCGCAGGGATAGGCTTTAACTTCCTGGTGGCAGCTTTTATCGGCCGGGGGATTGATATAATCCGAAACCAGCGGCAGAAGCTGCGCGCCAACGAGGAAGACCTCTCCGTAACTTTGCATTCGATCGACGATGGCGTCATCTCCACAGATACGGAGGGCCGGATAACGCGGATGAACCGTCGGGCCGAACAGCTGACCGGATGGTCGAGCCAGGAGGCAGAAGGTCGTCCGCTGGAGCTGATCTTGCAAATTGAAAGCGCTGACACGGGCGAGCCCATCGACAGCCCGGGGCAGCGGGCTCTGGATTCTAACGGAGCGGTCGACCTGCCCGCGGGAGCTGTTCTGGTGTCCAGAGACGGGACCCGACGTCATATTGCCGACAGCGCCTCTCCCATCAGATCCGCCGATGGCAGTGTACGGGGGGCGGTGATTGTGTTTTCCGATGAGACTGAACGGTACCGCGCTATAGAGAAGCTGCGGGAAAGCGAGCAACACAACCGCTCGGTAGTCGAGCTCATACCGGATATCGTCTTGCGGGTCAGCCGCGACGGCACTCATCTGGATGTAATCGGCTCCCCCGAACAGAAGATGTACCTGCCGGAGGAACAAATGGTGGGGAAGAATATCGTCGACATCTTTCCCGAAAACAGAGCCGTAGATATGATGGACGCCATCACCACCAGCCTGGAGACTGGCGAGGTGCAAACTCTGGAGCATACGCTTTCTCTACCCGGTGGGGATCGATGGTTTGAGGCCAGATGTGTACCGGCGACCGAAGACGAGGTTCTGGCGTTGATCAGGGACATAACCACGCGCAAGAAATTGGAACAGGACTTGTTTTATCTCAGTTTTCACGACGAGCTGACCGGCCTGTACAACCGAGCCTACGCCGAGCAGCAGATGGAGGCAGCCGTCGCGGAGGAAAAGCTCCCGCTGAGCATCATCATGGCAGACCTCAACGGTCTGAAGTTTGTCAATGACTCCCTCGGACACGGACAGGGAGACAAGCTGCTGCAAGAAGCCGCAGAGGCAATCCGGCAGAGCTGCCGAGAAAAAGATCTGGTTGCCCGATGGGGTGGAGATGAATTCCTGGTTATGCTGCCAAACACGCCGGAAAATCAAGCAGCCAGAATCCAGGAGCGCATCGCGGAAACTGCACATATGCAGGAGATCGAGGAAACGGGATTGCTTCTGTCTGTGGCCCTGGGATGCGCCACCAGAACCAGCAAAGCGCAAAAGATGAGCGAAGTCATAAAGGAAGCAGAGGGCCACATGTATCGCGAGAAGCTGTCTAGCAGTTGGAGTGTCAAGGGTAGAATGATGTCCGTATTGATGCAAACCCTGGAGGAAAAAAGCCACGAGACCCGGGAACACGTCAGGCGAATGGAAAAGGCCGGCCTGAAAATAGCTGACGCCATCAATTTGGACTCCGCAGAGACACAAAAGCTGAAACTGCTCATCGCTCTGCACGATATCGGCAAGATCAACATTCCCGAGAATATCCTCAATAAGGTCAAACCGCTGACGGAAAAGGAGCGTCAAAGCCTGCAAACGCACCCGGAAATAGGGTACCGCATCGCCAGCCGCACGGATGAATTCTCACAAGTGGCTGTGGGGATTCTTCACCACCACGAGTGGTGGGATGGAACTGGATACCCCGACGGTCTGCAGGGGGAAGATATCCCACTCATCTCCCGCATTACCGCAATAGTGGACGCCTACGATGCCATGACAAGCGACAGGCCATACAGAGATGCACTCCACCCGCAGGAGGCCATATCGGAGCTGCAGCGCTGTGCGGGAACCCAGTTCGACCCGCAGCTGGTGGACGTGTTCCTCCGCATCCTCTGCAATGAGGGCAGCTCAGACGAGACACCGCAGGGGGAAGATTCTTTCGAGGTATAGAGAAAGGCCGTTTGGCCCACAAAAGATACGGGGAGGATCCTCTCCAGCGGCCCACTCATCCGGCCAAGGCATGGCCGCTGCCGGGGGTACCCTCCGCGCCATGCCCACCAAGAAGTTGGATATGAGTCCAGTCGATCCAAAATGGCATCTGCCACAGTGGGGCATCCGCCATCGCGGGCGCTACCTGGATCCCATGACGGACACGGCACCGAAACCACGGACAATCCCACGGGCAGTGCCACGAGGCCTGGCGAATACACACTTGATGTAAAGCACGGGGACTACGACAACAAGACCGCAAACATCACCCTGCCGGAGAGCGGGGATGCAACGCGTAACTTCATCCTCATTGATTGAACAGTGTCAACCAGCGCAAATGCCCGCGGTCATTCGCGCAAGATAGCGACAACGCTGCCCCTCCATCATCATGCTCCATGCAGTTTTCCGACACATCTCCTCACAGCTTCCACCATTGTCTCCGTATTGCCTTCGCCCCCAATGTCAGGCGTTACCTGACTGCTGTTCTCCAGAGTGCGCTCGGCCGCCTCTGCCACGAGATTGCCGGCACTCACCGCGGACTCATCCCCTCGCTGGTTCCCGAGCCACGAGAGCAACATGGCAGACGACATTATGATGGCAAACGGGTTTGCAATTCCCCCGCCGGCGATGTCGGGTGCAGAGCCGTGTGTGGCCTGAGCCATAGCATACTCCGGTCCCACACAAAGACCCGGTGCCATACCGAGACCGCCGACCAGACCGGCCGCCAGGTCAGTCAATATATCGCCAAAGAGGTTCGTGGTCACCACTGTATCGAAGCTGAGCGGATCTCTGACTAACTTCAGAGCAAAAGTATCCACGATTTCTTCCCCGTACTGCACCCGGGGATACTCCACAGACACATCGCGGCAGGCTTCAGCAAAAAGCCCGCAGCCGAGCTTGAACACGGTATCCTTGTGAACAGCAGTAACCTTTCCCTTCGACCTCTCCCGGGCGAGCTCAAATGCCGTCTTTGCGACAAAGGAGGAGTTGGCCCTGGTTATCACTCTCGCGGAGATGGCCATATCGGGCGAAGGCATGAACTCGCTCGATCCCGCGAAGACATTGCGGTCCGGCTGAAAACCCTCGTTGTTCTCCCGGACGATCACCAGGTCTACGTCCTCATAGAGGCTGTCAACCGCGGGGTAAGATTTGCAGGGGCGTATGTTGCTGTGCAGCTCGAAACGCTTACGTATGATGGGATGCGGGTTGACGGCATTGGCATCATCTTTGGGGTATGCCATGTGGCCGATCGGCCCGAGTATCCAACCATCCAGACCATATAGGGCCTGGATAGTAGAAGATGGAAGCGTATACCCGTTATCCATGTAGGACGTGTAGCCGATCGGCAGGTCAACCCACTCAATATCAACCTCGGGGTGACTGCCGACTGCCTCCTGCAGAACTCTCACGGCCCCGGGTACGACCTCCAGCCCGATATCGTCCCCCGGAAGAACTCCGATTCTGTAGTGCACGGTTCCACTCCCCTCTGAACCTGCATGTATCGTATCATAAACTCCGGGCCTACCAGCGACTGCATCTTCAGGGAGACCGCACGGCTGACAATGCGCGTAAAACCAGGGGGTCAGCGGACAGCGCACTCACAGGAGACATCTTCGGGACAACAACAGGAGCAAACCGACCTGTGAGTCCGCAAGGATGCGCATAGGAAATGGCAGGTTAAGCGTGAGCATCATCACGCAGGCACCGGGGTATCTGAAATCATCCAGATCACAGCGTCCAGACAGTGGATGAGCCCGCACCGATAGGATCTCGAGCCCTGCAGTCATACTCACACCATCTCCTCACCCCACCGATGGCCCCGGAAGCCCTGCAGCATCATCCCGAAACTCCCGCTCTTCCATAACGGCCAGGAACGCATCAACAACATCCGGATCAAACTGCGTTCCCGACTGGGCCTGCAGCTCGGCCAGGGCAGCCTCTCGATCCATGGGTTCACAGTACGGACGATCGTTCGTCATGGCATCATATGCATCCACTACCGCGAGAATCCTCGCCAGGAGGGGAATGGCCTCGCCCTTCAAGCCTCGTGGGTACCCCTCCCCGTTGTACCACTCGTGATGCGACAGAATTGCATCAGAGATGGAGGCCAGATCCACAGTGGTCTGGGCTATGCGGTAGCCAATCTCCGGGTGCCGTTCTATCTCCGCCCGCTCGGTGGCATCCAGCGGCTCGGTCTTCTGCAGTACCGACGCCGGCACGGCCACCTTGCCGATGTCGTGCAGCTGGGCGAGCAGCGCCAGGTTGTTCAGCCGGCTCTCTCCCAGTCCCAGCCCCCTACCCACCTCCACACCCAGCTTCTCCAGCCTCTTCATGTGCTCGCTCGTCTCCAGGGTCTTTTCCTCCAGCGCACTTCGAAGAGACTTGATGATGGCATTTTTCGCACTGTCGCGGCTCAGCAGCTTATCCTGATACATCCGCTCTTCTGCCCGCCCGAAGACCTCCCAGACGCCCTCTGTCTCCGCAGATTTAGTCGCCACCCCGAACGACACCGAAATAGTGAAGGATGCGTCATTCCGCTCCCGACACCGCGCACTGATCCGGTGCATGATGTCCTCCGCCTCCTCTGCCGTCGTCTGCGGGACCAAAATTGCAAACTCGTCACCGCCTATACGGGCGAGCACATCTTCTTCGCGGGCCGAGCACCGGAGTATACCCGCCACCTCCCGCAGCAGCCGATCGCCCTCGCGGTGCCCAAAAACATCGTTGATTAACTTCAACCCGTTAACATCAGCCAGGATAACGGACAGCGGCAGCTGCCGTGAAACGTCCAGGCGGTCCAGTTCATTCTCGAAGTAGGCGCGGTTATAAAGATCTGTCAGCTGGTCATGAAAGCTGAGGTATCTGAGCCTGCGCTCGACCTCCTTTCTCTTCCCTATATTGCGCATGCTGATCAGATACGCACTGCTTCCCCGAAAGGACACGGTGTTTATGTTGAATTCGACCTCCACTTCGGAGCCCGTGCTGTCCTGCAGGGCGCTCTCGTATATGCTCGGCACCGGCTCGCCGCGGGCACGGGCACGCGCCATCCGATCAACACGCCCGCGCTCGGCCGGATGTACCATGGACACCCAGTCCTCGCCTATCAGATCTTCCGGGGTTCTGTTCATCAGGAGGCCGGCCGCGGTATTGGCGAAGACACAGCGCCTATTCTGGATGATGAAAATTGCATCGTTGACGTTTTCCACCAGCGTCCGGTACTTCTCCTCACTGTCCTGCAGCGCCCGCTCCGCCTGCTTCTCCGCCGTACGGTCGCACACTGAGCCGACTATCTGCACCACCCGCCCGTCCGCCTTCTCCACGGGTGAAAGCCGCATCGAAAAGTAGCGTTGTTGCTCGCCCGGGCGCAACTCCAGGTCAAAAGATACCGGCTGCGCCCGCCTCTGACACCGTCGAATCTGTCGGCCAAATTCCTGACTGGCCTCAAGGCCGAACAGCCTGGCCGCAGCCCCGGAGCTGCCGGACGGCAGGCCTGAATCTCTCATAGTCTCCAACGCAGCGTTCGTTCTCTGCATGACGATCGAACCGTCATCCCTCACTTCCGCAAGAAACATCCCGTCCTGGGTTCCTTCAAATATCACGGCATACTCGGACGCCAGCCGCTCAGCTTCTAGCCGGCCGCGTTCCTCCCGCCGGCGCGCCCGGATCCTCCGTACCGCAGCAGCCAGGTGCAGTGCCAGTATCTCGAGCACCTCAGGTACATCATCATCGAAGTAGTCCTCCTCCGTGGAGATGCACTGAAACACCCCGATATCGCCAATAGGAACGCTGACCACGGAACGATAGTCGGGATGGGCGGGCTCGGCCTCCGGGTGCTTCTGTATGTTGCCTACCCGGTATGAGCGTCCGTTCCGGTAAGTGAGGCCGATCAGGCCTCTGTGAATGGAGATAGGGTGAGCCCCTTTCTCGGGAAGCTGTGAGGATTCGACCCGGGGGATCAGCATTTGTCCCTCCACTACATCGATGGTGGAGGCCGTGAGGTGCAGGACACTCTCCGACGCCTTGATTCCCAGTTCCCAGACTTCCTGCTCCGAGGCGGCATCCTCCAGCTGCATGGCGACCTCGTGCAGTTTTCTGACCCGCTTCTGCGTTCGCCGCAGTGCGCGATGAACCGCGGGGTCGACCCCTCCAGTCCGGTCGACATGCTCCCGTAGAACGGACACGATCTCTGTTCGCAGATTCCCCCCCTCATCTCCTCCCACCATCCGGGCAATGCGCCCGGCCAGTTCATGGAGCCGACCGCTGACGTCTCCACTCACTCCTATCGCCTCCCCGAGTCCCATCCACCAGGCTGCCTCAGAAACGCAGCACCGCCGGAACTTGACGCACCCTCTGCCCCGGGAGCAGCAGATCGAATCTCGCTTACTACCCGCGGCAGTACCGCACATACATCACCCCACGGTACTGGATTTTCCTCTCCCGCTCCGGATGAAACGGTCCGACATCTGAATTGCTCTTTTCGCGCTCATTCCAGACATCTCCTCTTCACGGATGTCAGGATCACCTTCACCCCCGTGCGCGCGGTCGATAGACGCCGGCGGCCGTCGACAGGACTGCCCACATAGCGCGGCGAAGTGAGTGCAGGGGAGGCGAAAGACATGTCCAGAATCCTCATCGTCTACCACACACTTTCCGGCAACACCGAGGACGCTGCCAAGCTGCTGGCCGAAGGAGTCAGAGAAACCGGGAATATTCAGGTAATGCTAAAACCGGCACAGGAGGCCGACAGTGATGACCTGCTATCGTGCGACGGAATCGCAATCGGTACCCCCGACTACTTTAACTACATGGCTGGCATGCTAAAAGACTTCTTCGACCGGACTTTTTACGCGACACGGGATGAGGTAGAAGGGAAGCCCTGCGTAACGTTCGTCACCCACGGGGGCGGAGGCAAGGCCAGCGACAGCGTGGTCCGCATGTGCGATACCTTCCGGTTCGAGATGCTTGACGGACCCGTCATGGTACGAGACCGGCCGGACGATCAAGAGGCGGAGGCCCTGAGGAATGCCGGCCGCACACTGGCAGCAAAGTGTGGGTAGATAACGTCAAACCCCGCGCCCGTGCTTCCTCTATAACGTCACGGGCGCGTTCTCTTATGCTCTCCCGGCACCAATCAGCAAGATATCCCGCCAATCAAGACCCATATGGAATTTCCATGTCACCCACACAGTGGAATTCACACATCGCGCCTCAGTCATATCGTGTCACCACTGGCCTCGTCCATGAGGTGGTTGACGAAGTTCACCACGAGACTGCCGACAACCGAGGCATCTTCGGTGTGCAGGTAATGATTAGCTGAGCGGTCGAACAGTACATTGGCAGATGAGGGGAATTCATCCTCCCCGGACCAGCAAACCACCGTCACGGGAAAACGGGGGAAAAACGGCAGTTTCGCACCGACATCTCCAATATCGATCAGAGTCCCGCCCAGGGTCCTGAAGGCTCTCCTCAGGGCTGGCAGGTTTTCGCTCAGCACCCACTGGGCCAGTCGCGATAACGTCTGACGCGCGAACGGCTCCTGAAAGACCCAGCCCCCCTCGAGGTCGCGGAACGCGACGGGCTTCCCGGACAGGGGGATGCCGTCGGCGCGGCCCAGATAATTCAGGGTCACCAGCTGCCACTGCCATACAGGACTCTTACCGGTACTGCGGAAGGTGACCTCTCCACCCGGGTGTGTGACTGCCATCGGCTGCTGTAAGCTCGACAGGCGCATGACAGAGTGATCCGGATCATATTCTACCCCGGACCGTCTCGCCATCTCTGCCGGGTTGCGTCTCCCAAACACCTCCAGGGCCTGCTCAAACGCGGCCCGGTAAGGTCCCTCACCCGTTCTGTCTATCATGAATGATCTCAATATGCTGCATCACCCCTTTCCGGGCGGGCGCACTCCCGTCCCCGGCGGGTAAACCTCGCATGCTCCCGAGACGGACAACTGCTTTACCCTGACGGAGGCTGCCGGGCACTGAGCCGGCCCGCCGCATCATCGGATGCGCTCAGAGTTCGTCTATAAGCTCCCACAGAAGATCACTGCGGTAGTCCCGGTGGAACTTGCTCATCCACTGCGCTTTTCGTACCTGCCGCGTGTCAAGCTCCGCCAACAACAGATCCGGGCGGTCGACTGCAGCACGGGCAATGATCTCTCCGTACGGATCCGCTATGTGTGATTCGCCCTGAAATCTCACTTCATTTTCCACGCCGCGGTATGAACTGACCTCCATCCCGCACTTGTTAGCAGCAACTACGTAAACGCCATTCTCCCAGGCATGGACCCGGGTAACATCAGGAAGTATATCGGAAGAAGGTTCCTCCGGCGCCGGATGATTGAAGACCTGCACCACGATCTCAGCACCCCTTCTGGCCTGCACCCGGACAAACTCCCCGTAGACCGCATCCTGGCACACCTGCAGTCCGAACCGGGCGATGTCTGTGGCAAAGACGGGCAGCGCATTTCCCCGGCGGAAGAGCTCCGCCTCTTGTATCATCAAAGTCTCACCCTCGCTGTACAGGGTGTGTAAATAGAGCGGGGGCACAGCCTTATCATAGACACCAACCACTTCGCCCTCCGGGTTGATCAGCACTGCTGAGTTGTAGATAACCCCTGACAGCCCTTCGTCCCGGCGGCTCATTCCGGCGATGATGTGCATCCCCGCCGCACGGGCCACCTCACCCCACTGGTCGGTTACCGGTCCAGGGACGGGTTCGGCCATCTCCAGATGGTCCTCTCCCGCCGAGTACCCGGACGTTATCAGCTCGGGGAGAACAGCAAGATCCGCCTCTTCATCTGCGGCTCTTTGCAGCCAATTCAAACTACGCCGGATATTCTCCGCCTTGTCGGCCAATTCCGTCTCGTACTGACACACGGCGACACGCACTATCATATTCCTAACGCCCTCCCCTGCAAATACTCACCCTCCCAACCCCTACCACGTTGCCGGGGCTGCATCTTCCCGCTTCGGTCTTGCAGCAGACCGGACTCTGACACCAGCTTTCTCCAAACAGAGAGCCCTCTCCTGCCGACCGGGCGACTGCCATTGACCGTGTGATTCGCGTCAATATTCCGCACACGACCAGAGGCGGCATGGGGGCGTTGGCTGCAGAACTAATCTGCGTTGTGGCTGCAAGGAAAAATCAGGTAAAGGAGTGGGGCATCCCCGGGTGACTCTTTGGCCCGGCTAAACTCCTGATTCCCGTTCAACGTAAATCCTGCATCTCGAAAGGAGACGTCACAGCAGGTCACAGCGGACACCCGGCCGGTCTCAAACATCAATTGCTGGCGCAGGGTTCACGCCACATAGCCCATGGCAAACAGGACCCCGTATCCCACCATCAGCGCAGCATACACTCCCACGGCCAACAAAATCGCCGTACGACCTGCGGCACCAATCTGATCTCTGACCCGCCACACCCCGTACAGCAGTACCGGTATAAGGACGACCTTGATGAAGAAAAACCAGGGAGTCCCCACCACCGGCGCCATCAACGGGTTGCCCTCGACCAGTCCCCCCTCGAGACAGCGGAGGGTCAGCATATAATCTGCTATGTTGAAAATGACGATCACCACGAGCAGGATTTTCAATCGACTCTCAGACATTCTGCCACCTCCATGAAGAGGGAATCCCCCCGGCCTGATTCCGCATGAAACTTAAAATCCACCCTGCCCCGGGGTCTGCGGCTAGCCTCCCCGGCCGGATGTCGATTATCCTCTGTCGTGGTCCACTCGAAAGATCGAGTATATTACTGCAGGAAAGAATGATGCAATCAGGAAAGGTAAACTGAGAAAATGGCATCGGCGCCACGGAGAGGAGCAACATGCAGCATAGATTGCGGTTCATAAATATGGGCGCGTACCTGGTAATGGTGATCGTGAACTACCTTGCCGTTCGCCTGCCCCTGAACGGGCTGACCCCTCGCCAGGTCTCAGATATGTACCAAACCCTGTTTACGCCAGCGGGATATGTGTTCTCAATATGGGGGCTGATCTATCTGCTTCTGGCCGGCTTCGCGATTTACCCATTCGCCGCCCGGGACGCGGACCGGGTGGGACGAGTTGGATATCTGTTCGCCCTCTCCTGCGTTCTGAACGCGGCCTGGCTATTCGCCTGGCACTGGCTGCAGATACAGCTCGCACTGGCCATCATGCTGGCGCTGTTGTTCACATTGATCCTCATATACCTCCGACTTCAGCGGGGGGATTCACCCCGCG
>Ga0207421_10006245_pt1 | contig 13038 bp, 14 predicted proteins | sample SodLakKL_010_SED_4_FD_187542 | JGI IMG/M metagenome (GOLD analysis project Ga0207421, IMG submission 187542) | Alkaline sediment microbial communities from Lake Tanatar, Kulunda Steppe, Russia - 8KL_010_SED (SPAdes) (version 2) | ecosystem: Environmental > Aquatic > Non-marine Saline and...
CCACAGCACCCATGCGAAATTTTTTCCAGATTCGCTTGATAAGAACTATCAGTTCTTCTGAATATTCTCTGCTTTTCTTTCTACCTCGTTTCTTCAATTCTGGAACTTTACCTGTTTCACGATATTTCCTAACTAACTGTTGAATTCGGCGTTGAGACACGCCGAATTCTTTTGCTGCATGGCTAGTGGATGAGCCATGATCCACTACCCAGCGCACTATTTTCCTGACATTTTCGTTTGTTAGTCCCATAGAATCATTATCGTCATCACTACTTAAATCACGCAGGAATCAAATTCCTGCTGTCAAAAGGAATTCTTAGAGAATTCCTGTTAGACTTGACGAAATTTTTTGCAGACAATACACCTCGAACACATCACCCTAAACATATAATTACACCTCCCGATATTGTATCAAATCGAACAAGAGGTATCCGACATGGATGAAGATACGATAACAGTTGTCTCAGGGCTCCCACGATCAGGCACGTCTATGATGATGGAGATGTTGGAAAAGGGTGGCTTTGAAGTTTTAACGGACCAGGTGCGAAAACCGGACGAAGATAACCCTAAGGGTTACTATGAATACGAGAGAGTAAAGCAGCTTCCTGAGGACATAGAATGGCTGGAAGAAGCTAAAGGAAAAGCTGTCAAGGTCCTGGGCGAACTCATCAAACACCTGCCGGGAGACTACCACTACAAGATCGTATTCATGGAAAGGAATCTCGATGAGATCATAGAATCTCAGACAAAGATGTTGAAACGCAAAGGAGAAGATCCTGACGAGATCTCAAAAGACGAACTAAGGAAAACTTTCAAAAACTACAGAAAGATACTCAAACAGCAGATCTCAGCCAGTCCAAATATGGAAGTCATCTATGTGAACTACAACGACATCATGAGCCATCCCGAACCTGTCATCGAGAGCATCTCCGCTTTCTTCGATGGTGAATTAGATACTGAAAAGATGCTCTCAGTTATAAACGAGGAATTGTATAGGAATCGTGAGGAATTGGAATAAAAAAAGAGATTTCGGGAAAAGACTTTTTTCTACAGATATCCGTTCTCATCCAGATGATCTATCACTTTCTGTACGCTCTCTTCAACTTCCTCTTCATGCGTTTCAAGAAGGATCTCCGGATCTTCGGGCTCTTCATATGGATCAGATATCCCTGTAAAGTTGTCTATCTCGCCTCTCCTAGCTTTCTCGTATAGACCTTTGACGTCTCTCTCCGCACACACATCTATGGGACATTTGACAAAGACCTCTATAAAATTCGTCACTTGTTCTCTGGTCTTCTGTCTTCTCTCGCGGTAAGGAGAGATGAAAGAAGCTAAGACGGAAACTCCGTTCCTTGATAACAGCTGAGCGACGAAGCTCACTCTTTTTATGTTCGTGTTCCTGTCTTCTTTAGTGAAACCAAGATCGGCAGTAAGATGCTGCCTGACTATATCTCCGTCTAACCTCTCGACCTTGTGACCGTACTCTTCTTCTAACCTAAGACCGACTCTATCAGCAACCGCTGATTTACCCGAACCCGAAAGCCCGGTGAACCAGAGCGTGAATCCATCTTCAAAATTCTGCTTTTCCCACTTATCTTCGTGAACCATCACATTCTCATTATTTTTAGACATAATAGACCTCCTATATCATAACGAACAGATCTTCGAGCACCTCTTCTTCATCTTCTTCGGGAACGACCATGCCTACAACATCGCTCTTACCTCCTGCGGAGTAACCACGACTTTTCATCTCTTCTATCACGGCTTCCGAATCATCCAAAGGACCTCTGATATAGATCTGACATTTGCCTTTTTGATATTCGCTATTGGATACCACGACTTTCTTATCTTCTCTAGCCCAGGCGAGTCTTCTCGTGACGGTCGATATGATGTTGTAGGGTGATGACATCTCTCTGTAAAGGACGTCCTTTTCGATCTTCTCCAGCTCTCCGTCGACTTCTTTCTCTATGGCTTCTTTCAACTTCCGCCTGTTATCCTGTAGATCTTCTCTACCCAAAACCCTCTTAGGCTCCTCAACCCCTGCAAGGAACCACGGCGTCTCCGTAACAGCGTCTCTGTCCCCCATCTTGTACAAAGTATCTAACAGCTCGACGCATTCCAGCAGATCTTCAAATTCTCTATCGAGTTCGGACAGCACTTCATTCACGGTCTTCATCGCTGTATCGTTCTCTTTCAACTTTTCTTCTCTATCACCGAAAGCTCCGATAACGGACAGGAAGTCATACTCTCTACCCAAAAATTCGCTGACAACCCACGTAGCGCTGGGATATCCCTCAGGAGAAGCTCCTTCGATTATCGGATTGTAGTGCAGCTCGACATCGTGTTTCTCCTGAAGGTGATGATCGAATATCTTCACCGGACCGAAACCGCTCAGAAATTTTATAGAATCCTTAGGAAGAGCCATGTCCACCACAATGACTTCATCAGGGTCTTTAGCCTCAATACGTTCCTTATCAGAAGAGTCGATCAGATAGTTACCTATCCCGGGGGTAAAGGTCTCTATCTCGACCTCACTTTCCTCAAGACTCTCCAGCATCAAAGCTGCGGAGGCGATACCGTCGGTGTCCCAATGGTGAAATAAAAGCAGTTTTCCAACGTCTTTTGCAGAGGCGCTCATAACGATCCTACTCTACGAATTTATCTTCGTGCTTCAGAACCGTTTCAGCGACTTCCGGCCTCATCATGTGTTCCGGGGGCGTCTTTCCGTCTTTGAACATGTTCCTCATCTTCGTACCGCTGAAATTCTCTCTGTACTCGTCATCGTGCGGACAGATGTGTCCATCTACAGCACCTCCACACTTCTCACAGTAGGTGAACGACTTGAAGAACACAGGTGTTACACCCAACCCAGGGAACTCATCGAAGAACTCCTGTGCCTCGTATGGTCCGTAATAGTCGCCTACGCCGGCGTGATCCCTTCCGACGATGAAGTGTGTGCAGCCGAAGTTCTTTCTCATGATCGCATGGAATACCGCCTCTCTCGGGCCAGCATATCTCATCTCCGCTTCTAGTATGCTCATGACCGCTCTATCTTTCAGGTAATACTCGCCCATCAACGTATCGTAAGCGTCCAAGATCACTTCATCTCTGTAGTCGCCGGATTTTTTAGCACCTATTATCGGATTGATGAAGATACCGTCGACGAAGCTCAACGCGGTCTTCTGCACGTACTCGTGTCCCATATGGGGTACATTTCTTGTTTGAAAACCAACAACGTTCCTCCAACTTTTCTCCTTGAACAAAACTCTCGTTTCTTTCGGGACTAGATGGTACTGTTCAAAATCGCTGTGATTGTCTTTAAATTGAACCACGTTTCCTCCGACTAAATGTTCGTTCATGTTCATAGTTTTCTTTACACCGGGATGTTCCATATCTTCAGTACCGTAGACCTTTCTAGCCATCCTTTTCTTGTCGAAGCCGTAAAGTTCTTCGACTTCTAAAACCGCGAAGGGTTCGCCGTTCTCCTTCTCAAGACAGACCTCTTCTCCTTCGGAGATCTCCTCCCTCTCTTCACTCGTTATATCCAACACGATAGGTATGGTCCAGGGAGTGTCGTCACTCAACCGTGAATCTTCTAATACCCAGTCGAAGTCTTCACGGCACAGGAATCCCGTTAAAGGACTGTAGACTCCGTTAGCTATGTTCTGCACGTCCTTTCTAAGTCCGCTGTTCAACCTGAAGGTCTTCATCTCCTGTGCTTCTTCTTTCAACCGCTCGCTTTTCTTGTCAGAGGCCGTCTGATTTACGAGGGTGCCGCCGTGAGGTTTAGACATGAGTTTGATCCCTGCCAATTCAATCGAGGTAGCCTAAGGCCCTCAGCCTTTCCTTCACTTTCTCCTCGTCCTCTTCGGAGAATTCTTCCGTCTGCTCTTCCTCTTCCATGCTGGATATCACTTGCCTCAACACGTAAGTTACATAACTAGACATGGAATTGAATCCAGTCCCTTCCATCCTTTTTTTCACTTTTTTCGCCAATGGTTTCGGTATCGAAACCGTGGTGTAGTTCTTATCTGCCATGACATATCACCATATTTAATTATATCTAATTATAAGCCATTATATGCCATTAATATTTAAAAGTTATGTTTTTTACAGAAAAACTTATCTTTCTATCAATTGATTACTTTAAAGGTAGTTTTATATGCTTGAGATAAAAGTTCACAAGATCGAAGGAGATTGCCCCGTTTTCGAGGAAGGAGATGAGATAGTGATCGATGATCCTGAGGTCGATCTTCAAAGGACCGACGCTATCTGTACTCACGCCTTGAATACGATCCTTCACTACACCACCGCGCTAGAAAATGACGTGAGCCCAAAAAAACTGGGCTTGAGCAGATCCGATGAAAAAACAGCGTTCATGCAGTGTGTCGATCCCGGAAAAGAGTACACGGACGGAGGAACCGTTATATTCAGATGTGATATAAAGTGACGGCTTCACATCAGTCCCGTCTGTTCGAGCTTCTCTGGTAAGTAAGTCTCCGTAACGTAATCCAGACCGTACTTGGCCAGAGCCTGCTGCTCCGCCTTCTTGCCTATATCCAGCATGGTCTCGATCTCTTCTTTCCAGAAATCTGTGTCGAACCGTGGATCATCCAGTTCTTGCTCCAATGCTTTCCTGTCGTTTTTGGAGAGCTCGTCTGTGGGAAGATCATACGTCATTATATCGCTCGCAGTTATGCCGATATATTCCGCCGTAGGCGTGGCCAGAAAGTCGGATAGATAGGCAGTATTTATCGCTCCGTAAGCTACAGAGGCGAATATGCGGAAACTCCAAGGATCAGCATCGGTAAAAACCACCACCGGTATATCTTCCTCCTCACTCAGTCTTTTTATCACTCTACGGGTAGCTCTCGCCGGCTGTCCCTTCAGATGAACTAACAAAGCGTTGGCTTCCTCGTCGAAGCCGTTCTCCACAAGCCGGTCGAACATACCTCCGGTCTCTATTGCTATCATGAACTCTATGCTATCCGTATCGGTGAAGTTGACCTTGTCGGATTCTACATTATATGGTATCGTATAACCCGAGTCGCCGACGTCGTCCCTGCAGTTTATCTTTCGCACCTCCCCTTTTCTGTTGACTTCTTCGACCGTGATATCTCCTATGATCCGGGCACCGTCCTCTTCTGGCCTCAACTTGAAATCCTCCCTCAAACATCCAGTGACAAGTTCCATATCCTCCGCCAAACTGTCGGATTCGCTCTGCTTGTTGAACTTGGCCTTGTCCCAACCTTCAGAGATATAATACATCTCTCTGAGTGTGGAGGATTTGTCCTCTCCTATCATATCCTGTATCAATTCGAGCATGTAAAGCGTCCTCAGTAACATGCGAGCGCTCTTCAACTTTTTAGCCGACCGCTTCGTGGTGGAATCGCCCAGTTTCCATACGCCTTCTCTTCTGTCTAGTTCTATATTAGATTTGGAGCGGGTGGGGATCTCCATATCGGGGATCTCTCCTTTCTCCAACTGTTCATAAAATTTCTCCGCGATATTCTTCAGGTTATCCAGCGCCTCTTCATACCTTTTTTCCATCTTCATTCCACCTCCTCTATCTCCGCCAGTTCGATATCCCAATCGTCTGGGAGCGGCTCCGCGCCTATCAGTTTGGTCTCGGTTACACCTTCGATGTATACCTCAGTGCCTTCTAGATCTTCTTTTTCCAACTCACCGTCGAATTGTAGTTTTATGGTGGCGGTCTCAGAAGACCGTAGATCTTCTAACTTCCATTCCAGATGGTCGTCTTCATGTTCAGGTGCAGGATCTGAAGATAAGAGTTCTGTTTCGGGATACGGCTTTTCAAAGAACACGTTCAGCTCCCTCTCCGTAGGAGTATAATTCATTATATCGATGTTTACTTCACATCTCCCGTCTTCCCATTTGTACTCCTTTTCTACATACACCACACCCATGATCTTGGTCATGGATGTTTCCAGATCGGGCGGTTCTTTTTCAAGTATCTCAGCAGATTTTTTTGCTATCATGGGGAGTATATCGTTGACGACTGTGAATTTTTTCTTTATCTTCTTACGTTTTTTCTCTTTATTCAGATGAGTTCTTAAACTCCTAGCGCAGTCTCTCAATCCTCTCTCAATCTCCTCTACGACGGCAGGTATGTCCGCTATCGCTTCCTTCGCTTCCGATGTGAATGGGACTCTGGTCGAGGCCACGTGTATCAATATGACCGCGGGGCCAGACGGCATTCCTTTTCCGCCTCTCTGATCCAAACCATAGATCCTCCAATCTATATTTTTTATAGCGGTGGTGGTGGCGCAGCCTCCTTTTTTGTAAAGGAGCGGCACTCTATTGGCGAAACGCAGGACTCTCACAGCACTGTCCTTGGAGAGTTCTCCACCATAGACAAGACCGACCTCGACCTGAAAGGGATTGCCGGAATAGACTTCAGGTTCCCGAGTTATAGGGGGAGCGTAATATTCTGGATGGTCTCCCTTTAGAACGTTCTTTAGGCCCTTTTTGATCAGCATACTCTTGATAGGGGCTAGACAGTCGGTCTTCGGCGCCATCAGCTTGACCTCTTTTGCCGCGTTCAATACTTTTTTACAATCCTCTACTTCAAGGTCTCCCGGATTTGTTTTTTCTTCTATCTCCGCTTTCTTGCAGATCTCCTCGGCCTTGCTGTAACTTATCCTGCTGAATTCGTGTTTCAAAAATGACTTCAGTGTTCTTCTATCTGAGCTTTTAGCCATCTTGGCCAGTGTTCCGAGTTCTATACCTTTGAGGTGTGGGAGGACCGCTTCAGTTTCTTCCGGGAGTTGATCAGTAGCTCTTTTGAATACGGTCTCATCGCCGTTTCTTTTATACACTATCCTGGCATGTGGGTTCACTATAGCCGTGTTCTTCAAATATTCGAATACGGAATGTTTTCCCTTCCTCAGAAGACCTTTGACGGTGGTTTCGAATCGTGTCCCGTGTTCTTTCCCTTCCCACAGGACCACTTCTTCATCCTGGACCTCGGGTTCGTTCTTCTTCGTGTCCAAGATTATCTCCATCTCAGTGGCGTAGTCTTTTTCTTTGACCATCGAGCGTACAGTCGTAGCTCTACCCGTGGTCAACTGACCATACATCACCACCGCTGAGACACCAATCCCCTGCTGTCCTCTGCTCTGGCTTATCTCATGGAATCTTGAGCCGTAGAGTAGTTTTCCAAACACCTCTGGGATCTTTCTCTTGACTATACCGGGTCCGTTATCTTCCACCGCGACTCTGTATTCCTTTTCATCCACTTCTTCTATCTCCACTTTGATTTCAGGTAATATGGAGGCCTCTTCACACGCATCAAGAGAATTGTCCACGCCTTCCTTGACCGTTGTGACGAGAGCTTTGGTCAGCGAATCAAAGCCCAAGATGTGTTTGTTCCTTTCAAAAAACTCTCCGACTGAGATCTCCTGCTGCTTATCCGCTAGTTCTTCTGCTATCGAAGCCATGACATCCCATCAATCCGATAAATCTCTTTTACTTGATAAACTTTCTGGAAAGGGGTCGTTGAAAGTATCAAAGATGAGAGCCTCAAAAGAAAAAAACTCATACTACCCGTTTATTTTCCCCCTCTTTCATTTATCCTGAAACCCGAGTCTCTGATCTTTATGTCTTCTCTTTTACCTTCGAGGTATTTGTAGACCGTGGCGTGTTCTTTCCCCTCCAAGATCATCTCGATGGCTCTTCTCGCCACCTGGATCTTGAAGGCTTGTCCTATTATACCGACGGTATTTCCCTTGACTGAAACGTAGGTCTCGCTCAATTCCTCGATCAGCTCTCTTGTCCTTCCGTTCCTACCTATCAATCGGCCTCTCATCCTTCTAACCGCGTTGGTATTCTTCCCGACCCAATCTCTGATATCGATGAGATCTAGATCTATATTATCGTTCAATATCTCCATGGATTTTTCCGGATTGAACCCTCTGCCGATGGCTTTTACAACGTCCTCGACTTTCAAGGATAAGATAGGATCTTCGATATCTCTCACATCGATATCGACCTGTCCGCTGTTCGAGTCTATATCGAGCTTCGCTCCGCTCTTCTCTTCTATCTTTTCTTTCACCTCTCCATCCTTTCCTATCAATACTCCTATCCGGTTTTTAGGTATCTTGATGCTTGGCATAATTATCTATCCTCGATTCCTATTCTTTCCTCTATCTCTTCTACACTGATCTTGACGCCGTTAGTTCCAAAATATCTTACAAGGTTGTTTATATCCCTTTCCAACAACTCTTCCGCTTTTGGGTGTTCTAATAAAAGGGACTGAGACACGTCTATCAGATAAGGGTATCCTTCTGCGATCAATATGTTGAATTCACTCAGATCTCCGTGGACCATCCCGAGTTCATTATAGAGGACATCGAAGTAATCCAGAACCTGTTCGCTTATGAATTTCATGTTTTTTTCGTTCAATTTCACATCTTTCAACATAGGTGCGGGATGTCCTTCATGGTGTAGATACTCCATTATCAGGATGTTTTTGGAGTAAGCCAAAGGTTCGGGAACTTTTATACCTCCACCGTGCATCCTGCTCAGATTTGAAAATTCTTTTTTTGTCCAGGCGAATATCATCTTCGTTCCTCCGGGCAGGTCTTCAAAACGGCGGTCCCCTTCTATATATTTTTTATACTTTCTGAAAACGGCTGTATTTATCCTCATTATCTTCACCGCCACGGGAGTCCCGTCCTTCTGTTTAGCTTTGAAGACCTTCGCCTCTTTTCCTGTGGAGATGGGATATTCTAAAGAATCGATCATACCGTCTTTCATGAGGTTGTAGAGTTCCTGCAGTGTCCTTTTATCGAAGACCTCTTCGTAGGTCTTCCTACCCGGGATGTGGATCTTCTCGTTCAATAGTGCTTTCTGTGCCTTGTCAGCCATCACCATCGTATCTGAAGATATAAGATAAAAAGCTTTCGAAGACATCAATCAAAATGCTTTTCTTCTGGAGGATATCTCTCTCTGTTCTTTTCTATTTTTTCTTTGACCGACTTTTTCAAGTCCACGTTGCTGATCTCAGAGAGCGCCAGTAAGTAGATCATTATGTCGGCCATCTCATCCTCTAACCTTTCTTTTTCTATGTTTTTCAGAGAGTCTTCTTTCCACTGGAAGAGTTCTAAAAGTTCTGCAGCCTCTACTGAAATAGAGAGGGCTAAATTCTTGGGTGTATGATATTTTTCCCAGTTCCTCTCGTCTCTGAACGTTCTGACTTCTTCCATCAGGTCTTCGATCTTGCCCATGTATCGGGATAGAAGGAAGCTATTTTAATATTGTCGGTAAAGAGATTCATCTCAAAATTTACTCAGTCAAAAACTTTCAATCATAAAGAAAAAAAATTGGTTAGGTTAAAATACCTAAAACTGATCTTACAAAGGAATCTTCTTTCTTATCTCCTCTATCCCTAAGTATCTCTATTTACTCAGAGTTATCTCTATCGAGGAAACGTTTACTTTACCGCCTTCATCGTTATCTAGTTCTTCCGTTTCGGTAATAATATCGGTTATATCCGTGTCCTCCATGAATCGCTGTCTTGTGATCTCCGCGACGTCTACAGCTTTGCTTATAGCTCTTCCTCTCGCCTTGATCACTACTTCATCGCTTCCACTACTGAACTGCATCATGACCGCTTGCACATAGTTCATCGTTTCTTTACTACCGATAAATACGGTATTTTCGTCTGCCATGTTAATCATCTCCTTTTTGTTTTTTATTTCATCTACAGATAGGTTAATATCCTCATAATAGTAGTCCTATTAACAATTTAGGCTTCAAATTCAGGGATTTGTGATGATTGATAGGTGCTATCTCATCTATTCACACCTAAAAAAGGACAGGCAACAGGTTCATCCTTTTAAAAAAGGCTAAAAAACAAGCAAACCTGACTTCACCTCTGACTCGATAGCATACGGTGAAAGAACATCATCAGTGATTCAGATGTGTCAGATTTTCCTAAGATATTTATAGCAAGATGGGTATATCTTATGTATCAATAAGAGGGCGTTGAAATGAAAATGAAAATATTTCTTGTCGCCATCGTTTTCTCTCTTTTACTCAGCGGGATGCTGGTACCGATCGGAGGAGAAGAGACTGTAGGAAAAGAGAGAGATGGTGGAGAAAAAGTAATCGAAAAAGATTTGAAAGCCTCAAGATCAGATGCATTCGTTTCTCTATGGGATACCGAAAATGAGGGAGTCAGCGATGACGACCAGATCCAGCTTCCCCTTGAAGAAGAAGGCACTTACGACTTCACGGTGGAATGGGGAGATGGGACTAGTGACAACATAACTGAATGGAATCAGCCGGAAGTAAGGCACACCTACGATGAGCCTGGGATCTACAACATCACTATTACCGGATACATAGAAGGATGGCGATTCAACCGCGGCGGAGACCGTTTGAAGATAACCGAAATATCATCGTGGGGGCCTCTACAGCTTGGCAATTCTGGGGGATACTTTTACGGTTGTTCAAACCTGAACCGGATAGAAACGGGCACTCCGGACTTGAGTGGAACGACCACCTTGAAAAACGCCTTTAGAGGCTGCGAAAGCCTGTGGTATTTCGGTAATATCGATGATTGGAACGTTTCTAACGTCACGGACATGAACGGTATGTTCCGCGAGGCCGAATTGTTCGATCATGAAATAGACTCTTGGGACGTCTCCAACGTCACGACCATGGAAGACATGTTTCGTGGAGCTTCCTTTTTCAACCAGAAAATAGACTCTTGGGACGTTTCCAGCGTCGAAGACATGAGTAGTATGTTCCGCGGGGCCGATTCGTTCAACCAGTCCATAAATGGTTGGAACGTTTCTAACGTCAGAGACATGAGTGGTATGTTCCGCGAGGCCGATTCGTTCGATCAGTACATAGGCGATTGGGACGTTTCCCGTGTCGAGGACATGAGCGGTATGTTCCGCGGGGCCGATTCGTTCGATCAGTACATAGGCGATTGGGACGTTTCCAGCGTCGAAGACATGAGTAGTATGTTCCGTGAGGCGGATTCGTTCGATCAGTCCATAAATGGTTGGAACGTTTCTAACGTCAGAGACATGAGCAGTATGTTCTATATCGCCCATTCGTTCGATCAGGATATAGGCGATTGGGACGTTTCCAGGGTCGGAGATATGGGTTGGATGTTCTATGCTGCCAAGTCGTTCGATCAGGATATAGGCTCTTGGGACGTTTCCAGCGTCGAAGATATGAGTTTGATGTTCTATGCTGCCGATTCGTTCGACCGGGATATAGGCTCTTGGGACGTTTCCAGCGTCAAAAATATGCAGGGTATGTTCGCTTGGGTTGAATCGTTCAACAAGAACATAACCGGCTGGGACGTTTCCAGCGTCGAAGACATGAGTGAGATGTTTCTCGGTGTTGAGTCGTTCGATCAGGATATAGGAACTTGGGATGTTTCTAGTGTGACCAACATGAGAGGGATGTTCAGTCGAGCCAGATCATTTGACCAGGATATAGGTTCATGGAACGTCTCCAGCGTAACGGACATGGAAGACATGTTCGCCTGGGCCGATTCGTTCGATCAGGATATAGGCGACTGGGACGTTTCCAGCGTCGAGGATATGAGCGGGATGTTCTACGGTGTCTCTCTGTCCACTCAAAATTACGACTCTATACTTCGCAGCTGGTCGGAGCTGGACTTACAAAATGATGTTACCTTCCATGCTGGAGATTCGCAGTACACCGCCGAAAGTCCTGCCGCTGAGGCGAGACAATACATCATAGATGAGTTCGGATGGAGTATCATAGATGGAGGGGCAGAAGAAGAACCAGATGAAGAAACACCTGGCTTCACATCGACTCTCCTGTTATTGTCGGTAGTGATAGCTGTAGTTATCTATCGCAAGAAGAAATTTTGATAGATCTTCACGGCTTAAATTCCACTCTAGTAGTTTCGCCTTCCCTCACCGTTATCCTCGTACTGTTTAGTACCTTATCATCAATAGCCGTTGCACTGATAGTGTACTCCCCGGGTTCGATCTCTTCAAAAGTTATCCATTCATCAGACGGTATCTGCCCTAAAGATTCATTGTTCAAATATATCCGTACATCGCTTCTCGATGTGGAGTGGTATATCACCCTGATCGTGCCCGTTGTAGGTTCCTCATCATCCTCATCATTATCTATATCTATACATCCTGCAGTTGCTAAAACCATCCCTAATAAGAAAACTAAGGAAATGGACAGAACAAGCGTTTTCGATTTTACCATACCAATTCACCATTACAATAATCTATTGTTATGTATATAATCTCTTTCCTTGAGTTTTATCAGAATATGAAAAGCTTAGAGAAAAAATCCTGCTCTCAAGCTCTTAGACCCGTTTTCCTAAGAAATATATAGGAACTAGCAATATCATGGATTAACGAGCGAGGAATGAAGATGAAAAAGATGATCGTAATTGTCGTCAGCCTTTCGATGCTGCTCAGCGGGATGCTGGTAGCCGTTGGAGGCGAGGCGGAGGAAGATGATAAAACAGTGCTCGATGAATGGGATGACTACGAAGTACAAAGACATGTCTATAGAATTGACGGTGATTTGATAGATCGACATATTTTAACTTATTCCTATGACATGGAATCGGATGAACTCCCTGAAAATATGGCCTTTTATATCAATGGATACTCAGAGAGATACGAAAGGAGGATTATTGAAATAGAGCGTCCAGATTCAGATGAATTGGTGGATCACTATCCATTTATAGGGACTTACGGTCGACTAGAACTGGAAAGTTTGTACCGTGGTGGCAGAGTAGGTGAATTCGACGAAAATATAAATTTGAACAGGAGCATGCGGATAAGGGAGAACCTATGGGAAGATGCGAGGACTTACCTACGAGTTAACCAAGATGAATACGAAGGCGACTATGAGAACTTGACCATCCAAGATTTAAGGGATTTGAATCCCTGCGATGTCATCTTTTCAGAGGCCAATGAGAATTGGCTAAGTGGCGATCCCGATCCACTAAAGGGAGAGTACAAGATTACGATAATGTTAGAAGGTACTGATTTAGAG
>Ga0207421_10006246_pt1 | contig 13037 bp, 12 predicted proteins | sample SodLakKL_010_SED_4_FD_187542 | JGI IMG/M metagenome (GOLD analysis project Ga0207421, IMG submission 187542) | Alkaline sediment microbial communities from Lake Tanatar, Kulunda Steppe, Russia - 8KL_010_SED (SPAdes) (version 2) | ecosystem: Environmental > Aquatic > Non-marine Saline and...
GGGCGTCGCCGCGGCGGCCGGTGCGGCCAAGGGGGCGGCCGGGCGCCGCCGCGGCGGGCCCTCAGCCGCGGCGCAGCCGCCAGGCCAGCGCGAGCGCGACGAGCCCCGCGGCCGCGGCGAGCCCGGCGAGCAGCGCGAGCGGCAGCTCGGTGGGCTGCTCGCCGGTGACGGTGAAGGCGACCTCCTCGCCGGCGGGCACCTCCCAGCGCACGGTGCGCTCGTCGTCCTCGAGGGTGCCGCCGTCGTGCTCGAGCACCTCGCCGGGCATGCGCACCGCGACGGTGTAGCGCAGCGCGTCCTCGAGCTCGGCGACGGCGGCGTCGCGGTCGACGCCGAGGTCGGCGACGGCCTCCCCCAGCGCCGTCGAGGCGACCCCGGCGACGGTGAGCTGCCCCGCCTCGTCGTCGACGTCGACGGTGAGGTCGTCGAGCGGGCGGAGCTCCGGGCCGGCGAGCCCGTCGGCGAGGTCGTCGAGGAGCCCGCCGAGCGCCTCGGCATCCCGCGCGCCGGCGGTGAGCTGGAGCCAGCGCCCGCCCGGCTCGGTGTCGGCGAGCTCGGCCGACCAGCCCTCGGCCTCCTCGGCGGCCGCGGCGGCCTCGTCGAAGACCGCGAGGTCGGCCTGCGCGGCCTCGGCGGCGGCCTCCTCGTCGGTCACGAGCGTGAGGGTGAGCGTCCCACCGCCCTCGGCGGTGACGTCGAGGGCGACCTCGGCACCGAGCCGGCAGCCCGACAGCGCGAGCAATCCGACCAACAAGACCAACAAAACGCTATAGCGTCTTATGCGGCGCTGGGCTAGCATGACCGAACGTGGAGAAGGGCCGGTCCCCGTGGCCATCGCCCATGCTCCTGCGAGAAGTAGTGGTCAAGTTCTCCTGCAGCCTACCGACGATGGAACCATGAGCCCTCAGCCACAGACCTCCGGGGAACCTCAGGCGCGGCCGCGTCGCCGCCGCCTCGGCGAGGTGCTGCTCGACGCCGGGGTCATCACCCAGTCCCAGCTCGACCACGCCCTCGGCGAGCGGCTCATGCAGGACGGCCGCCGCGAGCGCCTCGGCGCGGTCATCAAGCGGCTCGGCTACGCCACCGACGAGGACGTCGCCCGCGCGCTCGCGACCCAGCTGCGCGTCGAGCACGCCGCCGGCGCCGACCTCGAGCTCGACCCGTCGGCGATCTCGGCGGTGCCAGCGTCGATCGCCGAGCGCCACGGCGTCGTCCCGGTGCGCTGGGAGGGCGACGAGCTCGTCGTGGCCTGCGACGACCCCACCGACGTCGTCGCCGTCGACGACGTCAAGATCGCCGCGGGCGCGCGCACCGTCCGCCTCGTCGTCGTCACCCCCAACGAGCTCACCGAGCTGCGGCAGAAGGCCTACGACTTCGAGCACCGCGCCGGCGAGCTGCTCGACGCCGGCGAGGAGGACGAGGACGACGACGAGCCGCTCGCCACCGCGTCGATCGCCGACAACGCCCCGATCGTCCGCCTCGCCCAGCGGCTGCTCACCGACGCGATCGACGGCGGCGCCTCCGACATCCACGTCGAGCCGGGCAACGAGGGCACCGACGTGCGCTTCCGCGTCGACGGGGTGCTGCAGCACATCACGACGGTGCCCAAGGCGATGAGCAACGCGCTCGTCTCGCGGCTGAAGATCCTCGCGAACATGGACATCGCCGAGCGGCGGCTGCCCCAGGACGGTCGCATGCGGATGAAGCGGCCCTCCGGCGACGTCGACGTCCGCGCCTCGACGCTGCCGTCGGTCTTCGGCGAGACGATGGTGCTGCGGCTGCTGCGCAAGGGCGACGAGCAGCTGCTCGTCGACGACGTGGGCTTCGACGAGACGCAGCGCCGCCGCGCGCTCGAGGCGATCGCCCGGCCGCAGGGCCTCGTGCTCATCAGCGGGCCGACCGGCTCGGGCAAGACCTCGACGCTCTACGCCTTCCTGCGCGAGATCGCCGAGGAGACCCGCAACATCATCACCCTCGAGGACCCCGTGGAGTACCAGCTCGACGGGGTCAACCAGACCTCGATCAACGAGCGCATCGGGCTGACGTTCCCGCGCAGCCTGCGCACCGTGCTGCGCCAGGACCCCGACATCGTGATGGTCGGCGAGATCCGCGACCCCGAGACCGCCGAGCTCGCGCTGCAGGCCTCGCTGACCGGCCACCTCGTCTTCTCGACGCTGCACACCAACGACGCGCCGAGCACCGTCGTGCGGCTGCGCGACCTCGGCGTGCCGTCCTACCTCGTGTCGAGCTCGCTGACCCTCGTCATCGCCCAGCGCCTCGTGCGCCGCCTCTGCGGGCACTGCGCCAGGCCCGCCGAGCCCACCGAGCAGGAGCTCGCCGAGCTCGGCGTCGCCCACGAGGACGGCGCCACCTACCTCGTGCCGGTCGGCTGCGCGGCGTGCGGGCGCACCGGCTACCGCGGGCGCACCGGCCTCTTCGAGGTCCTCGAGATCGACGACGCCGTGCGCGAGCTCATCGGCAGCGGCGGCTCGGAGGCGGCGATCCGCCGCGCCGGCGGCAACACCGGGCTGCGCAGCCTGCGCGAGCACGGCCTCGAGAAGGCCCGCGCCGGGCAGACCTCGCTCGCCGAGGTCCTGCGGGTCACCCCCGTCGACAGCGACGCCGAGGGCGCGTGCCCGACCTGCTCGCAGACCGTCGAGGAGGACTTCGCCTTCTGCCCCTGGTGCACCACCGACCTGCGGCCGCCGGCCTGCGGTGCCTGCGGGCAGGAGCTGCGCTTCGGCTGGCGGGCCTGCCCGACCTGCGGCGCCCCGCGCGAGGAGGGCTGAGCGGCACAGGCGGGGCCCGCCGCACCCGGCGCCGGCGCACGTCGCCCGAGGACGGCTGAAGGCCGCCTCCCGCCCCTGCACGGGCCGGTCTGCGGCCCCGACGGCCGCTCGTTACGATGCCCTCCGTGTCGCGCCCGTCACCTCGGGCGCCGCCTCGGCACAGCCGACCTGCCGCCCGCCCCGGAGAGGAACCGAGCGCATCGTGGCCATCGACGACCCGCACTCCCTCGACGCCATCCGCGACGCGCTCGGCAACGTGCGCGACCCCCTCGTCGACCTCACCCTCGCCGAGGCCGGCGAGCTCGGCGAGGTCAGCGTCACCGGCGGCCGCGTCGAGCTCACCGTGCGCCTGCCCGTTGCCGGCTACCCCGCCGCCGAGGCGATCAAGCAGCGCGCCGTCGAGGCGCTCAGCGAGCTCGGCCAGCTCACCGGCCTCGACCTCGCGTGGGAGGTCATGGACGACGAGTCGCGCGACGCCCTCGTCGAGCGGGTGCGCCCGGCCAAGCACGGCGAGGACGAGGGCGGGGACCCCCACATCCCCTTCAACGAGCTCGACAACGACACGAAGGTCCTCGCGATCGCCTCGGGCAAGGGCGGGGTCGGCAAGTCCTCGATCACGACGAACCTCGCCGCGGCGCTGGCGGCGAAAGGCCACCGCGTCGGCGTGCTCGACGCCGACATCTGGGGCTACTCGATCCCGCGGATGATGGGCATCGAGGGCCGGCCGGTCGCGCTCGAGGACATGGTCCTGCCGCTGCTCGGCCACGGCGTGAAGGTCATCTCCATCGGCTTCTTCCTCGACAGCGACAAGCCGGTGATCTGGCGCGGGCCGATGCTGCACCGCGCGCTGCAGCAGTTCCTCGCCGACGTCTACTGGGGCAACCTCGACTTCCTGCTCTGCGACCTGCCGCCGGGCACCGGCGACATCTCGATCTCGCTGGCGCAGATGCTGCCCAACGCCGACATGGTCGTCGTCACCACCCCCCAGCAGGCCGCGCAGAAGGTCGCGCTGCGCGCCGGGCAGACCACCGACCAGACCGGGATGCGCGTGGCCGGGGTCATCGAGAACATGGCGACGTTCATCGCGCCCGACACCGGCACCGAGTACGCGATCTTCGGGGAGGGCGGCGGCGGTCAGCTCGCCGAGGAGCTCTCCACCGAGCTCTTCGGCTCGGTGCCGATCGACCCGCGGCTGCGCGAGGGCGCCGACGACGGCGTGCCGCTCGTCATCGGCGCGCCCGACGCCCCGGCGAGCAAGCGCCTCGTCGAGATCGCCGAGCGCCTCGAGGGGCTGCGCAGCTCCCTGGCCGGCAAGAGCCTGCCGCTGTCGCTGTAGGGCGGCTACGCCCGACGGCCGGCGCGCCGGCGGCGCAGGCCTGCGGCGAACGCCGCGCCGAGGACGCGGGCGAGGGCGGTGGAGACGGCCACGGCGCGCGCGACGACCCAGCGGCCGAGGCCCCCGAGCGGCCCGCGCCAGGCGGTGGCGAGCAGCGTGCCGAGCCCTGCGCCGCCGACGACGTCGGAGGGGTAGTGCACCCCGGCGTAGACCCGGCTCGCGGCGACCTGGGGGCCGAGCCCGCTCAGGATCGCGCGGCCGGCGGGGTGGGCCGCACCCTCGGCGAGGGTGAGCCCGACCGCGGTGGCCACCGTGGCGTGGCCCGAGGGGAACGACGAGCCCGCCGGGGGGCGCAGCAGCCGGCGGGTGCCGTCGGCCTCGTAGGGGCGGCGGCGGTCGAAGACCCGCTTGGCGGCCTCCGAGCAGGCCCACGCCGACAGCCCCACCCCGGCGACGTCGGCGGCGTCGCGGCGGCGGCCGAGCACGGCGAGGGTCGCCGAGGCCGACAGCGTCGCGTAGACCGAGCCGAGGTCGGTCGTGGCCACGACCGCGCGGTCGACGGCGGGCCCCCCGGCGTTACGCAGCGCCTGGCCGGCGGCGACGTCGGCGCGGGCCACGCGGGGGCTCGCGATCGCCGACCAGCCCACGGCGAGCAGCCCCGCGCCCGCGGCGAGGCGCCACGCGACAGCGCTACGTCGCATCAGGGTCGAAGGGCGCGGGCGCGCGCTCGTCGTTGGCGGCGGCCAGCGCCTCGTCGGCGGCCTCACCGAGCTGGCGGGCCTCGGCCTCGAGGGTCGCGGCGGCCTCGCGCAGCTCGGAGGGGTCCACGGCGGCCTTGAGCTCCTCGATCTGGCTCGCGCGCTTGAGCTCGTCGAGGGTGGAGTTCGCCTCGGTGCGCAGCTTCGAGATCGTCTTGCCGGCGTTGCGGGCCATGCCCGGCAGGCGCTCGGGCCCGAAGATGAGCAGCGCGAGCAGCGCGAGCGTGAGGATCTCCCACGAGCTCAGCACCGGCTCACCTCCGCGGGGCTAGGACGACGGCCGCTCGGCGAGCTCGACCGTCGTGCTCGCTGCCGTCTCCCCCCGACGATACGCCACCTCGACGGCCTCGCCCACCTCGAAGGTCAGCACGGCGACGATGAGCTCGCCCATTGAGGTGACCTCCTCCTCACCGACGGCGGTGATGACGTCACCGGCCTCGAGTCCGCCCTCCTCGGCGGGGCTGCCGGGGCGCACCGCGAGGACCTCCGCGCCGCCGTCGATGCCGAGCGCGACGGCCTCGGAGCCCTCGACGGACTCGCCCTCCACGCCGAGGAACGGGTGCACGACGACGCCGTTGGCGATGAGCTCGTCGGCGATGTCGGCGACGATGTCGACGGGGATCGCAAAGCCCACGCCGGCGTTGGCGGGCCGCCCGGAGGTGAGGATCGCGGAGTTGATGCCGATGAGCCGCCCGTGGCCGTCGACGAGCGGGCCTCCGGAGTTGCCGGGGTTGATCGGCGCGTCGGTCTGGATGACCCGCGGCAGGGTGAGGCTCGCGCCGGACGGGCCATCGACGTCGATACCGCGGTCGAGCGCGCTGATCACCCCGGCGGTGACCGTGCCCTCGAGGCCGAAGGGGCTGCCGACGGCCACGGCGAGCTCGCCGACCCGCAGGCTCTCCGCGGCGCCGACGGCGACGGTCGGCAGGTCCTCGACGTCGACGGAGAGGACCGCGAGGTCGTTGAGCTCGTCGCTGCCGACGACCTCGGCGGACTCGGTCGCGCCGTCGGCGAAGACGACGGTGAGGTCGCCGCCGCTGGCGACGACGTGGTGGTTGGTGACGATGAGGCCGTCGCTGCGGTAGACGACGCCGCTGCCGTTGCCGCGGGCGGTGCCCCCGTCGATGTCGACGCGCACGACCGCGGGAAGGACCGCCTCGGCGACCGCGGCGACGCGGTCGTCGGCGGCGCCGAGCTCGACCGGCGCGACGGCCGGCTGCGGGGCGGGCTCAGCGTCGTCGGTCCCGGCGGGAGCGCCGAGCATCACCGCGGTGATGACCGCGCCGGCGATGCCGGCGGCGAGCCCGGCGAGTACCGCCGGGGCGGTGCTGCGGGAGGGCCGGCGCCGCGGCACCGGCGGGAAGCGGGGCGCGCGCGGCTCGGCGCTCACCGGTCGACGGCCGGCACGATGATGAGCCCGTCGGCCACGCCGTCGAACTGCTCGACGTAGAAGGCCTCGTCAGGCGGGGCCTCGGCGCGCAGCGGCTCGCGCTCGACGGACGCGCCGAGCAGGGCGCTGGCGAGCATGACGATCGCGGCGAGCCCGGCGGCCACCGCCACCCGCGGGCGGGAGGGTGGCGGGCCGAGCAGCGGGTCGAGCGCGGCGCGGCGCAGCCGCTCGACGTCGGCGCGGGTCTGCGCGAGCGCGTCGGGGGCGGCCTCCTCCTCGTCGTGGCGCGGCAGGCTGCGCAGGTGCGCGCGGACCTCCCGCAGGCCGGCGACCTCGCAGGCGCAGTCCGCACAGCCCTCGAGGTGGGCGCTGACGCGGCCGGCCTCGGTCTCGCCGAGCTCGCCGTCGAGCCAGGCCGACAGCAGCGGCTCGAAGGAGCAGCGCTCAGCCATCGTCGCCCCGCTCGGCGACGGCGACCCCGTCGAGGGCCTCGCGCAGCTGGCGCCGGCCCCGGTGGATGCGCGAGCGCACCGTGCCCATCGGCCAGCCGGTGAGCTCGGCGATCTCCTCATACGACAGCTGCTCGACGTCGCAGAGCACGACGGCGAGGCGGAAGTCCTCCCCGAGCTCGGCGAGGGCGCGCTCGAGACGGCTGCCGAGCGTGCGGTTGTCGACGATGTCGGCAGGGCCGGGCTCGGCGGAGACCGGCGCCTCCCACTCCTCCTCCCCCAGCGGCTGCATCCGCAGGCGGGCGCGGCGGCGCATGCGGTCGAGGAAGAGGTTCTTCGTAATGCGGTAGAGCCAGCCGTCGAACGTGCCGGGACGGTAGCTCTCGAGGTTGCGGTAGACGCGCACGAAGACGTCCTGGGTGAGGTCCTCGGCGTCGTGGGGGTCGCCGGTGAGCTTGAAGGCCATGCGGCGGATGCGCGGGCCGTAGCGCTCGGCGACCTCGTCCCACCCCGGTCGGGGGTCGGGCTCGCCCTGGGGGCCCTCGGCTTGCGGGCCGGGCGTCCCCGCGTCGGCGGGGTGCGCGTCGGCGGGGTGCGCGTCGGCGGGGTGCGCGTCGGCGGGGTGCGCGTCGGCGGGGTGCGCGTCGGCGGGGTGCACGTCGGGCGAACCCCGGTCGGCCGCCTGCGGACCAGGTGCCGCCAAGTCGGCCGGGTGCGCGTCGGGCATCTGCGGGTCGGGGGCGGGCAGAGCGGCCACGCGCGGGTCGGTGCCCCCAGGCCCCTCGGGCCCGCGGTCCCGGGCCGTCCGCTCGTCCGTGAGCCCACCGAGCGGGCGCCGGGCATCGACGCGACGGTCGTCGCACTGCTCCCCCGGGCGCGCAGCGGTGGCCACGGCGCTCCTTTCCTCGCGGTGGAAGTGTACGTCGCCGCTCTACGAGGGGCCGTGGCGGGTAAGGTGCAGGCGCCGTCGATGACAAGAGGACAGGCCGGTGGACAGCGACGCCAACGCCCGCGCGTACCTGCAGCGGGTCAACCCCCCAGAGGACGAGCCCCTCCGCGCCGCCCGCGCGCGCAGCGAGGAGGCCGACATCCCCTCGGTCGCCTACGAGACCGGGGCCATGCTGCGCTGGCTGGCCGGCCTCGAGCCCGCGAAGACCATCGTCGAGATCGGCTCCGGCGGCGGCTACAGCGGGCTGTGGCTGCTCGCGGGCATGCACCCGCGCGGGGCGCTGACGACGATCGAGGCCGACCCCGACCACCAGGCGCTGTCGCAGAAGGCCTACGCCGAGGCCGGCCACAGCGAACGGGTCCGCTCCATCCTCGGCCAGGCGCTCACCGTGCTCGAACGGCTCGCCGACACCTCCTACGACCTCGTCTTCTGCGACGCGGCGAAGACCGAGTACCCCGCCTACCTCGCCCACGCGCGGCGGTTGCTGCGCCCCGGCGGACTGCTCGTCGCCGACAACGTCTGGTGGGGCGGCGAGATCGCCGACGCGCCCGCCGACGACGAGGACGCCGCAGGACTGCGCGCCTTCGTCGAGGAGGTCGCCGAGGACCCCGACTTCGAGGCGCAGGTGCTCTTCGTCGGCGACGGCCTCCTCGTTGCCGTCTACCACCCCAAGGAGCGCTAGGGCATGCGGATCTGGTGCGTGACGACCTCGCCGGACAACTTCGAGCGGACCGCCGAGCGCGGCTGGAGCGTGCAGGGCATCAAGGCCCGCCGGCGCAAGACCGCCGAGCAGCTCACCCCCGGCGACAAGCTCATCTACTACATCACCAAGCACGTCGCCTTCGGCGCGACCGTCGAGGTCACGAGCGAGCACTTCGAGGACCACGAGCTCATCTGGACCTCCAAGCCCGGCGAGGACTACCCCTGGCGGGTCGAGATCGCCCCCGAGGTCACCCTCACCGACCCCGAGGCGTGGGTGCCCGCCGAGGAGCTCTACGACGACCTCGAGTTCGTGAAGAAGTGGCCGCCGGAGAACTGGAAGCTCGCCTTCCAGGGCAACATCCGCGAGTGGCCCGAGAGCGACTACAAGGTCGTGCGCGCCGCGCTCGAGGAGGCCGCGGGCGGCTGAGGCGCGCTGCGGCCGCCCGACCCCCATGGTCTGCCGCGCCGCGCCGGCGGCGGCGCCCGCGCCCCGCTTGTCCCCGCGCCGGCGGCGGCGCCCGCCTGACCCCCCTGGTCTGCCGCGCCGCGCCGCTGGCGGTGCCCGCGCCCCGCTGGTCCCCCGCGCCGGCGGCGGCGCCCGCGCCCCGCTTGTCCGGCGTTCGGTGGAGCCTTCAGCCGCCAGGGCGGCCAAACGCTCCAATCAGTCTTCAGCGGGCTGGCGGCCCACCGCTCGATGAAGCCTTCAGCCGCCAGGGCGGACAAGCGCTCCATCATCCAGCGGCCGGCCTTGGTCGCCGTCTAGGCGAGGTCCGTCGAGGCGAGGTCACCGCAGTGCGCTGACGCCCTCGCGGAATCGCGACAACCGTGCGAGCTGGCGCTCCCAGGTCGCCGAGACCACGACGAGGACGAGGCCGGCCAGGGCGAGGACGAGCCAGCCGGGCGCGGCCTCGGCAGCGACCCAGAGCTGGGTGGCGACGACGACGGCCACGGCGACGCCGGCGGCGAGCACGAGGGCGCCCCAGCGCGTCAGCCAGCCGGCGACGCCGAGCGCGACCGCCGCCGCGACGAGCCCGAGCAGCCGCGGCAGGTCCGCGGGATCGGCGAGGAGCTCGGCGGCGGTCGGTACGAGCCCCAGCGCGAGCGGCACCCACAGCGCCCTTGCGCTGCCGAGGGCGCGGTCAACACGCAGGCGCCAAATCCCGTAGGCGCCGAGGCCGGCGACCGGCACCGCGACGTAGGCCTCGACGACGTCGACACCCGCGTCGGCGAGCAGCGCGGCGGTCGCCGCGGCGGCCAGCCACCCCGCGGCCTGCAGCGGCCAGGCCAGCGGCGAAAGCAGACCCGCGGCGAGGGCACCGGCGGTGGCGAGGAAGCCGACGGTGGCGAGGGTCGCGAGGCTCGGTGAGGCCGCCGCTGCGCTCGCGAGCGTGACCGACCCGGCCACGGCCACCGGCACCGCGCTGGCCGCCAGCGCCGGGTGCTCGCGCAGCCCGCCCGCGGCTGCGGCGAGGGCGACCGCGCCGACCGCGGCGGCGAGCACGACGACGAGCTCGCTGGCGAGGCTCGCCGCGCGCCCGGCGACGGGCACCGCGAGCAGTCCCGCGACCGCGGCGGCGGCCACGGCCCGGCGGGCCGCCCCCGCGAGCGCCTCGGGCACCGCGGGTCCGCCGGACTGCGGTGCGCGACGCGTCAGCGCGGAGGCGAGCAGGCCCGCGACCAGTGCGACCGCAGCGAGCGCAGCGACGGTCACCCAGCGCTGGCCGAGCGACCAGACGGCGAGCCACACCGCCCCGGCTCCCGCGCCGACCTCGCCCGCCAGCGTGGGCCGGCGCAGCTGCGCTGCCGCCGCGCCAGCGAGCACGACCGCCGCGACGAGCGCCTGGCCCTGCCAGCCGCCGCCGAGCAGCGTCACCGCACCGACCGCGCTCCCCGCGACACCGGCGAGCAGGGCGAGCAGCCCGCGACGCCGTCCGCCGAGCGCCACGGCGAGCAGGGCCGCCGCGACGGTCAACGCCGCGGCGGCGGCCAGGACCGCGACGGCCGCATCGTCGGCCTCACCACGCCAGGGCTGCCACGCCTCGACGACGAGCCGGACCGCGTCGCCCACCAGCGCCTCGAGGAACCACCCGAGGACGCTCAAGGCGACGAGGCCCACGACCCCGGCGCTGCCCCAGGCGATCCCCCGACCGCGCGAGGGCACCCCGGCCGCAAGCGCCGAGGCGAGGGCCCCCGCGGCCAGCGCGCCGACCGCCGCGCCGGTGAGCACCCAGGGCAACTCGGCGGCAGGACCGCCGAGGCGCCCGGCGACGTCGTCGGCAACGACCGCCCCGCTCACGGCGAGGAGGACCGCGACCGCGACGCCGGCGGCGCCATGGGCGATGGGCTGTGGGCGTGAGGCCAGCGCGACGGCGAGGACCACGGTCGCCGCCAACGGCCAGCCGAGGTCGGGCAGCGAACCGTCGACGCCGACGCCGATCGCCGCGAGCAGCGCGCCGAGCCAGGCGATGGCGAGCAGACCCGCGATGAGAGGAGCGCTGGTCGCCGCGGCGCTGCGGCTGCGCAGCGTGCCGCGCAGCGGCCAGAGCAGCACCGCGGCGAGCGCGAGGCCGAGCGGGTAGGCCTCGGCGGTGAGGACGGTCTCGTCGATGACCGCGGCGGGCCCGACCAGCGCGGCGAGCACGGCGGCGGGCAGCGCGACGGCCTCACCGCCGCGGGTGCCGGCCGCATGCCCCAGCGCGAGGAGCACGATTGCGAGCAGCGCCGCCGACACCGCGACGTAGGCGAAGACCGCGGGCGTATCGGCGCCGAACGCCCCCTGCGCGCGGGCACCGAGGATCGTCACCGCCCCGAGCAGGCCCGCGAGCGCAGCGATGGACTCGCCGGTGGCGCGCAGCCCCCGACGCACGAGCACCGGGGCGAGCAGCGCGGCGAGGACGGTCGCGCCGAGCAGGACGAGCGCCTGCCCGGCGGGGGTCAGCCGCGCCCAGGCCACCGCGGTGAAGACGAGCGCGCCGACGGCGAGCAGCGCCACGCCGGCGATCGCGAGCAGCGTCTGCGCCGAGCGGCCCGAAAGGCCGCGGTGGGGCGCTGGCCATCCGGACGCCGGCGCCGCCGGCGGCGGCCAGCCTGCCCCGGGCGCTGGTGGAGGCCACCCGCCCTCCGACGTCGGCGCGGGCGCTAGCCCCGGCGGCGGCGCCTCCGCCTCCTCTCGCAACCGGTCGACGAGCGCGGCCCGCCGCTCGTGCGCTCGGCCGAGCTCGTGGTCGAGCGCGACGATCTCGTCGACCTCAGGGCCCTCCAGCGGCACCCCACACCCCTCGCAGCGCCCGCGCGGCGGCCACGGGCAGGGATGCCCGCAGGCCGGGCAGGGCCAACCCTCGGTCACCCTCTCGACTCCTCTTGCCCAACTCTCGAGAGTCGGTCTCGGTCAGCAACGGGGCACGATCTCACCTCCCGTCAACCGCCCTGACCGTACTCGCTCGGCGGCGCCTCGCCAGCAGATCTCGAGAGCGGCCCAGCAGCGACAGCGGGCACCGCGCAGCCGCCCCTCAACGCGGCAGGCGGCCGCCGGGTGGGCCCGCCGGCCGCCTGCCGCTGCTGCCCAGGTGCTACTTCGCCGTGTACGCGCCGTCAACGGCGAGCGCGTGGCCGTTCATGTATGAGGCGCGATCGGACCACAGCCACAGGACGGCCTCGGCGATCTCCTCGGGCTGGCCGAGGCGCCCCGCGGGCGTCGAGCTCTCGATCTGCTCGATCACCTCGGGGTTGTTGCGGGCCTTCAGTGCCCCATCCATGACCATCGGGGTCTCGGTAAATCCCGGGCACACGGCGTTGACGCGGATCCCGTGGCCGGCGTTCTCGAGCGCCGCCACCTGCGTGAGCCCGACGACGCCGTGCTTGGCCGCGGTGTAGGCGGGGGTATTCGCGAACCCGACAAGACCGAGGATCGAGGCAGTGTTGACCACCGCTCCGGCACCGCGCTCACGCATGACCGCAAGCTCAGCCTTGAGGCAGTTGAAGACGCCGGTGAGGTTCACAGCGATGACCTTGTCCCACTCGGCGTTCTCGTAGGTGTGGGTCTCGCCGAGGGCGCCCGCGATGCCGGCGTTGTTGAAGGCGAGATCCACGGTCCCGAAGCGGTCGAGCGTCTCGGCCATGAGCCCATCGACGCTGGCGACGTCGGTGACGTTGGCCTGAACGAACAGCGCTTCGGCGCCGGCTTCCTTCACAAGGTTGACGGTCTCGCCGCCGCCTTCCGCGTTCATGTCTGCAACGACGATGCTCGCGCCCTCTCGGGCGGCACCGAGCGCGGTGGCCCTGCCGATGCCAGAGCTCGCACCAGTGATGACGGCGACCTTGCCGGTGAGCGTGCCCATGCCATGCCCCCTTCTACGAAGAGCCCGATGCCCAACTTGGACTCGGACACAAAACGTAGAACCAGTACAAACATAAAGCGCAGGGCCAAAGGTCACGGCCTGGAAGGCCGACCAGACTGCCGTTCGAGCCCTGCTCGAGGAGGTCGCGCCAGTCCGACACCACCGGCATGGCGCCGCGCAACGCTGGAGCTGCGGACCCAACAGCAGGTGCGTCGCCGCCAGCCGGCCCTGCGTCAGATGCCGTGCTCGGCGGGCACGTCGCCGCGGCGCACCGCGGCGACGAGCGCGGCGTGGTCGGCCTCGGTCTGGTCGGCGTAGGCCCGGGCG